>JACCDM010534818.1_pt1 | contig 11418 bp, 8 predicted proteins | sample 7445851 | NCBI WGS metagenome assembly JACCDM01 (sample SAMN15323438, study PRJNA562643) | freshwater metagenome | isolation source: river surface water | place: USA:Blue River Watershed | collected 2017-08-16
ATCTTTTTATAAAATTTTTCCATTTCCATGTAATTAGCCAAATATAAGATATTTCTTAAAAATAAGATTCGCTCGTTAAAATTCTCCATATCTATTATATCTTTAAATACTACATATTCAAATTCAAATATTTCGTGTATAAGTTTATCTTTGACTAATGGATGCTCTGGCGGATCTATTTCATCACAGTTTTCATAAAAATCTAAATATCTAATAATAAAGTTAAATTCAGGCAAACTCCCTTCATTAATTATAATAGATTTTTCAGAATTTATAATAGTACTGTCGAGATTGACCGCTGTTTCTAAAAATTTAGATTTTTTAATATTTCCTATACTTATTTCATATTTCGTATCGGGATCATTTTTATGGGAAATATATATATGTTCTTTAATACCACATAAAGAGCCTTCTAAATCCATTATTATAAAGTGTTATTTATTAACGTTTAAATTATAATTTTATTTTTCAATTTTTATATACACAAATGGAGGGAGTTTTATTATTAATTATGATAATAATTATGTTTTTATTTTTCTTTAACATGTGTTCATACGAATATATGAAGTCCGAGCCATACGGATTTATTCCTGACGGATATGGGGATAAAGGTCAATACTATGACAATATTAAAATTGAACCATTGTATAGATTGTTTTAAATAAATGATAGTATCATTTATTTTTTACTCCGTAATAAAAATAAGCTGCATTGACCAATCGAGACCGTTAAGATCCAAAAAATTATTTTCATCATCATATAATTGAATATCTATCACATCAGAGGAAGAAATAGAAAACTTATAGTTTAGCTTTATTGGCATATTTGGTGCTTCAAAAATAACATCTCCAGGCGAACCGCTTAATGGAACTGGCCAAAAATTAGTTTGATATGTAGAATCTGAATACAACATCCGATGTTGTATAGGTCTAGTTAAAAATGTACTCCTAATAATTATATAATTTGGTCCAGATATATTAATAGCTCCACTAGCTGTAGCACTGGTAGCACTAGTCGTACTAGTGCGAAATCCTAGTATATTAGATGCAGTGCTTGTTGAAACTGAAGAAAGTGAATCCACTACAAAAGCAATAGTTCTTGTAATAGTTAATTTATAAGTAGAACTAGAAAAAGAAATAGTTGTGTTTGTGTCGCCGAAAGCAGCATCAATTTTACTTTTTAGTTCAGCTTGAATAGACGACGAAGTATAATTTCCGGGCGTTAATGTTGCTACTACAGCACCATTATTAAATGTTAGTACATTGTTGCTGGAATTAACTGCGTAAAAGCTATATGGAATTTCTATTCTTTCAATCATAATTTCTGTAATTCGCGTTGTGTTGTCATTAAAAGTAAATGTAAAATTATGACTAGGTTCAGATAAAGGTAATCTTCTGTTTTTAGAATTAATTACGGCGCGAATTTTTTCTTTTACAGACGACATCTTTAATCTATTATATAATTATCTATTTTTTTGTTTGGATTGAATTTTTATTCATCTAAATAATCATAATCTTTTCTTAGAGACCTATTAAAATTCATATCAGTAGTTAATGCCCGTAATTTATTACGTTCTTTGCGAATGTGGTTTATATCACATAAAGGAGTGTAAGGCTGAGAACTTTTTTGAGTCATTATATAGTCTGAAGAACATTCGAATTCTTGTGAAACTAAATCCTTTTTAAGGATTTTTTCATTTTGAGGCTTACCATATTTATAAACAATTGTTTCTTCCTGATTTGTATATTCTTCTCCATTTATATCATACATAATATTTTGCGACTGATTCGTTTTATTTGTCATTAATTCATCAGATCCACTTCTCCGCGACACTGATAATATTTTATTATCATGAATAAAGTCTTCCTTACATTGTGTTTCTTGCAATGCAACAAGTAAATTTTGCAAGGAAATTATAGTTAAGCGCTTATCTTGACACGAAGATGTCCTTAACATGTTCATTAAAACTTCTATGTTTAAAATAACATCAGCAAATGATCTATGAAGTTCAAAATCATTATCACTCAATAAATCGAGCTTTGATACTAAATCATATCTGATTAAATCTTCATCGGTAGCTGCTTTTGTATAACCAGAAAAATTTCTAAGTTCATCATTTGTTTGTTTAACATATGTTTTAATTTTTTCGCATTTGTTAAAATTTATGGTTTTATAAAGCTGTAAAAGATTTTTTTTAATATTATACAAATACATCTCACATAAATTTTGAGGAATTAAAAACGTATTCTTTTTTGCTTCTATTGCAATTTTTTTTTCATGTATATATTTTTGTGTTTTATTTAACATATGAAATACAAAAATGAGTATTATTATGGATACCGTAAAATACAGATAATTAACATTTAAATGTTCCATTTTCTTATTTATCGTCAAAAAGTCTATATATATATTTATATATAGCAAATTTATATTTATTCTACTATATAAAGTATGACATATTTGTCAGTAAAAGAAGCGAACAATCGTTCAATAATTACTTATAAAAAATCTAATTTATTTAGTTTTATGGATCTGTCAAATCAAAGACTTTTAACAAAAAAAATATATATCTTACATAAATCTAACAATGGATTTGCAACATATTTATATTTCAAAGATATAATACCTTTGAGAATGAAAGAATGGGTTACTAAAGTAGAAGTTAATAAATATAATGAATTAGTACTTGGCGGCTCTGATGTGCTTGAATATTTAAATAAAAAATTTATAACAGAAAATTATGATTTATATTCTGAAAATAGTCCTGATTATATGCCATTCGAGACGAATGTATATAAAAGTAAAATTTCTGTTTCTTATCCAACGATGGATAATTCGTCTGGTATTATAGTTAAAAAAAGACCAGATGAACTTCTTGCTGACGATTATAAAAACATAGATGTTTGGGGAGAACAAGTTGAAAATCTTACAGATAAAAATTATCGATATCAAAATAAAATACCATTTTGGCAACGCACTATGAACATTAGACACTATGATAGATCTAACCAGGGATATCATCATTCTAATCCAAATAGAGCTAGTTTGGATGTACCAATATATGGCAACAAAAATGAAATGAGCACATTAATTAAGCTACTTGATGAAAAAAATAAAAGATATAAAATGCCTACAAACAGCAATTAATTAATATTTTCTATTTTATCACATATAGGAAGAACGTATAAATTATAGTCTTCTATGGTATGATTAATATCAGAAGGTACTAAATTTTTTTTAACTAATGTTTTAACTAATTCTTTTTTGCTCAAAGAAAGAGGTTGTGCGCTTTTTAACGTTCGCGTTTTAGATAACTTGCTACTTATATAACTTGAAGGATCCGTATTAAAATTTTCTAAGCAGTTGGAAAAATTCTGCTCATCATTAAGCTTGAAATATAAATTAATTATATATTGTTCTATAGCTTCGTCATAATTTAGGAACTCATTTGGATTATTTGCATTTAAGTAATGCGAGTCACGTAAATATTTATTAAAGTAAAACATCTGTTCCTCATAAGCTTTACTATCATATTCTGTTAAAAGAGCATCTTTTTCTACTATTAATCGGGTTTCCGTAGAAGATAAAGGTGCATAAGCCTGTATATAAATTTCACCCTTAAGATATGTAATGATTTTATTTTCCCACGGAAGACGAAATTTAAGCATAGATAATTCAGGTTTTAAAAGATTATACCAACGCATTTGCATTTGTTGATCTGCATCAATATGCGACTCAACTTGTTCTGCATCCATAGTTGCTATATTTGCTGTTCTAATGTCCGATACAAATAATAAAACATGTTTTGCGTATTTATCCCTCAAAGTGATACAAACTTCGTCTGTAAAAAGCTCATTGTGAATCTCTATCTTTTCATCAGTTAAAAGATCAGAGTTAAATCGTGCCGGATCATATAATATAAATTTAATTTGAGGAAATAGTTCACGTAATATAAGAATATGTGTACCCGGTGCGGCGCCAGCATATACTACTACAACGTCAGATTGACTAGTCGTAGTTTGATTTTTAAAAAACACGCATAGAAATTCTATTTCACTAATGAGTAATTTTCTTTGTCCCCAGTGTATATAGTTTCTTTTATCATGGACACGTCGTTCATATTTTTCCCTGCAGAAATCCGAAGTTAGTTTTCTAAATAATTCACGTTGAATTATGGGAACCTTTGGTTTCTTAAATGTAGCAACATAATTGTTGAATGGGTTTTTAGGATTATTTTTGTTTAAAGTCGGTATACAAGAACGTGTAAATCCAACATCCATTAACTTTTTACTTATTTGTTTTAGGGAAAAGTAATTTGCATGGCTTTCGTTCCATGTACAAAGTGGATCTAAAACATAGTCATAATATTCATGTAAAGTATCAAGTAGCATAAAATCTTTTCCTTTAGCATCATGCTCTCTAATTATTAGAACACCACCGGGCTTCATTACTCTAAATATCTCTTTTAAGAGAGAATTTAGATTCTCTTTTGGAACATGATGCAAAACCATGAAACATGTTACTAAATCAAAGCTTTCGTGATTATAAGGTATAGTAATACCATCATATTTAGTAAAAATAAAGTTATCATTATGCGTGTATTCCTTAATATCTATGCCATGAATTTGGAATTTATTTAAATTAAAATGTTTGCCGACAGCTTCAGTAATATCACCTTTAAAAGATCCAATATCTAAATAAAATGTGGGCGATATTTTATCCCAGCTTTTAATATATTTGGTAATGCTACTAATTCTATAAATTCCTCGCGCATCGCTGTAATTTTTACCTTTTACTATGTCCAATATACCATCAAATATTTTTTTATCATCCAGCATAAAGTTATTATTTATAAAATTGATTACTTTTTCTTGAATTTGTTTATCTTTAATTTTATAAGTAAACAGATACATCAAACGACTCTTATATTCGCTGTTAAACAACGTGTTAATTTTTCTTTTTAAAGAAAATGAACAGTCTTTCTCTAAAGAAATTTTTAATACTTTTTGCATGGGTTTGAAATATATTTCACACTCCAATTTTTGATTTTTTTCTTTATGGAACATCCTTACAAAAATACTAATGTTAGTTTAATATAATAATAATTCAATTTTTACTTTTTATAGCTCAATATATAGCTCTTATAGATATCTAAAGGACCATACTTTCCAAACTCACGCGGGATTTTATTTTGTTTAAATCCCGCCCCAATTATTTTTTGTGTCCAATATTTGTGTGTTTGATAATTAGCAGCACTTTCTTCCCATGTTCGGGTTGGATTTAATACGTAATCATAATATTCGTGCAAAACGTCAAGAAGCAAGTAATCATTACCAGTTGCGTCATGTTCTTTAATAATAAATGTACCTTCCGGTTTTAAAACTCTATATATCTCGCCCAAAAGAGTTTTCAAGTTTTCAGCTGGAACGTGATGTAATACCATAAAGCAAGTAATTAAATCAAAGCTTTCATCGGCATAAGGAATGCACAATCCATTATATACTGTATAAGTAAAATTATTTGTTTCTATATATTTTTTAATATCAATTCCATATATTTGAGTTTTATCTAAATTAAAGTGTTCTCCTACGGAGATTGTTATGTCACCCTGAAAACATCCAACATCTAAATATCTTTGTGGATTTAAGCTACGCCAATTTGCAACACTTTTTTGCATAGCATGAACATTTATACCTCTTTTATAATTAAAAATGTTATATCCTTTAATTATACTTAAAATAGCGTCGTATATTTTTTTATCTTCTAAGTGATTATTTTTATTAACATATTCTATTATTCGTTCTTTCATATATTTATTTTTAATTTTAAAAGTTAGCAAAATTATTGCTTTTTCTCTATATTCAGAGTTAGTAAATAATTTATATATTTTGTGTGCTTCATAAGATTTTTTCAAATTTTCATTGCCCATTTTTGCTTCTGTTTCAGGGCATTTTTGAAATATATCTACCATGTCAAAATAAGAAGTATATTTGTAATGATAAAAAAATATATGGCTCTATTTTAATAATTTATAATGAATCTTCAATTTCTTTTATTACTCCTTCTACAAAATTGCTATCTTTAAAAATTAATTCTGCATAGTCTTTATTTATTATTTCACGTATTTTTTTCTTCATTTTTAATTCTAAATCTTCTGTATCTTTATCTTGTACAGAATTGTTATATTTATTTTGAACCTCAATAGAAGCCTCATTAAATATTTTATTTCGTATGTCAGCCGCTTTGAGTAGCATTTCATTGCGCAATATTGGTTTATCTTTTAAAATTCCGAGAGTTGGGTTATTTTCATCCATGTTGGTAAAACTGGACATTATGCGCGCAGTTCTACCAGTTATACAAACAGGTGTTCCATTTTTATAACTTTCTTTTAAATTCATCATAAAATTTTCCATTATTGTTTTGCGATTTTTCATATCTTTTTCATTATAAATTTTAGTGAAGATATTACCTACAAAATCTCTTTCTGTCTCATTTAATTTCATAATTTTTTGTTTTCCATTTTTTTCTATATAATCAAGCATCTTAATAGATGGTTCAATATTTGGTAATTCGGCTTCATCAGCTTCGTTTGCATAAATGTTAAGTATATAATCTTTGATTTCTGGTATTTCCCATATAAAATTATATTTGTTTTCATCCTTTATGCTATCATATCCTTTGCGTAATTCGTCATTTATATTTCTGTCATGAACATTTTGATTATCGGAAACCCAGCGTATGCGTTCTTCTAAAGATTTTCCATCATTATTTGGTTCATCCGTATGCATATTTATTAAAGTCCGTTCAAGCTCCATAAGTTCATTGTGTAGCTCAAGTAAATTAAAAAAATCATAGTTAGCATCATCAATTTCAAATATGTTATTTGTATCTATTCTGTCGCGCAATCTTGTTCTTATAAATAGAGCATCTTCATCCTGTTCATCTCTTGCTTGATTAATAGCTCGTAAATAATAATTATGAGCTTCTGCATTGTTTTTTAATACTAGGTCGTACATGTTTCCTATTCTATAATTTTCCAGGGGAGTCTTCCTAATTTTATTTTTTGCGCAGAATAGATATTTGTTCGCCGTATTAATATCATTGCTGTTATCTATTTTATTGTATAATTTTAAACTTTTGCTTGCTGTATGCATTTCATATATATTAAAAAATACGATACACGCTATTATACACATAACGAGAACAACAAAAGCATGCATTGTAATAAAATTATAGTATATTTAATCATTGGTTAAAATTTGAAATTTCTAAATAAATATATCAGATTATTTACCATGAATAACAATATTGCTCTTAGAAGTCTGTTTAATAGAAGTATTGTAAATATGAACAAAAATATAGACGTTGATAGCATAATACTTTTAGATGAATATTATGAAAAAGTAAATGATGTACCGGGTTTAAAAACGGAATTATTTCCACATCAAAAGACCGTCGTTAAGGCTATGATTGATTTAGAAAATTCTACTATTTTTCCATTTAAAAAAAATGGTTCAAAAATAAGAACAACAACTGGAGTATTATCAGAGCCAGTAGGTTCTGGAAAAACAGTAGAAGTATTATCGGTAATACTTCTACAAAATACTAAATTGTATAGAACTGTTACAAAAATAAATAAAACTCTTATTTTTAAAAAATTTAAACACGTTATGAAAACTACACTTATTGTTGTAGCATCTAGTGTTTTAAATCAATGGAAAAAAGCCATAGAAAAATTTACGTGTCTTTCGCTTTTTGTCATTTCAGATATTAAGTCATTAACACATTTTTTAGACATGGTCTATAGCAAAAAAATAAATGAATATGATGTAGTATTAGTTAGAAATAATACAGTATATAAATTACCTCAAAATTTCTGTAATAATTATAATTTTACGGATAAACGCCCGCTTAATAATTACGACGTATTAGATTGCGTATTCTCCTCAAAACCCTCCATATATAATATAGTAGCTTCTATAAGAAATATTTGTTGGAGGAGAGTAGTTATAGATGATTTTGATGTAATAAAGCTTCCGCGAGATTCCAAGATTATTAATGCGGCTTTTACATGGTATGTAAGCTCTACTATTAAAATGCCATTTTTAAGGATATGCGAATTAAAAAACATTAATAATACAACATCTTTATTCCTTAATCATTCCGAATCCTGCTACAAGATATTAAAAGTAGGTCAAATATATAATAATTTTAATATTAAAAACTCGGCGAGATTTATACAACAATCAAACGAATTATGCCCTCCCATTTATTATATTCATAAAGTTCCTAATAAAAATGATAAGCTTATTAAAGCTTTATATAGCATTAATATACCAAATATAGATGTAATCGCGGACATGCTAAACGCAAATGCTATAAATGATGCGGCTGAAAAAATAGGAATAAAAACAAACACTGTTATAGACATATTTGAACATGTTTTAGGAAATCATTATGATACGTTTAAAGATTCTGTAGCCATGTTAAACTTTATAAATAAAAATTTAGAAAATATAGAGTTTCTACCTTCTCCATTAAATGAAGAAACTTATAAAGTATCAGATCTTAAAAATTTTAAACCAATAGAGTATAAATATCCAAATATAAGTTGCTTTTTAAAAAAGTATAAAAAAGAATATTTAGAAATTAAAAATGTTTCTTCTAACATAATTGAAAGAGTAAGAATTAATTTGCAAGAGGGAGAATGTCCTGTGTGTGTAAATGATTTAAATGATGAAAAGGGAGATATTGTTATATTTAAATGCTGCAATGTAGTGGTTTGCGGAAAATGCTGTTTTGGTGTAATATTTAAAGAAGGCGTATATGCATGCAAATGTGCTAACTGTCGTAAAGAGATAAATATTAAGGAATTAGTTTATTTAAATAACTTAAGCTTTAAATATGAAAATTTACTAACACAGCTTGAAGAGAAAAACGTTGAGTCTATCGTTCTTAGCGCTCCTGTAAATACACTTCAAGATGAAAAGACGGAGATTACAAAACTTTCCACTATCATTGATATATTAACTTCTAAATGTAATGGGAAAAGGGTTAAAATGGATATCAAAAACATATTAATAGGTCCGGGTTCCATGGATGTCTCGGCACAAAAAAAGATATTAATATTTGGGAGCTATGACAGTTCGCTTGAAGATCTTATCTCAAAAATAAAATGTTTGAATTTTAAATTACTCTTTTTAAATGGAAGTTTTAAACAACTATCTGAAATTTCAGATGAGTTTAACAGTTCTGAAAATAATTGTATTTTGTTTATAAATAGCATAAAATACTGTAGCGGTCTTAATCTACAAACAGCAACTGAATTAATTTTTACACACTATATTGCTGAAGCTAACATAGAAAGTCAGGTTATAGGTAGAGCTCAAAGATTAAATCGCCAAAATTGTTTGCAAATACATTACGTGTTATATGATAATGAAGCAGTAAGATTAAATTATAAAAACTATGAATCATAGTTTTCATATATAAAATAGAACCATCTAAGGGGATGTCCATCCATCCTACTTTTTAATTCGTTATATATTAATTTTGTCCTAATTTCTTGACATAAATAATCTACGCTGAAAGATTTACTAGACATATCTATGTCTAATTTTTTTGCTAATTCCTTTAAAAAGTTTTTGGATTTAGTGGAACATATAGCTCCTTTTTCAATTAATCGATTATCTTTGTATTGTTTAATATTTTGAATAGGACTTCTTAATTTAAACTTAACTGAAAGCCCTGTTTTAGATCTAGAATCGTATCCAATAATTATAGGATTTTCTTTTATACTTTTATCTGTTTCTGAATAACTGGAATCATCTATCCATCCTTCATTCGGTATATAAAATCTTGCATTTTGTTTTAAAAAATGACCCACTGGTAAAAAATCTGCTTGTATTTTTTTTACAATTCCCGGTTTTTTATAAATTCCGTTGAATAAAAAATTTGTTAACTTTAATTTATTTTCATAGTCTTTTGCCATTCCTGTGGAAATCCAATATTTATCACTCCTGTTAATACTGGAAACTAAGAGATTAATAAAACCTGATGATTCCTTTTTTTCTTCTATGATATTTTTATTTTCTTTCAAAAATGCTTTGTTAGTTATTTTGTTTGTAACTGGTAAAATATAGTCTTTATATTTTTTTCTAATTGAGTCGCTAACTGTACTAGCCCATGCTATTAGCTTTTGAAGATCATAATAATAAAGCATTTTAATGTAGAAATTATGATACTCACTTTTAATTATTTTAGGATCCGTCCATACTTGAAATATGTATTTTATTATATCTTCTATAAACTCTTGATGAAATTTTGTTCCAAAATCGCACATGGCTAACTCTAAATGATTTATAGAAATAGTTTCCCATTTTTTAATAAATCTATTTTTCTTTTCCGTGTAGTTTGTATCCATGTCAAATTTTAAATAATCTGTTATATTCATCATGTATGATGCTGGCTTACTGATATCTCTATATACAATTTCTACATTACTTACTAATTCATCATTAATTATCGGTACCATTATATAAAATTCTCCTAAATGCGTTAAAATTAATGGAACATCATTATGTTCGATAAAAATCTTATCGTCCGGATTTCTTATTTTATCGAATAAATTAGATTGAACAAAATTTTCACTTAGTTTTTGTAGTTCTGGTTCTGTATAATTTACCGAACTGTTATGTAACAAATTATTAAGAGCTATGGTGAATAAATTTTCCGATATTATTTTTGTATTTATTTCCGTATGAAATGGAGGGTCTTTAACAGCTTTAAATAAATCGCAATACTTCCATGCAGGAGAATACTCTATAAACAATTTTTTTACTATGTACATAATATATTCAACTTCGTCTTTTGCATAAAAAACATTAAACGTACTTAAGTTCAATTCATTTAAATTTAGCTTAAATGACGGCTTTGAATAAGGCAATATAGTTAATTGGTAATTATCAGTTTCACTTGACTTCATCCATATTGAATCATAGTTAAAATATGCATCAATTGCATTTTCATGCATTATTTTTTCTATTTTCTGTATTACTTTGTACATGTCGACTTTTTCTTTATATTTTATTTCCTCTTGACTAAGTTTGTTTGGTACTTTTGTTGTAAAAATTTTAATCGATACGTTTCTTTCAGAAGGATGTAATAAGGAATGGGATCCTAATCTAACTGCTCTTCCAATAATCTGTATTAAAGTAGATATATTGTCGGGTCTGGACATAATCATAATATGTCTGACTGAATTCATAGAATGAGATTCCTTTATTATTTTGCTCCCAATTAATATCATAAAATTTGACCCATCAATGTTGTTAATATGATTAAATTTTTCTAAAGATTGCGTTATCTGCTTTTTTTCTAGTTTGCTATGCACGATAACAAATCTAACCGGTTTGTAAA
>JACCDM010293604.1_pt1 | contig 11414 bp, 7 predicted proteins | sample 7445851 | NCBI WGS metagenome assembly JACCDM01 (sample SAMN15323438, study PRJNA562643) | freshwater metagenome | isolation source: river surface water | place: USA:Blue River Watershed | collected 2017-08-16
CGATGGTCGATTGCTGATCCAGGTGAACGATGACACCCCCACGGTGAGCGGCAACCTGGTTGTGCAGATAGATGACGATGCACTGGAAGGAGGGAACCCCGGTGGCTTGGGCGATGTAGAGCCAGACACTGTGAACGCCACAGGCATCCTGGCCCATTCTTACGGTGCTGATGGCGGCAGCATGGCCTGGCTTGCCATTGGCGCACCTGCAGGCTTTGCATATGAGCTCGGCGAAGAAGGTGCTTTGCTGGTCAAACAAGGCGAAGCCATAGTGCTGACCCTGAGACTGAACGCAGAAACCGGTGAATACTCCGTGATTCAGGGCGCAGCCATCCAACACTTGCCCGGTTCTGATGAAAACACCCAAGAATTCACGCTGAGCTACCAAGTGAGCGACAGTGATGGCGACATGATCGATGGTCGATTGCTGATCCAGGTGAACGATGACACCCCCACGGTGAGCAGCAACCTGGTGATCCATTTGGACGATGACGCACTGACCGGTGGGTTGCCAGGTGGAGAGGGTGATGTTGCACCTGATCTTCAGAATGTGACAGGCACTTTATCGCATACATTTGGTGCCGATGGTCCGGGTCAGGTGGAATGGTTAACGGATGGCGCACCCCTGGGATTCAGCTATGAGCAAAATGGTCAGGAACTGCTCATACGACAGGCCGACGTGTTGGTCATCACCCTCACACTGGACCCTGTCACGGGCAACTACAGCACGGTTCAAAACGCACCCATCATCAACGTACCCGGTTTGAATGAAAACAACCAAGACTTTGCACTGGGCTACCGCGTGATCGATGCGGATGGCGACGCAGTTCATGGGTTGGTCAACATCACTGTCAACGATGATACCCCGCATGGCTCGTTCAACGAAATCAATTTGTTAGACGATGATGCGCTTGAAAGTGGCAACCCAGGCGGAATAGGTGACATCAGCCCTGACACAGCTTTTGCTACAGGCAATTTGGATTACGGCTATGGCGCAGACGGTGGCTCCATTGCTTGGCTGACGTCAGGCGCACCTGAAGGTTTTGAATACGAGGCTTCGGGGACAAGTCTGCTGGTCAAGCAAAGTGGCACCACCGTGATGACGCTGACACTGGATGCAGACACAGCTGCCTACACAGTCATTCAAAATCAGGCGATTCATCACAGCCCAGGGCTGGATGAAAACACGCAGCAATTCACCGTGGCTTACCGTGTCACGGATGTCGATGGCGACAGCGCTGACGGTGAATTCTTCATCTCTGTGAACGATGACACCCCCACAGCAAGCAGCAACCTCGTGATCCATTTGGACGATGACGCGCTGACCGGTGGGTTGCCAGGTGGAGAGGGCGATGTTGCACCTGATCTTCAGAATGTGACCGGCACTTTGTCCCATTCATTCGGTGCCGATGGCCCGGGTCAGGTGGAATGGCTGACGGATGGCGCACCCGTGGGATTCAGCTATGAGCAAAATGGACAGGAACTGCTCATACGACAGGCCGACGTGTTGGTCATCACCCTCACACTGGACCCTGTCACGGGCAACTACAGCACGGTTCAAAACGCACCCATCATGAATGAGCCTGGCTTGAATGAAAACAACCAAGATTTTGTGTTGAGTTATCGTGTCACAGATGCGGATGGTGACGCTGTCGATGGTATGGTGAATCTCACAGTGAACGATGACACCCCCCACGGTTCGTTCAACGAAATCAATCGGTTGGACGATGATGCGCTCGTCAACGGTAACCCGGATGGCGTTGGCGACATCAGTCCAGACACAACCTATGCCACGGGCAATTTGGATTACGGCTATGGCGCAGACGGTGGCTCCATTGCTTGGCTGACGACAGGCGCACCTGAAGGATTTGAATATGAGGCTTCGGGGACAAGTCTGCTGATCAAGCAAAGTGGAACGACCGTGTTGACACTGACTCTGGATGCAGACACAGCTGCCTACACAGTCATTCAAAATGAGGCCATTCATCATCATTCGGGAGGTCACGAAAACACCCAAGAATTTACCGTGGCCTACCGTGTCTCAGATGGAGACGCTGACATATCCAATGGCGAATTCTTCATTTCTGTGAACGATGACACACCCATTGCCAGCAGTAATTTGGAAATTATTCTGGACGATGATGTGATGACAGGTGGGAATCCAGGAGGCGATGGCGATGTCAACCCAGATACTCAAAACACAGCCGGAACGCTTGCCCACAGCTATGGGTCTGACGGCGGATCCATTGCTTGGCGCTCTGACGGTGCGCCCACAGGTTTTACCTATGAGGTTTCTGGCGATAGTTTATGGGTCAAGCAGGGCAGTGACACGATCTTGACGCTTACCCTCAATGCGGCAACCGGTGGCTATGTGGTGGAACAGCACATGTCCGTCCATCATGCGGGTGACTTGCAGGAGAATGAACAACTCTTTTCCGTGAATTATGAGCTCACCGATGGCGATGGCGACACGGCACAAGGCGAGTTGACGATCAGAGTCAATGATGATACGCCCATCATCCTGTCGATTGCTGACCTGATTTACGCGAACACAGACAATCCTACGCCTGGTGGAACAGGTATTTTTTCGTACTCGATCGGTGCAGACCAAAGATCCAGTTACAGCGCCAGTGATTCAGACTTTGCAATGTTCAGTTTGGTGGGGCAGGTGGGTGTCAACTCCATCACAAACAGCACTGTCACATGGCAATCGGAATCCTCACATGCATTGATGTATGACTTTGGGTTTGACTATCAACCCAACCCTTCTTCCGTTTTGACCTCGCATGCAACTGGCACACTGAGCTTTGACAAGGACCTTGGCACGTACAGTATTTCTCTGTCTCAACCCTTGGAGGGTATGCAGATTTTGACAACCTCGCGCGCATTGTCATTCACCGGGTATGAGTTGGAGAGTTCAGTGGTTGACCGGACCCAGCCCCATGTGTCAGTCGCACAGCTGTCTGAGCAAATGTATGCACAATTCACCGCTGTCAGTGAGCCTGGAGGCGGTACGGGCAGTAACAATTTGACTGCCACCGGAGTCGATGCCAACAACAATGGTTACATTGCTGGAGAAATTTTCACGCAATCACATTCCTGGGTCAGCACCAGCAACCTCAGCAATGGTGTTGGCGGTGACACGCTGCAAAAAGGCGAGGTTCTGGACTTCGATTTGTTCACGGCCAATCCTCTTGGCCACACAGATGCGCTGCCAACAGCCGCTGCGACCGCCTTATTTTTAAAATTTGACGGCATCAGCTCTGAAGATTTCGTTGTGATTTTGAAATTGTCTGATGTGATGGCGAATGCGCAAACAACACGTGCATTGGTGATCGATGGAAGCGATATCCTACGTCATGGCAATACGCTGACATCTGCCTATCAAATCGTTCTGGACAACAACGATGGCGCTGTGGTCATTGAGCAGAATGATTACAACTTGAGCGGTGAAAACTATGTGATCACCGGCGCGCAGGTCTTGACGTCTACCGAGGGCGTGACAGGCTCTGGCTTCGACTTCAACACCGTCATTGGGACTGCGGGGGCGAGCACTGCAACTCAAAGTTTTGGGGCAAGCACCACAGACAACGATGTGATCAAAATTTCTGACATCGGCGTGGTGACACAAAGTGCCGCGACCTTGGACTCGCATCTTGACTTCAATTTTGCGATCCTTGATGCAGATGGCGATGCCACAGCCACGCAACATCTGAGTGTCTTGATGGCAGGAAGCGCAAGTAGTCTTCTGGAAACTTTGAACTGATCTTGAAACCGCAGCCTCATGAGAGGCTGAAGGAAAGGGCACGCTTGCAATGGGCGTGCCCTTTTTTTATACCTGTTTTTGAGTACTCGAATTCATCACTCTCAGGTATTACCACATTGAAGACTTCTGCCTATTCTCCTTAGCTCACCCCAAAGGGCGTCTTGGAGGTTTTCTTTGTCAATTGATCTCGTTCTTGCAGATCCTCATCCCATCATGTTGGATGGCCTGGTCAGTATTTTTGAAGGCAGTGATGAATTTGCAATCAAGTCATGTGCCAAAGACGGGGAGTCAGCACTCTCTGCAATCCGCCAATTTGAGCCAGACATTGTTGTTCTGGAGTTGGGCTTGGGTAAAAAGCATGGGTTGCTACTGATTCAAGAGATACAGGATCACGGTTTGCGGACTGCCCCCATCGTGTTCACGGGTGCTCCCATTGAAGAGGTGATGCGCGCCATTGACCTTGGAATACAAGGCCTTGTTTCCAAAGACAAGTCAAAGCAAATTCTGACGCGTTGCATCAAAACCGTCTACGACGGCGAAACCTGGTTGGACAAAGACTTGACCATGAAAACGGTCAGGCACTTATTGGATCGAGAAAAGAGTTCATCTCCGAACGGGGCAGTTCTGACCAGTCGGGAAATGGCTGTCGCCAAGATGGTGAGCGAAGGATGGCCCAACAAAAAGATTGCTGCAAAGCTTTTCATCAGTGAAGGCACGGTCAAGCTGCATTTGCACCATGTGTATCAAAAATTGAATTGCACCAGTCGCGTTGCCTTGGTTTTATGCATGCAAGAAAACGGTTGGATTTGACACTGAAGGGATCACCATGGAACAAAAAAATCAATTCAAAAGAAACTTTCGATGGCATTGTCTGAGTGCCTTGTTTTGCACAAGCATGGCGTGTACCAGTGCCTCATCGCAAAACTTACGTGATAGCGTCAATTTGGCTTTGAGGCAATACCCCACGCTCATGGCTGCCATCGCAAAGTCTGATGCGGCCCAATTTGACATCAAAAGGGCGCAAGGAGCGCATTGGCCACAACTGTCCTGGAGCGGCACATACAACGCTTACACGTCTGGAGACGTTTCTGATTATTGGGTTCAGTCGCCCATGGTCAGTTTGAATTTATGGTCGGGCCTCAAAATTCAATCTGACATCGACCGAGCCAAGGCCTACGCAGATGTTGGCAGGCAGCAAATTCGGCTGACACGTGATGACATCGCCCTGATGGCGACAGAGGCATATCTGCTTTGGTCTCATCAGCGGGAAATGGTTCGATTGGCCCAGGGAAACGTGTCATCTCACGAACGAATTTTGCTTGATTTCATCAAAATCACTCAAGTTGATCCGGGTCGACGTATCGATTTGAACCAAGCACAAGTTCGATTCGACAATGCGCGATTGTCACTCGCACAACGAGAAGCCGATCTTTCATCCGTGAGTCAGCGATTGCGACGCATGCTGATGGGGCAAGTGCCTCAAGATTCTGCCGATATCGATTGGATTGCAATGGCAGGCCCCACCTCGCAGGCGCAGGCGCTTGACAGCATGGACGACCGCCATCCCTTGCTGGAGCAATTGAAAGCGCAGGTTATCGCAGCACAAGCTGACTTACAGAAAGTGCGTTCTCAGTATTCACCTACCGTCAACTTGACACATGGCAAGCAGACTTATCAGGGCCTCTCGCAGGGGCGCTATGTCACGCAATTGGTTCTCAATGTACCGATTTGGGATGGCGGAAGCACAAGTGCTGCAGTTTTAGCCGCCGATTCAAATTTGCGCGCAAGTATTTTGAATCTGGATGAAGGAAAGTTGTTTTTGCGTGAGCGAATCTCGTCTTTCTGGTCAGATTGGGAGTCGGCAAGCATGCGCGCGCAGATGGGGCAGCAGCAAACGCAAATCGCGCAAAGCTTGGTGGATGGTTATTGGATGCAGTTCAGGGTTGGCCGACGCTCGTTGCTTGATTTGCTGAACGTGCAAAGTGACCTTTACCTGTACCAAAGCAACGCGGCCACGTCACTTCATGAAACCCGACTGACCAAATCGCGAATGCTTGCTGCGATGGGGCAGTTGGCAGCAGTTTTTGAAACGGGAAGTGATCAAAACACTTCACTTTCAAAAGTGAAGACATGGACCGTCATTGACGAAATACCGGGTCATCGATTTGAGAGCAACAGTCCACAGTGAGGAAATCAACAACATGAAAAATGCAAGCAATCACATCGACAGGACTGAGCCCAGCATGCGCACAGACAGGCATTCCACCCTGCATGATCTGCAAGATCCGGTCTTGTCGTGTCTGGTCTTGTCTGCCAAACTGATCGGCCGCGAACTACATTCGGCGTCCCTGCGCAGCGGATTTGCCCTTGATGCAGAGGGGCGCGTGCCGTTGACGTCCTACCCAGACATGGCGCGTACGCATGGTTTGACGGCCGTCTGGTCCCAAATGACGTTGCCGCATGTTCCTGAATATGTGCTGCCCGTGGTGATGCCGCTGAGTGATGGCCGGTGTTGTGTGTTGCTCGGTTTTGAGAAAGGGGATGCGAGAGTCTTGTTTCCTGAAACAGGAATGAGTGAAGTGCGCATGCCTACGAGCATGTTGAAAACCCTTTCGAAGGGCGACATGTTGGTTGTCAAAAATTCCCCCCAGCCCACAGCACAGCAAATGGTCCCTTTCACAGGTGAGGCATTCAATTGGTTCTGGGGAACCTTGTGGCGCTTCAAGCGCTTTTATGCCGAATCCATGCTGGCTTCGGTTGTCGCCAACCTTTTGACACTTGCCACAATATTTTTCACGATGAATGTGTATGACCGGGTTGTTCCTACACAAGCTTACACATCTTTGTGGACTTTGGCCATTGGCACATCGGTTGCCATAGCCTTGGAATTTTTGATGCGTTGGTTGAAGGCGCGTTTGGCAGATTTGGGTGGAAAAAAGGCTGATCTGGCCATCAATTCTGCTCTGCTGCGCGAAATCATGGAAATACGGTTAGAGCATCGACCGCAATCCATTGGTATTTTTGCAAGCTCAATGCGTGATTTCGAGGCGTTGCGAGACTTTTTATCGTCTGCGTCATTGGTGTTCGTTGCTGATTTGCCCTTCATCTTTGTTTTTTTGGGATTGATTGCTGTCATCGGTGGCCCGCTTGTTTTCGTTCCGCTGGCGGTTGTCCCCATCCTTTTGTTGATTGGACTCTGGGCTCAACGCCCTTTGATGAAAGCCATGCGCTCCAATATGAAGGAATCCGGTGACAAGCAAAGTGTCTTGGTGGAGACCTTGATGAATTTGGAGCTTCTGAAAGCCCACAACGCACAAGGCTATCTTCAACGCCGATGGGAAACAGCGAATCAGGCGACAACCGACTCCTACCAAAAAATTCGCTCTCTCAGCAATTTGATGTTGGGACTGACAAGCACAGCCCAGCAATTGGTGACGGTGGGTTTGGTTGTTTTGGGCGTCTACCTGATTGGTGACAGTCGTTTGACTTTGGGGGGGTTGATTGCAGCGGTGATTTTGTCGGGACGAGCCATTTCGCCACTCGGACAAGTCATGGCTTTGGCTGCTAGATACCAGCAAGCCCGAACTTCCCTGATGACATTGGACAATTTGATGAAGCGTCCGCGAGACCGCTCGCCAACTCATCGTTATGTGTCATCGGGTGCGTTCAACGGGCGCCTCGGAGCCCAACAGTTGGCTTTTACCTACCCGGGTGAACATAAAAAGAATGTGATTCAGAATGTTTCCTTTCAATTGTCCCCAGGGGATCACCTTGCGCTTTTAGGGAAAATTGGCAGTGGCAAAAGCACGCTGCTTCGCTTGCTGTCTGGTTTGTACAAGCCGACATCTGGCATGGTCATGGTGGACGACTTGGACTTGCAACAGATCGAGGCATCGGCGTTGCGAACCCGCATAGGCTACGTTGGCCAGGAGGCCCAACTTTTCATGGGAAGTCTGCGGGACAACCTGGTGTTGTCAGACTCATGGATCAGTGATGCCATGCTGATGGACGTGCTCCAAAAGCTGGATTTGTACGGCCTTGTGACCTCGCACCCCCGTGGCTTGGACATGCCCTTGACGGAATCGGGCGGTGGCTTGTCTGGCGGACAACGGCAATTGTTGGCTGTTGCGCGAATGATTTTGCGGGACCCCGTCTATGTGTTCATGGACGAGCCTACCTCCTTGATGGATCAAAACACGGAAGCCAAGGTCATCGAGGTGCTGGATCAGTGGCTGGCGGGCCGAACGCTGGTCTTGGCTACCCATCGATTGCAACTTTTGCATTGGGTCAATCAGATTGCATTGCTGGATCGTGGGCATGTGGTGGCCTTGGGCCCCAAAGATGACATCTTGAAACAGCTGCGTACTGGAATTTCAGTGGCAAGCAAAGTCGATCACGTCCATCAGGAAGCGCAAGCATGAAAACTCCAAAATCTGCACATACCAATCTCAATTCACTTCATGCAAACGATGAGGAAAGGCGCGCCAGTCGTCATTTGGTGTGGCTCACCGGCTTTCTGGTGATGGTGGCATTGATCTGGGCAGGAAATTTCAGCCTGGATGAAATCACCCGCGGCAACGGCAAGGTGATTCCGTCAAGTCGAGAGCAGGTTGTCCAGAGCTTGGATGCCGGCGTGCTCAGTGAGCTCATGGTTCGGGAAGGCGATGCGGTCAAAAAAGATCAGATTCTGTTGCGAATTGATGACGCCCGATCCGGCCCTGTGTACAGAGAAGTTCGGGAAAAATGGCTGGCTTTGTCCGCTCAAGCTGCACGCTTGCGCGCGGAGGCTTATGGCACGCCTTTGCAGTTTCCGAGCCGTGTTACTCAATATCAAGACATTGTCAAGCGCGAAGAGAATGCCTATCGCGTAAGAAAATTTGCCATGGAAGAGCAATTGCAATCCATGCAGATGTCTTTGACACAGTTGGAGCGGGAAATGGCCATGACAACCCCTTTGGTAAGCCAGGGCGTCATGTCGGAAGTGGAGTTGCTTCGATTGCGTCGACAACATGCAGACTTGTTGGCCAACATGGCTGAACGCCGCAACCGCTACTTGACGGAAGCCAGCAACGAGCTGGTGCGCGTTGAGTCCGAGTTGTCACAAGCGCGCGAGAGCGCGCTCGCCAGAGAAGACGCCTTCAAGCGAACGGTGTTGCGCGCTCCCATGGATGGTATTGTCAAAAATGTGCAAGTCACGACGCTGGGGGCGGTGATTCAAACGGGGCAAAGCATTTTGGAAATTGTGCCGGTTCAGGACAATATGCTGGTTGAAGCCTATGTCAAACCAGCCGAAGTTGCGTTTCTCAAACTCAATCAGCCTGCGGTCGTCAAACTCACCGCCTACGACTTCAACAAATATGGCGGCTTGGAAGGGGTGTTAGAGCACCTGAGCCCAGACACCATGCGCGATGAAAGCAAGCCGCGAAAACCTGGCAGCCATCCCGTGGAGTTGGATGAGGGCTATTACCGCATCCTGATTCGAATCACCGATGACCGTAGAGAAAGGCATGGCAAGCTGATGGAGCTGACGCCTGGCATGACGGCTTCGGTAGAAATTAAAACAGGAACCAAGACCGTTCTGGAGTATCTTTTCAGGCCGTTGCAAGCCGTGACGCAAGCACTGAGGGAGAGATAAGCTGTTTGTGTCTTGTTGCGCACATTGATTGTTAATCGATCGACATACATTGTTCAGCCTAAGTTCATCTTTGCATGCTCGCAAGGATGGCATCTGTCAAAGGTTGAACATGTCAACAAGAGTTGTTTTGATCTATGGTCATCAATTGTTGAGCGATGGCTTGGCAATTTTGCTCAAAATGCACAAGGAAATTGAGCTTGTCGGGATTTCTGACAATTTGGCGCAGGCCAAAGAACTTCGCGATGCACTGGAACCAGACGTCATGGTCATTGGCGTCGATCTGCATCGCATGGATGCTGATTTTGAGGCATTGCATTGCTTGTCAGGTGACAAAGCACAGATTGTTGTCTTGGCTGACAATTTTTCTGCGTGGCGTACTGCAAAACCTCAAGTTTCATTGAATTACTCATGGGTGTCATCCAGAAGTTCTCTGGATGAGCTTTTGCTGGCCATTCGAACCGCGGCGACTGGAAGATGTTACCGGTGCGAGCGCACTCGCCAGGTCTTGAACAGGGATGTGCAGCGCGTCGCCTCATCTGGCACGGACGCGCTGCCCCGGCTTGCAGTGCGTGAACACCAGGTTCTGCGACTGATTGCACAGGGATTCTCCTCCAAAGAGATTGCAAGAGATTTGCACATAGCTCCCAGCACTGTCGAAGTTCACCGACGCAACATCATGCGCAAAGTCAATTTGCACAAAGTGGCTGATCTGACAAGGTATGCCATTCGCCATCATTTGATTTCGCATGAAACAGGGAAATGTGCGTCAGCAGACAAAGGGCTGGCCTGGTGATGGGTAAGCTAAGCCATGGAAGTTTCACTTTGCCATCACCTGAAGAAGGAATGCTGGAATGAATAACGATCGCAACTTGCGCGAAACCCCGTTCAATGAAGACATCACGCACCATTACAGCAAAGCCGCAGAAGAGTTGCTTTATGCGTACCAGACCAACCAGGAGGCTGTACGCCACCACGCCTTAGGGGCACTGAAGTCGGCCAAGCACCATGCTCAAATTGCTCAAAATCACGCATTCATTGCGCATGAGCACATCGCGCAAGCTCTGAAGGAATCGAAAGTCTTGCGCGAGAGACTTTCAACGCAAAGCGCTGAAAGTGCGCAACAAGTTTGTGAAAAAATGAAAAAGCCTTTGCGTCCTGCTGTCGGTTGAGGCATCGCCTCAATGGCAGCAGGAGCCATCATTTCATGAACCCAGCTTTGGACTTTCAAAATTCCCATTTTGAAGTTTGTGGTTCATTTCCCCCAGCAACCTGAGCGCGTAAGCCGAGGGTGTCAAATACTTGGTTCGTCGATTCGTGGTCGAAAATTGGTGATGGATCAAGTCAGCGCCACGCAGCTTTTCAATTTTTTTGTGAATGCTGGAGGGCGAGGCGATGGAGGTCAGCTTCATGGCCTGGGACACGGTCATGGGCTGGCCTGCGGCATGCTGCAATGCGATGTGTTCCAGCAGTTTCATCGCATCAATGCCGACGCCCGCAAATGGCTGTTTGGCCTCGTATGAATGCATGACTTTGAAGAAATGAAAGAGGCTGTTTTCTTTGGGCGGGGTTGTTTCAAGGTGGTTCATGGTTGGGGCCCTCACTGTTACCGCACCAGGGTCACTGGAATGGTCGCCAACGCGATGACATGCATGGCCACGGATCCCATGACGATTTCTTTGATCATGGTTCTTCCTTTCGCCCCAAGGACAATCAGGTCAAAATTGCCTTTTCGTGCAACATCCGCAATCGTTTCGGAGATATTGCCGAATTCGATGATCATGTCATGAGCCACGTTGTCAGCATCGAGTTGCTTCTGTGCTTTTTGCAGGTCCTGGCTGCAAAGCTCCCTTAAATAGTCATTGATCACGCCCTTGGGTACATAGCGTTTGAAGTGCTTGAGCGCCGTGTCATCATGCACAGAGATCAAGGTGATGTGACTCTTGCTTCGACAATCCCGCGCGAGTTTGGCAGCGTACTTTGCAGCTTCCACCGAGGCTTTGGAGCCATCAATTC
>JACCDM010390065.1_pt1 | contig 11414 bp, 13 predicted proteins | sample 7445851 | NCBI WGS metagenome assembly JACCDM01 (sample SAMN15323438, study PRJNA562643) | freshwater metagenome | isolation source: river surface water | place: USA:Blue River Watershed | collected 2017-08-16
TATTAATTGCCGGTTCATACACACCATTTGCTGTGGCACTCCTTGAACCACGTGATCGAAATATTCTGCTCGCAGTTATTTGGATTGGCGCATTATCTGGAGTTGCGATGCGAGTCTTCTGGGTCGGTGCTCCGCGTTGGTTATACGTCGCTAACTATTTAATTCTCGGATGGGTGGCCATCATCTACACACCACAGCTCTACAAAGAGGGTGGTCTGTGGGTGATTATTCCGATCTTGGTCGGCGGACTTCTCTACTCAATAGGTGCAATCTTTTATGCGCTTAAGCTGCCTGGGCGCAACGCTAAGTACTTTGGTTTTCACGAGTTATTCCACATCTTTGTGCTCGCTGCCTGGATTTCTCAATACCTGGCAGTCTCTTTCGCCATTTACCGAAAGTAGCCAAATGCTCTAATCTAGGCCTCTGGCGAGGGGAAGCCCTTCAAGTAGTGAATGTGAGTAGGAACAATGGCCGAGAAGAATTTCCGCAACTGGGTTGGATTTCGTGACGATTCAGAACGCGAGCCAGTAGCAAATCCAGTCGATCGAATTCGCGATCTTGAATCTCAATTAGCTGACCTACGTTCTCGTCGCGATATCACCGGTCTTTCACGCGAAGAGTTTGAAATCCTCGCAACTGAAACTGCGATGGCGATGATCAAATCTGCTCAAGCTCGTGAAGCTAAAGCTCATTCAGCAGCCGATCGCGTCATTGCAGAGTCAACGCGCAATGCAAAAGATACTTTAGAGACAGCAGAGACTAAAGCCCGCAGCATTCTTGCAGGAGCTGAAAGCCGTGGTCGTAAATACATTTCCGCTGCAGAGCTAGAAGCCGCAGAACTCATTCGTGATGCTAGCCGTGAAGCGGCCGCTGTTGCAGATGCAAAGGTTCGTGAAGCGGAAGCTGTTGTTGATGGAAAACGCCGTGAAGCTGCAGCTCTTGCAACTGCTGCTCGCCGTGAAGCAGAAAGAATCATCTCCGAAGCCTCCGGAAATGTTAATGATTTCCGCGCTTGGCTCGGGGATATGATTTCAGAGTCAGAGCGCCTCTACCGCGCACAGACCCAAGCACTTTCTGCTGCAGAGGCTGCAATCACACAATCTCGCGAGAAGCTAGATACATCCTTCGCACGTCTTAGCCGAATGCAGGAGATTGTGAATACTTCGATTAATGAAGATGGAACTGTCAAGAAATCTGCTCCAATTAAAGTTGAGAGCAAGAGAACATCGCCTGCGATTGAAGCGCCAAAGAAGAGTTCGAAGACTCCGGCAAAGCGCACAGCTAAGAAGACAACTTCTAAGCGTAAGTAATTTTTATGGCTACCAAACGCGGTATCCAATACATTCCTGCCATTGATGGGTTAAGAGCCCTCGCCGTAATTGCAGTGATGTTCTATCACTTGGGATTCTCTTGGATTCCAGGTGGATTCCTTGGTGTAGATCTCTTCTTCGTAATCTCTGGTTATGTCATTACGCGACTCTTACTCGATTCAATCGAACAGAGTGGCGGATTAGATCTTCGAGGTTTTTATCTCGCGCGTGCACGACGTTTACTTCCTGCTCTGCTCTTCACCGTCATCACTACAACGATTGCTATTGGAATATGGGCACCAGATACGATCAAGCGCTTCATTTCTGATATGCCATTTGCCCTGACCGGAACTATGAATTGGTGGCTTGTTGCTCGCCATCAGGATTACTTTGAAAGTATTGGAAGACCGCCACTCCTGCAGCACACCTGGTCACTGGCGGTGGAAGCACAGTTCTATCTAGTCTGGCCGCTCATTCTCTACTTCATCTTAAAGAGACTTGGCAAGAATCGAATTCCATTTGCAGCGCTACTTATTGCAGCTGCTTCAGGTATCGCACTTCTCTTTGTCTCTCTCTCACTTGATTCATCGAGCGCATCTGAAGTCAGCCATATCTACTTTGGAACCGATACTCACAGCATCGGGCTCTTCTTGGGTGCAGCTCTTGCCGTCAGCTGGATTCCGCAGAACTTCACAACGAAGGTAAGTAAGAAGGCGCAAGATTTTATCGATGGCGTTGGCATCTTTGGATTTATTGGAATTCTTGCCACTTTTCTGTTGATTGATGAAAGTAAGCCAACTCTCTACAAGATCGCCTTCCCGCTAGCCGCACTCTTTGGCGCTGCAATCATTATGTCTGTAGTGCACCCAGCATCACGCTTTGCTCCGATTCTTGAGAACCCTGTCCTACTCTGGATTGGGCAACGTTCTTACGCAATCTACTTGTGGCATTGGATTATCTTTCAAGTAACGCGGCCAACAGTTGATCTCGCAGGTCAAGCATGGGCGCTCTATTCTCTAAGGATTTTGATTGTCTTTGCACTTGCCGATATCTCTCTTCGCTATGTTGAAATGCCGATTCGCAGAGGGGCGATTAAGTATTGGTTTAAGGGGCTGAAGTATCGAACCAAGAGTGAGCGCACTCGACAGACCAGATTCTTCATCGCAATCTTCTTTACAGTTCTAGCCCTTGCAACAGTGGTCAGTGTTCGAGCAATTTCAATCGGTAACGAACAGAGGGCTGCCATAGAAAAGTCGCTCTCAACACCTGATAAGCCATTGACAAAGAGAGCTGACGGTGGAATTTGGCTGACAGGAGATTCAGTAATTCTTGGAATCAGGACCGCACTCGATGAAGTTGCTCCGGTATCGCTGATTAATGCACGCATTGGGCGCCAAGCGCCAGAGCTTTTAGATGTTATGAAACGCGATAAAGCGATAGCTGGGACTTCGCCGGTGATTTTCAATCTGGGCAATAACGGTGCTCTGAGCGCAGATGTCGTCAAGGAAATCTTTGAGTTAGTAAGGAATCAACCATCAGTAATTGTTGTAAATTCAGCGGTTCCAAGACCTTGGCGAGAAGGAAATAACGCACTTCTTTTACAAATAGCATCCCAGTATTCCAATGTGAGGGTGATTAATTGGAACTCAATATCCAATGGACATCCAGAATATTTTGCACCTGATGGTGTGCACCTAGTGCCAGCGGGTGTTCAAGCCTATGTAAATGAGATTAAGAAGTATCTATAAAAGTGCAATAAAAAACCCCAGCTGATATCAGCTGGGGTTTTTTAATTAATGCTTTACTCGAATTGACCTGCGAATCCGAAAGGAGTTGCAACTCCGAGAGTTCCATCTGCATAGACTGCAGAGACTCGGAATGAAGTCGATCCGTCAGTTCCACTCTTTGCAAACTCTGCAGAGAAAGTTGTCGCTGAAACTTCTGAGACTACTTTCCACTCGCCGAGATTTGAACGAGTCTCTACTTTGTATCCCTTGACGTCTCCTGCTGGAGCCTTCCAAGTGATAACCATTACTGACTTCGAGCTATCTTTCCAATTTCCGATAAAACGTGATGGCGCCTCACCTGTAGTCGCGGCAGGAGCTGCAGATTCTGTTGCATCCATTGTCGCTTCAGGAGTTGCTGCTGCTTCTGCTGTCTCTGTTACTGCAGGAACTGGAGCTGGAGCATCATCTCCATCCTTATCTGATCCTGAAATTACAAATGCACCGATGAGAAGAATTCCAACGAGAACTGCGAAGAGAACCTTCGATGAACTCTGGCCTTTTGCTGCAGCTTTTGGAGCTGAAGTTGTCTTTGTAGCAGCTGGACGTGGAGTCGCAGGTGCTGGAGTAGTTGAAACATTGACGCGAGAAGATCCACTTGATGAACCAATAGATGGAACTGGCGGAATTACAACCTGTGAAGCAACGCTCTTGCGGGCAGCTGACTTCTTTACAGTCTTCTTCTTCGCAGATGCCTTCTTGGCAGTTGTCTTCTTTACAGCAGACTTCTTAACAACCTTCTTCGCTGCGGTCTTCTTAACTGCTGACTTCTTCTTCGCCGCAGTCTTCTTTGCAGGAGACTTCTTTACAGCCTTCTTAACTGCTGACTTCTTGGCGGTTGATTTCTTGGCGGTTGACTTCTTGGGTGCAGCTTTCTTAGCTGCCGACTTCTTCTTTACTGCCACGGTGATCTCCTTGGGTTAATCTTGAGTAAATGAGGTGTTGATAAATCATCTCGGAATATGGGAGAAGTTTAACCTAGGCTTTTCAGCAAAGTGATCACATGAGGTGCTATCGCACGGAGTGATTTTCCACGGTGGCTGATTGAATCCTTCTCTTCCGCGCTCATTTGTGCGCTTGAGATTGTGTATCCAGCGGGCTGAAAAATAGGGTCATACCCGAAACCATGCTCACCAATGGGGGTCAGCAAAATTGAGCCTTGGAATTGGGCTTCCTCGCAATGGCTTCGCCCATCCGGTAGATAGAGAGCTGCAACGCAGGTGAAGTGTGCACCGCGTTGCTCTACAGGAACTCCAGCTAATTGCTGAAGCACCTTCTCTGTATTTGCTGCATCGTTTCCATGTGATCCTGCCCAACGTGCTGAAAAGATTCCGGGGTCACCGTTAAGGAAATCAACGCATAGTCCACTGTCATCAGCGATCGCAGGAATACCAGAAGCGAGAGACATCTCGCGCGCTTTCTTTAGCGCATTCTCTTGAAATGTTTTGCCATCTTCTACAACATCGTGAAGGTCAGGAAATGAATCGAGCCCAATAAGTTCAATTTCTCCCGGTGCAATCGCATCGAGAATTCTTCTGAACTCTTCTATCTTCCCCTTATTGCGAGTAGCAAGTAGAAGTTGATGCGCCATTTAGCGAGCGAGTGCTTTCTTCTGCAAATCAGTGAGATTCGAGCACCCTGCAACTGCAAGATTTAGTAGAGAATCTAAAAGTGCTCGATCAAATGGAGCACCTTCTGCTGTTCCTTGGACCTCGATAAATCTTCCATCCCCTGAACAGACCACATTCATATCTGTTTCTGCGCGAACATCTTCTTCGTAGCAGAGGTCAAGCATTGGAACACCATCGATAATACCGACGCTTATAGCCGCAACTGAATCAGCAAGAGGCTTAGCTGTCGCCTTTACATGGCCTTCCTTCTGCGCCCAAGCTATTGCATCAGCAAGTGCCACATATGCACCCGTAATTGCCGCTGTACGTGTTCCGCCATCTGCTTGTAATACATCGCAATCGATGACGATTGTATTTTCACCGAGCTCTTTCATATCGACAATGCCGCGAAGTGATCGACCGATAAGACGAGAAATCTCTTGTGTGCGTCCGCCTAACTTCCCTTTCACGCTCTCGCGATCAGAACGTGTATGTGTTGCGCGAGGGAGCATGGAGTACTCAGATGTAACCCAACCATTTCCCGAGTCTTTTAACCAACGTGGAACACCTGGAGTAAATGATGCAACGCAGAGAACTCGAGTCTTTCCGAACTCGACCAGTACAGAGCCTTCCGCATGATCGAGCCATCCGCGAGTGATTTTAATTTCGCGTAGTTGATCTACTGAGCGTCCATCATTGCGAGCCATTACATTCCTCATTCTCTTGGTTGGCGTTGCTGTTAAAGATCTTGGTGCTGAACTGAACCAACTTCTGGTCCCAAGAATCGGCGAGCGAGAGTTTCAAAAGCTTTTGCATCGCCCGTTGCAAGGAATTTGTGTGTGGCAGGTGTATCAGATGGAGCGCGAAGTAAATTCTGCTCGACAAGTACTCGATACAAATCTTTCGCGGTCTCTTCAGCGCTTGAAACTAATGAGACTCCATTGCCCATGACATATGAGATAACGCCTGTCAGAAGTGGGTAGTGAGTGCAGCCTAAAACCAAGGTATCCACATCTGCATCAATCATCGGCTTGAGATATTCGCGAGCAACCTGAGTGATTGCTTCTCCAGATGTTTCACCGCGCTCAACAAATTCGACAAAGAGCGGGCAGGCTATAGATTCAATCTTTAGATGTGGTGCTGCTGCAAATGCATCGAGATAGGCCTTTGAATCAATGGTTGCACGAGTTCCTATAACTCCGACTCTTCCCGATCGAGTTGCCGCAACTGCTCTGCGAACTGCAGGCTGAATTACTTCAATAACAGGAACGGAATATCGCTCCCGTGCATCGCGCAACATTGCAGCACTTGCTGTATTACAAGCGATAACCAGAGCCTTAACTCCTTGTTCCACAAGGAAATCTAGAGTTTCAAGTGAGAAGTCGCGGACTTCGGCAAGTGGTCGTGGGCCATAGGGGCCACGTGCGGTATCGCCAATATAAAGAGTTGATTCATTTGGAAGTTGATCGAGTATTGCTCTGGCAACAGTTAAGCCGCCGACGCCAGAATCGAAGATACCGATTGGGGCGTTACTCATGCTCCTAGTCTAAGGGTGAGAGCGCGCTAAGCCCAAAGAGTTCCGTCGAGTCCTTCTGTGGCTTCTTCAATATCTGAGCCGTAAATACCGGTAGATAAGTACTTCCACCCTGCATCACAGACAATGAATGCGATATCTGCATCACGATTCTCTTTCACCGCTTCGTTGCCCATAGCAATCGCCGCATGCAAGATCGCACCAGTTGAGATGCCCGCAAAGATTCCTTCAACTTCCAAGAGTTGGCGAACGCGCTTTACCGAATCTTCTGCGCCTACAGAGAAGCGACGAGTTAATACTGATGCATCGTAGAGTTCAGGAACAAAGCCTTCATCGATATTGCGAAGCCCATAAACAAGTTCACCGTAGCGTGGTTCTGCAGCAATGATCTGTACATCCGGCTTCTGCTCGCGCAAGTAACGACCTGCGCCCATAAGGGTTCCTGTTGTTCCAAGGCCTGCTACAAAGTGAGTGATCGTTGGAAGGTCTTTAAAGATTTCAGGACCTGTGCCGTTGTAGTGCGCGGCTGTATTTGCAGGATTTCCATACTGATAAAGAAAAACATATGTGGGGTTCTTTGCAGCAATCTCTTTTGCAACGCGGACAGCTTCATTTGAGCCACCTGCTGCAGGTGATGAAATGATCTCTGCGCCCCACATCTCCAGAAGCTGACGACGCTCTGGGCTTGTGTTCTCAGGCATCACGCAGATTAATTTGTACCCACGAACTTTCGCGGCCATTGCAAGCGAGATTCCCGTATTGCCACTCGTTGGCTCAAGGATTGTTGAACCTGGCTTCAGTAATCCATCTCGCTCTGCCGCTTCAATCATCGCAATTGCTGTGCGATCCTTAATCGAACCAGTCGGGTTGCGATCCTCCATCTTCGCCCAGAGTCGAACATTTGGGGCAGGAGAAAGTCTTGGTAATCCAATTAAAGGAGTATTGCCAACAGATGATTCAAGGGAATCGTAGCGAGCCAAAATTAACCACCAGCAACAGCAGGCAAGATTGTTATTGAATCCCCATCTTTAACTTGTGCTTCTAGACTTCCAAGGAAGCGAACATCTTCATCGTTGATATAAACGTTAATGAAGCGTCGCAGTGCACCGTCTTCAAGTAATCGCTCACCAATTCCGGCATATTGCGCATCGAGATTACTGATGACAGCAGAGAGGGTTGAACCATCGGCCTCTACAGTCTTCTGATCTTTTGTATACGGGCGCAGGATTGTTGGGATACGAACTTCGATTGCCATGGCTTAATTATGTCGAAAAAGTAGAACTATCTCTAATCGAGAATAACTACAGGTTCTTCCGTGACGATTCCATCAATAATCCGATATGAGCGCAATTCGGTTGTAGGTGCAATCTCTTTGCGTGTAGAGACCAGGACGTAGTGGGCGCCTGGCTCTCCTGCATACGCAATATCGGTACGTGATGGATACGCCTCGGTCTCTGTATGCGAGTGATAGATAACAACAATCTCTTCATCATTGTCATCGATTTCGCGATAGAGAGCCAGGAGATCCTTTGGATCAAACTCATAAAAAGTTGGTGAGTGTGCAGCATTAACCATCGGCTTATGACGAAGAGGCTTATCTGAACCGACTGGACCTAGAAATACACCACAGCACTCATCGGGATATTCAGCTCTAGATTGTTCAAGCATCGCATCGGCAAATGCGCGGGAGATTTCAAGAACCATGGACGTACCTTACTAGGAATTGCCTAGTCAGGAATTACCTAGCTGAGATTCCTCATCTTCATCTGCATCATCGATCAAGGCAGAAAGAAGCGATTCCTGAAGCCAACCCAACCATGTGTAGACGCTATACACGCCACGTAATGGATCATCGGGCGCGAGCAGTTCTAAATGTTCATGCGAATTATTCTCAACTTTTAATCTAACGCCAAGTGCGAGGCGAATATCGTTAATTGCGCCTAGCCAAGCATTTGCATTGTCATGATCTAAGTCAACGATTCCATCATCAGATGATTTGAGATGTATTCGCATCGAGATTGCATGAGCCTGCTTCTTCGCACGCAAAGTTGATTCTGTGTAGCGTCGAAATTCTGAAGCATCTACTGCATCGGCGTATGCATTAGGAAGTAAACGGTGAAGTACTTCATCTTCTGGTGGTGAATCATGTGAAGTAATTCCGACCATCGCAGCAAGGGGATCGTCATGCCCATGGTCGACTCGTTCTGCAAGCAGTTCAATGATTTGTTCGCAGAGATTGAGAAGGACCTCTTTCTCGCTATCTGCGAAATGTGCAATGTATGAGTGATCTCCGTGGCGCTTAAATCCTTCAGTGGATGTCACAGTTGATCACCACGTTGAAGCGTTGCCCAGAGTCCATATTCGTGGAGACGAGCCACATCGTGCTCCATCTCTTCTCTACTGCCTGTTGACACTATCGCCTTGCCATCATTGTGCACTTGAAGCATTAACTCGGTTGCTCGCGCCTTCGAATAGCCAAATAACTCCATAAATACATAGACAACGTAATTCTGAAGGTTTACCGGATCATCCCAAACGATGGTGACCCAGGGAGTATCCCCAGAAAAGATTGCACGAATCTCTTCTTCGATTTTATCTGCTGTCTTTACCATCACCGGATAATGATATTAAAGGTTGGGCTAGTAACAACCTTCCAATTCGTATCTTCGAGGGCAGTAACCCTAAAGGTAAATATGCCTCGGTTTTGGCCATTGACCTTTACAAGGAAGTTGCCTTGAGTATCAGTCGTTAAATCTGTGCCCAGTGGCTCCCACTTCTTTCCAGATAGCTTCTCTATGCGAATTGATGCAGTTGTATTTCTAGGCTTCACAGTGCCAGTGATATCGAAGGCACTTCCTGATTTAACGGAGGTTGGGGCATCTACAAAGAGATCGCGAGAGATTTCAATTGGGATCTCGGTGGAGATTCCTTCGGTACGTTCCCACGAAGATTCTGAGTAAATACGAATTGATGTTGATTTTCCAAGTAGAAGAGATTTTGCAATCTTTCCTTCAGCATCAGTAACTGCATTGCTGAGAGTTCTCCATGTTGTCTCGCCACTGGATCTTCCTTGAATTCTCACAGGTAAGTTCGCAATTGGGGACTTATCCTTGATTGAGAATTGAGCAGAAATGCTAACTGCCTTACCGTATTGCAATTCATCCGCATCAACTGATGCAATGACATTTATCTGGTCTGGTGCAATCTCTCTTGCAACGCCTCTAATCGCTTCCATGGCAAGTGGCTCTTCCATGCCAAGTGTCCAGGCAGTAATTCCACCGATTCTGTACTTGTTCACAAGTGCAGCTCGAGTTGTCCAACTGCGCGTATCTTGATACCACGCAGTGCGTGATGCTGTACATGATGTTGCAAGTCCGCTCGCAGTTGTTCCGTTATATACCTGCTCGTAAGAGAATGTAACTTCACTGAACTTTTCATCGTAAGTCGGGGTAGCGCCATATGTCGCAGCCAGAGTAACTGCATCACGCATTACAAATGTTGCAGCCTTTGCGCCAACTTTCACCGACTTCGAAACGTTTGCAGGACACACACCATTAATAGCGGTAATCCAGGATCGACCATAGCCAGGAACCCCTACGAATACTTTAGAAGCCGGCATGATGGAGATTGCATATTGAACAGTGCGCTCGGTCCACGCGAGAGGCCCAATTGGTCCGACCTTCGCAACGGAATAGTCGTAAGTCATAATTCTTAACTTGTCGATGTAAGCAGCGATCTCTGCCCAGGCATATACGAAGTAACCCTTTTGCTTGCCTGCTGGGTCGAGAACATAAGGTGTGGCCACCGACAAGATTTTGTTCTCTGCTCGAAGTGCGGCGCTAAGTTCCTTAATAAATGCAACCCATGCCGGCGCAGTGGACTTCCACGTCTTATTCTCGTCAACAAATGCAAAACCTTCAAAATCGATATCAATTCCATCAAAATTATTGGTGCGCACCAAATCCACGATTGTCTTGACCACTTGAGTGCGTGATGCAGGTGCTTTCAACAAACCTGCGAGAACATCTTTCTCAGTTCCATCGGTAATTGTTGGAATGATTTGTAAATTTGCGCTTCTCATGGCGGCCAAAGGGATTGACATTGGAATGCTCGGGTTAGCCGGCGTGTATAAATCCGTAACGCTCGATTTCTTACTCTTCGCTGAATATTTCAAGGTGTACCAGAACGGCATTACCTCTTTGATTAGATCTGTGTTGTTCAGCGCTGCAGGTAGCGCAGTTTTCATTGAGTAATAAGGAATCCAACCCGTGAGAATTTTGCGGGGCACATTCTCTTCCGCGTGTGCACCTGGTGCCACGAGAAGTGATGAGAAAAGAACGAGGGCGAGTCCAATGCGAGATAAGACTCTCACGGTTAGCTCCCCCAGATTCGATCGGTTACAGCGAAGAGCGCCATATCAATTTGGCGTCCATCTTCACGAGTTACCTTATTTTGCATTGTTCCTTCTTGTAGGTACCCCGCGCCGAGCAAGAGGCGCTGTGATGCAATATTGTCCACATCAACTAGCCCTTCGATTCTCCGGAATCCAATTTCGGTGATTCCGTGCTCTGTGATCATCTTTGCGGCGGTTGTTCCGATTCCCTTTCCACGTTGGGTGGAATCCATCCAGTAACCGATTTCTGCGGTGTGGTTCTTGATATTGATTGTGTGAAGTGAAATCACACCAGCAAATTTTCTCTCTGCACCTGTCCCGTAATCAATGACGAATCGAATTTCGCGGCGTTCGGCAAATGAGAAAGGATCTGAACGAACGAAATCAATCGCGTGATCGATTGTGTAATCGGCAGGAACTGTCGTGAATGCTGGGATCAGTGGATCTTGGCAGGCTTTATAAATTGCATCTATGTCATTCTCATTGCTTGGGCGAAGCGTGACAAGGCCATGAGTAAGAGTTGAAATCTCTTGTGGCCACCAAATCATGGGGCAATCTTATGCTAGCCAATGAGTTCAGAGTCGCGAGAACGGCTCTGATCATGCGTGCAACTTAAGTTTGATGGCAGCGCTGCACAGTTATCGCAGAGAAGAATCAACTGGTGACATGAAGCGGTATTGCAATTTCTGAAATCCTTAGTTGGTGCGCTGCACTTATCGCATTCGCCGATGACCTTTGCCTTATCGGAGAAATCCATGGACATGCGATCATCAAAGATATAGA
>JACCDM010395993.1_pt1 | contig 11411 bp, 8 predicted proteins | sample 7445851 | NCBI WGS metagenome assembly JACCDM01 (sample SAMN15323438, study PRJNA562643) | freshwater metagenome | isolation source: river surface water | place: USA:Blue River Watershed | collected 2017-08-16
TCTGGTCGCTGGTTGCGTTCCGCAAATCCAAAGGTGCGGTGCCTGACACGTCAATTACCCACAGCACGAAGGCAGAGATCATCTGGACGCTGATCCCGGTCGTGATCCTCGTGATCATGGCAATCCCAGCTGCGCGCACCTTGATCGCCATCGAAGACACCCGGAACACCGAGCTCAGCATCAAAGTGACGGGCTACCAGTGGAAGTGGCACTACGACTACCTCGGTGAAGACGTGAAGTTCTTCTCCGCTCTCGACCGCGCGAGCGACGAAACTCGCCAGCTACAGTCGGGCCTCGATCCGAAGGCCGTTGCCGATTATTTGTTGAACGTAGACAACCCGCTGGTCGTCCCGGAAGACACCAAGGTTCGCCTTTTGCTCACGGCGCAGGATGTGATTCACGCCTGGTGGGTGCCGCAGTTCGGTATGAAGAAAGACGCCATTCCGGGTGTCGTCAATGAATTGTGGTTCAAAGTCGATGCCGGCAAGACGGGCATCTATCGTGGCCAGTGCGCCGAGCTGTGTGGCCGCGACCACGGTTTCATGCCGATCGTCGTCAAGGTTGTCACGAAAGAAGAGTACAAGGCGTGGGTCGCGGCTCAAAAGGCCGGCGGCGCCAACGAAGCGGCACCAGCGGTGGAAGCCGCTCCGACGGTTGCTTCGGTCGCAACTGCTGCGCCGCAAGGTTAAGCCTCGCGAACCACGCTAGATACCACCAAAGAATTCAACGCAGAGAGTAGTTAGTCATGGCCAACACCACCACCGCACACGCTCACGACGACCACGATCACAAGCCGCACGGCTTGAAACGCTGGCTCTATGCGACGAACCACAAGGACATCGGCACGATGTACCTGGTGTTCGCTTGCGCCATGTTCTTCATGGGTGGTGCCATGGCGCTGGTCATCCGCGCCGAACTCTTCCAGCCGGGCTTGCAGTTCGTCGATCCGGGTTTCTTCAACTCGATGACGACGATGCACGCGCTGCTGATGATCTTCGGTGCCGTGATGCCGGCCTGGACTGGCCTCGCGAACTGGATGGTGCCGATGCAGATCGGTGCACCGGATATGGCGCTGCCGCGCCTGAACAATTTCAGCTTTTGGCTGTTGCCGTTCGCGTTCACGCTGCTGCTGTTGACGCTGTTCGTGCCGGGCGGCGCTCCGGCCGGCGGTTGGACGCTCTACCCGCCGCTGTCATTGCAAGCGGGTGATAGCTTCCCGCTGACCATCTTCGCCATTCACTTGATGGGTATCTCGTCGATCCTCGGCGCCATCAACGTGGTTGTGACGATCATGAACATGCGCGCTCCGGGCATGGGTCTGCTCAACATGCCGCTGTTCTGCTGGACGTGGCTCATCACGGCTTACTTGCTCATCGCCGTCATGCCGGTGCTCGCAGGTGCGGTCACCATGTTGCTCACCGATCACTTCGCCGGCACGAGCTTCTTCTCCGCTGCAGGCGGTGGTGATCCGGTGATGTTCCAACACATCTTCTGGTTCTTCGGGCATCCCGAGGTGTACATCCTGATCCTGCCGGCTTTCGGTGTGGTCTCGGAAATCATCCCGACCTTCTCGCGCAAGCCGCTCTTCGGCTACGAGTCGATGGTCTACGCCTCGGCCTCGATCGCCTTCTTGTCGTTCATCGTGTGGGCACACCACATGTTCACCGTGGGTATGCCGCTCGCGGGTCAGTTGTTCTTCATGCTCTCGACGATGCTCATCGCCGTGCCGACGGGCGTGAAGGTGTTCAACTGGTGCGCCACGATGTGGAAGGGTTCGATCAGCTTCGAAACACCGATGCTGTTCTCGCTGGCCTTCCTATTCCTGTTCACGATCGGCGGTTTCTCGGGCCTGATGCTCGCGATCGTGCCGGCAGACTTCCAGTATCACGACAGCTACTTCGTCGTGGCGCACTTCCACTACGTGTTGGTGCCGGGTGCCGTGTTCGCCATCATGGCGGGCGTGTACTACTGGCTGCCAAAGTGGAGCGGCCGTATGTACAACGAGAAGATCGGCAAGCTGCACTTCTGGCTGTCGACCATCGGCGTGAACGTGCTGTTCTTCCCGCAGCACTTCTTGGGTCTTGCCGGCATGCCCCGTCGCATTCCGGACTACTCGACCCAGTTCGCCGACTGGAACATGGTTTCCTCGATTGGCGCCTTCATCTTTGGCTTCTCGCAGCTGCTCTTCGTCTACGTCATCTGGAGCGCGGTGCGTTCGGGTGAAAAGGCGCCGCAGCGTCCGTGGGAGTCGGCTAAGGGTCTCGACTGGGAACTGCCGACGCCCGCTCCGTACCACAGCTGGGAAACGCCGCCGTCACGTGAAGTCGTGGCTCACGGCACCGTCCAGCACTAAGTAAAGACTAGGCTAATGGAACCGAAGGTCGACGAAGTCGAGCGATCACGCCGCGTCAAGCGCAGCGCCATCGTGCTCGGCCTTGTCGCCTTCGCGTTCTATCTCGCTTTCATCCTGATGTCGGTACTCGGGTTTCGGCAATGAACGACGAAACCCGTATCGATCACCAGGAACTTAACCGTTCTAACCGCAAACTGACTTTACGATTGCTCGGGTTCGCCCTCGGAGCTTTCGGTTTCGGCTTTGCGCTCGTGCCGCTTTATGACGTGATTTGCGATATCACGGGCGTAGGCAACCCCAAAGATTTACTGCGTGCTAGCACCTTCGAAGAAGCGACGGCTCCGGCAGTGGATGAAGATCGTTGGGTGACTGTCGAGTTCATCGCTGATCTGCCGTCGGTCGGCAATTGGACCTTCAAGCCACTCGTCACCGAGATGAAGGTGCAGCCCGGTAAGTTGTATGTCGTCGACTACGTCGCGCATAACTTGACCGGCAAAGACACCGTCGCCCAAGCCATCCCGAACGTAGCGCCAGGCAAGGCGACGCCGTTCTTCCGCAAGACGGAATGCTTCTGTTTCACGCCGCAAAAATTCCATAAGGACGAAGAGAAGGTCATGCCTGTTCGCTTCGTCGTCGATTCGCATCTGCCCAAGAGCCTCGATCGAATCACGCTTTCGTACACCTTTTACGACAACTCGACGCGGGTCGCCGCGCTGAACTAGGAAGACTGATATGGCCAACGCACACGCATCCACCCACTCGGAAGACAAGTACTACGTCCCGCACGACAGTGTGTGGCCTATCTACGGTTCTGCCACGCTGTTCGTATTCATGATCGGCCTGTGCGGCTGGCTCAACGAGTGGTACGGGCCCGGTATCTTCATCGTCGGTATCGCGATGGTCATCGCGCTGTTCATCGGCTGGTTCAGCGTCGTCATCAAGGAAAGCCAGGGCGGCCTGTACAACAACCAGGTCGATCGCTCGTTCCGCATGGGCATGCTGTGGTTCATCTTCTCGGAAGTGATGTTCTTTGCGGCCTTTTTCGGTGCGCTCTTTTATGCACGTCAGTTGTCGGTGCCCTGGACGGGCGGCGAGGGCGTGAAGATCTTCAACAAATTGCTGCTTTGGCAGGATTACAACGCCACGTGGCCCACCAACGGCCCCGCTGCGCTCGGTCCGCGTGACGACGGCAGCTTCGAAACGATTCCGGCTTTCGGCTTGCCGGCGATCAATACTGCCATCCTGTTGCTGTCGGGCGTGACGATCACGATCGCTCACCATGCGCTCAAGGAAGGTAACCGTCGCATTCTGAATATCTTCCTCGCACTGACCTTCCTGCTCGGCTTCGCGTTCCTCGGTCTGCAGGCCGAGGAATACATCCACGCCTACACCGAGCTTGGTCTGACGCTCTCGACGGGAATCTATGGCTCGACGTTCTTCATGCTGACGGGTTTCCACGGCCTGCACGTGACGCTCGGGGCGATCATGCTGTTCGTGATCTGGTTGCGCACGATGAAAGGTCACTTCACGCCGCAACGTCACTTCGCGTTCGAAGCGGTTGCCTGGTACTGGCACTTCGTCGACGTGGTGTGGCTCGGACTCTTCGTATTCGTCTACTGGGTCTGACGAACGCAGCCGGCGGATGCCGGCAACAAGACTCTCCGAAGGCGGGCCGGCAACACCGGCCCGTCGTCGTTTAAGGCATCTCGAATCGAGACGTTAGCGCGGGACGCCGAGCGGTTGAATGAAACCGAGTGCCCACGCGGCCATCAGCAACAGGAAGAGTGCGACAGAGAGACCGACGCGTACGGTGAGTGCACGCACCATCTTCTTAGAATCGCCTTTGTCGTTCATGAGGTGAAACAAAGCGGAGCCGAGGCTCACCACGATGCCGACCAGGACGACGGCGACTGCAATCCGGAAGAGTTCCATAACCGGTATTATAGGCACGTGAAACTCGAGATCGTCGTTGGCCGCAGGGTCTTTTCCCCGTCATGGCTGATGACGGTGGCAACGCTGTGCTTGCTGGTGTTGTTCGTCAGTCTCGGTCGTTGGCAATGGAACCGTGCGGAGTTTAAGCGCGAGATCGTCGCGAACTTCGAAACCCAAAGTGACGCCGTCGTCACGCTCGGTTCTCGCTCCACGACGGAACTACCGCGCTTCGCACAGGTCGAGATATCGGGGCGTTGGGATGCGACGAGGCAATTCCTGCTCGACAATCGAACACGTGCGGGTCGCGCGGGCTACGACGTTCTGACCCCGCTGCAACTCGATGACGGTCGTTGGCTGTTGGTCAATCGCGGTTGGGTCCCTTTCGAAGGGTATCGAGATCGATTGCCCGAAGTGCGCAGCACCCTTCCGGCTGACACCAGCCAGAGAGTGACGCTGCGAGGTCGTCTGGACGAGCTGCCCTCGACCGGTCTTGCAGGCGGTCGCGCAGCGCCGGCAACCAGCGGATCTTGGCCCCGTGTCACGAGCTTCCCGCGTGTCGAAGAACTGGCGCTCGCTCTGGCAACAGTCGACGATAGCGCGCCGCGACTCGAAGCGCGGTGGTTGTTGCTCGACGAGGCAGATCAGGCAGGTTATCTGCGCGATTGGCAGCCGTTTGCTGCGGGCAAAGGACCGGAGCAAAACTGGGGTTACGCCATACAGTGGTGGAGTTTCGCGATACTACTGTTGGTTTTGTACTTTTCTTTGAACTTGAGGAAGCGGACGTCATCATGACCCAAGAGGCACCCGCCACATCCGATGCACCCCGCGGTCGCGCTGCATTGATCGGCCTTGCGGCCTTGTTCTTCTTGCCACTGCTCGGATCGTTCTACCTCTATTACATCGGCGGTTGGCGACCCGAAGGCGGGACGAACAATGGCGAACTGATCAGCCCGGCTCGACCGCTGACAGCCATCACGCTGAACGAGCGCGACGGGACGTCACCTTCACAAACACTACTGCAAGATAAGTGGTCGTTGATTTATATCGGTGACGGTCGTTGTGACAAAGCTTGTCAGCACGCGCTGTGGACGATTCGTCAAACCCGCTTGCTGCTCGCCGAAGATATGGACCGTGTCCAACGCATCTTCATCGCCGATAAAGCTTGCTGTAATGACGCTTTCCTCGATCGCGAGCATCCCGGGCTCGAAGTCATCACGGCGGAAGATGATGTCACGCGTCAATGGCTCGGCCAGTTTCCTCGTGACTCGATGGTTCCTTACGTTTACATCGTCGATCCTCTCGGTAATCTCATGATGCGCTTCGACACTCGCGAGAATCCGAAAGGCTTGCTCAAAGATCTCGAGAAACTCCTCAAACTCTCACATATCGGTTGATCATGACTTCATCCATACCCTCGGGTGCAGTAGCCCTGCGCCGTCTTGCGTTGCTCGGCATGTTGCTGTGTCTCGTTGTCATCGTGCTCGGAGCTTGGGTGCGATTGACCGATGCCGGTCTCGGCTGCCCTGATTGGCCGGGTTGCTATGGTCACGTCACGCCCGCAGGCGCGGAGAAGGTAGAAGGTAAGATCGAGTCCTACTCACCCGGCTGGGAATACGACTCGGGTAAGGCGTGGCGCGAGATGATCCATCGCTATGCTGCGACGACCTTAGGCTTCATCATCGTGTTGATCACGGCTATCGCTATCGCTTACCGACGCGAGAAGCCAGTCAGCGTCACGTATGCGGTTACCTTGCTCGTAACGGTCGTGCTGCAAGGTATCCTCGGTGCCTTCACCGTATGGTGGCTCGTCAAACCGCTGATCGTCGTGCTGCATTTGACCGGTGGTTTGACCACGCTCAGTCTGTTGACCTGGCTATGGCTGCGCATGCGTCGAGTGACAGCCGTCGTCGAACCCCAAGCAGGCGCAACAAAAATCGCCGCTCTGAATGGGGCGCGACGCGCAGGAATCATTGCTGTTGTCGTGGTGGCCGTTCAGATCATTCTGGGTGGTTGGACGAGTAGCAACTATGCGGCTGTTGCCTGTCCCGACTTACCGACCTGCCAAGGTCAATGGATTCCCAAGAATATGGACTACGCGGATGCCTTCGTCATTTGGCGTGGCCTCGATATCAATTACGAAGGTGGCGTGCTCGATCATCCCGCGCGCGTTGCCATTCACTTTACCCATCGAGCCTGGGCGCTCGTCGCGACACTCGCGGTTCTTTGGGCAGCTTGGCTCGCGTGGCGTAACGCACCGACCGCGCTCGTTCGCCACGGTGCTATTTGGGCCGTCGGCGCCTTGTCGCTGCAATGGCTGATCGCTCTATTGATGATCATCAAGGCGTTCCCGCTCTCTCTGGCAACGGGCCATAATGCGGGTGCGGCGCTGTTACTCATGTCGTTGCTGGTCTTCAATCGACGTTTGCGAGAAGCCTGAGCATGTCTACCGCAAGCGCCAGCGTCACGAGACAACCGACTTGGAAGCTCTACTACGAGCTGACTAAGCCTCGGGTGGTGGCACTGATCGTCTTCACTGCGATCGTCGGCACCTTACTCGCGAGCCCGGGATGGCCGCCCTTTGCGGCGTTGGTCTACGGCAATATCGGCATTGCGCTTTCAGCGGCGTCGGCTGCTGCGATCAATCATGTGCTCGATCAAAAAATCGACGAGCAAATGTCGCGAACCCGTGGTCGCCCCCTACCTACGGGCGGTCTACAAACCCGACAGGCTTTGCTGTTTGCCGCCATACTCGCTGCGGCTTCGATGGTCATTTTGTGGTGGCTCGTCAATCCGCTGACGGCTGTTCTGACTTTTGCTTCGCTCATTGGGTACGCCGTGATCTACACGGTCTTTCTCAAACGCGCGACGTCGCAAAATATCGTCATCGGTGGCGCTGCCGGTGCTGCACCACCGGTACTCGGCTGGGCCGCAGTCACCAACTCGATCGATCCGAACGCATTGTTGTTGTTCCTGATCATCTTCATCTGGACGCCACCGCATTTCTGGGCTTTGGCCATCGCGCGTCGCGACGAATACGCGCAAGCAGGCATTCCGATGTTGCCGGTTACTCACGGCATTCCTTACACGCGTCTGCAGGTATTGCTTTATACGGTTCTGCTGGTGCTCGTGACCTTGATGCCCTATCTCACGCGGATGAGCGGGCTCATCTATCTTGCGGCTGCCATCGTTTTGAACGCGCGATTTCTCTACTACGCATTTGCCCTGAAAATGACCGAGCGAGCGGAATTGCCGATGAAAGTTTTCCGTTTCTCGATTTCGTATTTGATGTGGTTGTTCGCAGCCTTGCTGGTCGATCACTACATCATCACGACGCAGTTGCCCCCGCTAGGCTGAGACATCTTTTAGACGCAGCAGCGTCAGCGAAATAGCGCGTCGGCAACGAAGGGGTTACTGCGACGTTCGGCACCGAACGTCGACGTGGGTCCATGCCCCGGCAGAAATGTCACATCGTCACCGAGCGGAAAAAGATTCTCACGAATCGAGCGGATCAAATCGGCATGGTTGCCACGCGGAAAATCGGTGCGACCGATCGATCCGGCGAACAACACATCACCCACGATGGCAAATCGCGAAGGGGCATGAAAGAAAACGACATGCCCCGGGGTGTGGCCCGGACAATGCCGTACTTCCAATTCGAGCTCACCCACCGTAACGCGATCACCCTGTTGTAACCATCGAGTCGGCAAGAAGGCCTCACTCGGTGGGAAGCCGAACATTTTTGCCTGCGCCGGCATCTGGTCGATCCAGAACTGGTCGCCCGAGTGCGGGCCTTCGATCGGCAATGAATAACGACGAGCAAGCTCGGCGGTCGCACCGGCATGATCGAGGTGGGCATGCGTGATCAGAATCTTCTCGAGCGTGAGTCCGTGTGCCTTGATGACCTGCAACACGCGATCGAGATCACCACCCGGATCGACGATCGCCGCACGCAGGGTCTTCTCACACCAGATGACGGAGCAGTTCTGCTGAAACGCCGTCACCGGCACTACTTCGAGTTTCATGCGCGCGGACTTTACACCGTGATCGCAAGACCTCGATAGATGCGGGCTCGGTATCGACTCTCCTGCGCCTCGACGATCGGCGCAGCGGCCAGCAGTACGGCATGCGCGAAGCGGGTGTATTCCTCAGCTTGCTCTGCGGCATCCCGCGGTTCTTCGCTGCGCATGCGACGTGTGAGATTGACCTGGTTCACCGGTACCGCCGTTGGCAAGCGCTCGTTCTCCACACCCAGTGTCGCCGTGAAGGCGTGTAGCGTCGTCTTGACGAAATTGGCCATGGCGAACTGCGGCAGGCTTCCGCCGACTGGTACATCGGGTGACACGAGAATGAGTCGTGCACCTTTAAACAAGGAGACCTTGCGCGCCACCCGAAAGTGATGCGTCAAATTCGTTTCAACGAGTGCGCCAAAGCCGACTGCATCGAGATGATCTTTTCCTTCGACACCGAAGAGCGCTTGGGGAATGGGTGCAAATGGCGTCGAGATCACAGCCGCCGGCGCGCCGTGAGTGGCATACGCCTCATCCATGCGGGCTTCGAGGTCATCTCCCATCGTGAGATAACTCACACGGTCGTGTCCTAGGGCTCTTCCGAGTGTCAGGCGGAGCTGTTCACCTGCCTCTGCCGAACGAGTCAGTGCGACGACGTTACCGACGTGTCCTTCTGCAAGGAACAAACGCGCGACCGCCGCGAGCGGTTCGGTCATATGTTCGCCGATCAACCAGATCGTCTCGCCCTCCATACGACGCACGCGCTCTGGTTTCGCACGACCAAAAAGCTCGCGCTCGGTGATGGTGCGCTCTTGCTGTAATCCACCCGACGGCTCGAAGGTTTCACCTGAGATCGCCCGGTCAGCCATGAAAAACACCGTCGCCAACGCGACGTCGGTTTCGGTCGGCATCCGGTTCAAGTGCAGCATGCCGATGACACCCGAGCGAATCTTTTCGGCTTCGACATCGATACGTCGTGGATCGATGAAGGGCTCCGTGACATCCGGCAAGCTCTCAGCCCACTGCTCTGCCAAATCACGCTCCATCTGCGCGAGGATGATGCAACCATTGCACAAGCGCGCAACCAGGCGCCGTGCCATCAGTTTCGTCATCAAAAAGTGCAGTGAGGAATACCCGGCCTCATCGCTGCCATGAATCTCGCCTTTGAGACGAGCGCTCAATTGACGCAGAGGCTCAGGAACACCCTCGCTTTGAAGTAATCCGATGTCATTACTGCCGAGTGCCTGCAACACATCACCGAGCGAAGCGCCCGCTGCGAGCGAGCGCAGAACGGCATCGTGCACTTGATTGAGGCGCTTGTTCTCCAGAATCAACTTGGCTCGTCGATCGAATAGGCCTGCCTTACCGTCCTTACCCTTCAGTCTCTGTCCTTCGACCGGACCCGGTGCAATCGCATTGATCTGGATCTCGGGCCCGACAAAACGCGCCAGGTTTTCAACGAGCGCGCGCTGCCCGGCTTTTGACACCGCGTAGTCGGAGCGATTCGGATAAGGAACGGCAATATACTTCTCGCCGCCGAAGTAGGAGCTGACGTTCAAGATGTAGCCGGATCCCTGCTTTTTCATCAAGGGCACGACTTTTTCAATCAAAGAATAGTTGGAGACCAGATTGGCGTGCAGCGTATTACGCCAATCCGCTGATTGCAGATCGACCGCCATCTGCTCGGCACCGGCGACACCCGCATTGTTGATGAGATAGTCGATACGACCGAAGGCCTTGAGCGTGGCATTCACCGATTTGACCAACGCGCCCTCATCGGCGACGTCGATATTAGCGAGAATCTGGACGCGATCCTTCGGTCGGTTGTAGCCGATTTCCTCGAGCTCGCGCACGATGGTCTCGCGCATCTCCTTCAACTGATCGGCACGCCGAGCCGTCAACATCACTCGCGCACCGGCTACCGCGAGTAGACGGCCGAGCTGTCCACCAATACCGGCTGAACCGCCCGTAATCAACACGCACTTGCCAAGGTGCAAACCCATCAACGATTCGATCCACCCGAAATTCGGTCGGGTCGAGCCTGTGGCATCGACGATGGTTGCCGGCATGTACAGATTGACCTGCGGGACACGTCGCTTCGTATACAGCAAACGAGCCGCTTGGCTTGCGGCAAACAAAAGACCGTGCTCTTCGGCGTTGCTCCAGCGAAGGATCTGATTCGACCACTCGGGTGTCGGACGCTCTCCAGCCTTAGCTCTCGCCGCGCTCTCGTCACGCCAGACGCGAATTAGCTGTTCGATGCCAGCGCGCAAAATATCGGCCCACGTATTGCCGGCAGCGTCGTCGCCGTTCGACATGAAAATCGTTCGTGGACTCGAGCCCTTCGGTGCCAATCGATGCCACAAGCGCGAAAGCTCGCGGGCGATCCCGATGGCGCCGCTGAGTTCTGTCTTGAGAAAGGCTTCGACATCGGCGTCCGAGGCGTCTGCGAGCGCGCGTTGAAAACGCCATGCACCGAATGCCGGCAGCACGATCGCGCCTTGTAGCCCCGCTTCAGCATCAACGTCAGCGAGTGATTGCGCCAACGTCTCCGGTCGATCTCGGTCAAAAAGCCGAGGCAGGATGCGAAGATCCACTTCATCTTGTTGCAACGCAGCCATCGCTGCTTGTACCGCCTCTTCGGAGCCGAGACCCAGCATGACGCGGGCGCCGCAGCGCGCCTGAATGCGGGCGATCATCAATGCATCGGCGACCTGATCACCCGCGGCAACGAGTACCGTCGAACCGGTGCCATCGACGGTGCGCAGCTCCGGTCGAGAAACCCACGTCGAGCGAGATTCTTGTACGACCTGCATGCCATTGGTGACTTCGAAACCTTGTGCGCTGAATGCTCGTGACTCGTCGCTGCCCAGAAACACGATGGTATTAGCGACATCGTCAACCGTCGGAAAAGTTTGCTCGAGCCGTTGATCCTGATCACTGCGGGTGAGCGCCATGGTGCTGACGAACTCACTCGCGGTGGTCCCGGCGTCGGCCTTACGCAATTGGTCCATCGCTGCAAAGACGGTCCGAATTCGCTGGCTTTCGATGGGGCCCGGATACACGGTGTTGACCCGAATGCCTTTCGATCCCAGTTGCAAAGCGAGTTGTTTCGAAAA
>JACCDM010147241.1_pt1 | contig 11410 bp, 10 predicted proteins | sample 7445851 | NCBI WGS metagenome assembly JACCDM01 (sample SAMN15323438, study PRJNA562643) | freshwater metagenome | isolation source: river surface water | place: USA:Blue River Watershed | collected 2017-08-16
CAAGGCTTCACACATGTCCATGGCCGCCATCACGGTGGCTTCAGCATGGTCATCGCGAGCTTCAGGTACGCCACCCGCCAACATATAGCAGTCACCAATAGTCTTGATTTTCTCTAAACCGTGGCGCTCCGTGATCAGGTCAAATCGTGAGAACAGATCGCCCAACATTTCAACCAAAGCCGTTGCTGTGATGGTTCGGGTCATTTTGGTAAAGCCCACCATGTCAGCAAACAAGACGCTGACTGAGGGGCATGCATCGGCAATACGGGCTTCACCTGACTTCAATCGGCCCGCAATTTTGCGCGGCAAAATGTTCAACAACAGTTGTTCTGTTTTTTCCTGCTCTTGACTGAGCTGCTCGTGCTGACGCTTCAATTGACGCATGCGCAATGCGTTTTGATCGCGCAAATGCTTCTTATCAATACAGGTTGTGACACGGGCTTTGAGCAACACCGGGTTGAATGGCTTTGGCAAGTAATCTTCAGCGCCCAACTCAATACAACGCACGGCGTCGTCAATGCCAGAGCTACCCGCGCCACCAGAAATCACAATGACAGGTGGCCAAGCTTGGTAAGGTGTTTCTCGAATGACTTCCAACACCTCCATGCCACTCATGACGGGCATTTCCATGTCCAACAGCATGAGGTCAAAGGGTTCACGCATCAAAATTTCAATGGCTTCTTTGCCATTGTTGGCTTCGCGAATGTTGCGCAGGCCAACCGCTTCCAAGGAACGACGAAGCCCCATGCGCAGCATGACACTGTCATCCACCAGCAACACATTGGCGCTCTCCAAGCCTTTTCGGCCTGTTGCAGCCGCTTCAATGGCTAATTCTGGGCTTTCCGACTCGGAAGAGAAATTTAGATTCAACGAAGACATCGATGGCGGGTTTCGTTAAATATCAAGCAGGCAACAAAGTTTTGACTTTTTCAATCAACTGCTTGGCTGTAAAAGGCTTGGTCAGGCTGGCGTTTGCGCCAGACAACAAGGCGGAATCCAGTCCAAAACGAGCGCTTACAACGCGGCTACCGCCTGAAATGGTCAAAATTGGCACATCTGGGAAGGTTTCGCGCAACTTGGTCACGAAATCCACCCCGTCCATATTGGGCATCACGATGTCAGAAATGACCAAATCAATCTTGTCAGCCAAGGCAAATTGACGCAGAGCCTCCTGGCCATCAGGGGCTTCAATGACTGAAAAACCGTTCATTTCCAAGATTTCACGGACGCCTTCACGAAGCAAATCTTCGTCGTCCACTAACAAAATTGTCGCCATGACCTACCTTTATAGATTTTTGAACCGTAATGCTTTATGCAAAATTTCGCGAATTTCGAGATTAGATCACAAGTCATTGTCAGATTTGATTGAAAAGAGCGCTCGATTCCGGCAATGTGAATGATTATTCGTTCTACTAAATATATTCAATGACGACTAACTCGGGTATGCCCTGACTCCGGTTCCATTTGAAAGCGAGTTTCGCGAAAACGATGTTGGATTAAATTGGTATTAATACCAAATTCAATAATCACAAAAAAATTGATTTCTTAGTACACAATACCGCGATATTTAAGAATTAGCTTGAAGGAAGAGACGTGTTGAAAAATTTGAATGTTGGTAAGCGCTTGATGATTTTGGTCGCCTTTTTGGGCGCCCTCTCCATTGCCATTGGTGTCAATGGTTTGCGGAACATGGCCCAATGCGTCGCGGGCATGCAAACCGTCTATGACGATCGTGTGGTTCCTTTGCGTGACTTGAAGGTCATTGCCGACATGTATGCCGTGAACATTGTCGACACCTCTCACAAGGTACGCAATGGCAATATTTCTTGGGAAGAAGGTCGGAAAAACCTAGACGATGCTGAAAAAATCATCGGTGAAAAATGGAACGACTACAAGAACACCGTCTTGGTGGCAGAAGAACAAGCCTTGGTCGCAGACATTGAGCCCATGTTCAAAACGACCAAAGTGGAGCTCGACAAATTACGCGCCATCATGAAGGCTGAAGACAAGCAAGCCATCGCCGAATTCACAGCCGGTCCTCTCTACCCAGCCATTGATCCCATCAGCGGAAAGTTTTCTGATCTCATTGAAGTTCAACTCAAGGTGGCCAAGCAAGAGTACGAAACATCCACTGAGAACTACATCAGCAACCGATTTACCAGCATTGCTTTGATTTTGGTTGGTTTGGCTTTGGGTACCCTGTTTGCATTCTGGATTGTTCGCTCGGTCAGTGAACCCCTGGAAAAAGTACGCAAAATGGTTCGTGAAGTTGCGAAGAGTTCTGATTTTTCCAAGCGTGTCAAAGTGGAAAGCAATGACGAAGTGGGACAAACGGCTCAAGCCTTCAATGCGCTTTTAGAGTCTCAGCAAAATGCGATCAAAGAAGTGAACAACGCCGTCACTGCCATGGCGCAAGGTAACTTTAGCAAGCGCGTTGAAGCCAACTTGGATGGCGATCTGAAAACCATGAAGGACGCGATCAACTCATCGGTTGACAGCATTCAATTGACCATTCAAGACTTGCGCAGAGTGTTGGATGCCATGTCACAAGGCGACTTCTCTGTTCGCGCCACAGTCCACGTACAAGGCGAGTTCAAGCAAGCCTTGGATCAAGCCACTTCTGCCATGGATTCTTTAGATGAAATGATTGGCGGCGTGGGCCAAGTGATGAGCCGTGTGGCTCGTGGCGATTTGACACAACGCGTCACAGCACAAGGTCGTGGTGACTTGATCACACTCAAAGACAACATCAATGCATCTTTGGACTCCATGAGCCAAGCGCTTCGCGCCATCCACAGCAACACGCGTCAAGTGGCCACAGCGGCCAACGAGACCAGCAACGCCATTGCCCAGATTTCTGATGGCGCACAAAATCAAACCCATGCCATTTCTCAAGTGGCTGCAGCTGTTCGTCAAACCGCCACTTCCGTGGGCGATGTGTCACGCAACACCAGCGTGGCCAGCCAGAAGTCACAAGAGTCGATAGCCATCATGCGTGTTGGCATGCAAAAGATGACAGACATGGTCGATGTGGTGAACAGCATTGCTGTGAACTCAGACAAGATCAACAAGATCACAGAAGTGATTGAAAAGATTGCGAACAAAACCAACCTGCTCTCCTTGAACGCTGCTATTGAAGCGGCGCGAGCCGGCGAGCATGGCAAAGGCTTCTCGGTAGTGGCCGAAGAAGTGGGCAAATTGGCAGCCAACAGCGCCGAGAGCTCTCAAGAAATTGCACAACTGGTTCAGCAAGCGGTCACAGAAACAGCCAAGGCTGTTGCCACTGTGCGTGAAGTGAGTGAAGACATGGCGCGCATTGAAATGGCCTCTCGCGAAACCGATCAAATGTTGCAGCGTATTTCTGCAGCGCTGGAAGAGCAAAGCAGCGCCGCTGAAGAAATCAATGCCAACGTGTTCAATTTGGACCGCATTGCCAGCAGCAATGCTTCGGCTGCCGAAGAAATTACAGCCAGCGTGATTGAATTGTCAAAAATTGCTGACGGTACTCGCCGTGAAGTTGAAAAGTTTTCAACCTAAACGACATTCATCATTTTTAGTCGGTCACATAAATCGTTCTGCCCATTTGTAGCCAGTATCACTCGGTTAAGTCATACTGGCACAATTGATAGAATTGAACTGCGGCTTTAAAGGCGCGCCTGTAGTTGCGATTCCGTTCGCGTAGCCAAATTTGGCCACACGTGGCGCAGCATTCTGATAGCGCTATGAAATAGCAAAGCAAAAAACCTGAAGTCAAAAAATTCAGTTTTTGATATTTCCATGGACCTGACCTATTTAGAAACCACACTGCAAAACTTAAGAGACAAATGGCCTGACCAATGGCCAGGCTTGTCTGTGGTTCTCAATAGTTCATTGAAGCAGCTTGGGTTTGATCCTCAGGTCAAATTGCCAGCACCACAGCAGGCATTACACAACTGTATTTTCTCTGTCATCGCTGCCATTGAGAAAGATGGCACGAAGCGCGCCAAGCGCCAGCAAGAACCCCGCTATCACAACCGTTTGCACTTTGCCGACACTGTGGTGGCTTTGACTGTGATGCTGCTGAACCTGCGCAAAATTGCAGGCCGCTCTTTGCAAGACCAGCCCAACCACTCTGAGTGGCTGGCATTGCTCATCATGATCAGTCACGACTTCTTGCACAACGGTCAAATCAATCAGTTCAGATCTGAAATTGAAAGCATGACGGTCAAGGCACTTGAACCGCACATGAAAAAACACAAAGTGAGCGCGAAAGATCAGGCGATCATCAGCAACATCATTTTGAAAACCGACCCGGCCTTTGTCGCCGAGTCTCACCAGCACATTGAGGGCATGACTTTTGACATTGCCGATCCACGCTGCCTGCTGGTGCTCATTCAAGAATGTGACATTTTGGCCAGCTCTTTGCCTGTCACTGGCAAATCTCTGACGCAACAACTCTCAGAAGAGTGGGCAGACATTGCGCCCGATCGTTCGATGGCGCTGTTGCCCCCTGCTGGCAGGCTCTTTTTCCTCAAGCGGATGGCCTTGTTTTCTAGCCCTGCCAGCCGCAGCCTTCGCATTCAGCAAAACATCAACCGTCAAATTGCGGCCATAGAGCAGGCTTAAGCTCGCACGAGACTTCAGGGCCACAAGAGCTCAACTGGCCCCATGTGGCCCCGTGTCATCCCCTATTCAATCTGTTGGGTCAAATCAAATTCTGAATTGATCAACTTCGCGTCGCGTGTTGTCGGCAATTTTCGACAACTCAATCACAGTGGCTGTGATCTCTTCACTGGCCGATGCGTTGGACTGGGCAATGCGGTTGAGCGTAGACACATTGGCGTTGATTTCGTGTACGGCGTTGCTTTGCTGCTCTAATGCGGCAGAGATGCGCTGCATCATGCCATCGGCGGCTGTGGCACCCGCTTCAATGCGCTCCATGTCTAAACTAACCTCTTGTACCGTTGCCACGGCTCGGCGTGCCTCAGAAACAGCTTGTTGAACCAACAAGGTAATTTCTTGTGTGCTCTCAGCGCTGCTGGCTGCCAACTTGCCCACCTCTTCGGCCACCACCGAGAAGCCTTTGCCGTGCTCTCCGGCACGGGCTGCTTCAATGGCGGCATTGAGGGACAAGAGATTGGTTTTGTTGGCAATACTTTCGATCACTTCTGTGATCTTGTTGATTTTTTCGGAGTTGGCAGCAATGCCATTGACCACTTCGACCATGGTGGCCATCTTGGCCTTGCCATTGCGAACGATGGCCACTGAATCGCGCGAACTGTCGCTAGCAGCCTCGGTGTTGCGAGACACATCGGTCACGGAGGTGGCTGTTTCTTTCACAGCGTTGGCCAACTGGGCAATGCCGTGCATTTGGCTTTGAGCACCATCGCTAATTTGGCTGATGGCTTGGCTGGTTTCATTGGCGGCAGCCGCCACTTGGCGGGTGTTGCTGTGAATGTTTCGCATCGCGGCACTCAATGCGTCCAGCGACTGATTGATATTGCCTTTCAAGTTGGCTAAATCACCCCGTCCGTCGGCGGTAATACGATCTGTCAAATCGCCAGAGGCCACATGGTTCATCACCTGCGTCACGTCGCTGAGCAACAACTGCATAGCTTCCATGGCTTGGTCCACTTGACCACGTAAATCGCCCTTGACCTGCGTTGACATGCGCTGGCTAAAGTCGCCGTTGTACAAAGCAGCCATGACTTCTGCCAAGGCGTCCATGGTGGACTTGACGCTGAGCGCGCTGGCATTGACAGCATCCTTCATGGTTTTGAGGTCACCTTGCAAGTTGGCTTCAATGGTGACGTCAAAACGACCTGTTGCCAAAGCTTCAACGGCTTTATTCACTTCGGCAATGGCCAGTTGTTGTGCAGACATCAGCTGATTGAAAGCGCGAGCGGTCTGCCCCACTTCGTCTTGGCCGATGTCCTTGATACGGCGTGAAAAGTCTGAAGAATTTTCAACCGAAGTGACCATATTGCGCAAAGCTTGAAGGGGCTCGGTAATGCTCTTGACTTGCCAGCGAATGACCACGCCAATGACCACCATCACCAGCACAACCAAGATGGAGAATTGTGAAGCGTGTTGCCAGAAGATGGCATCGACATCGTCGATGTAAATGCCAGAGCCCACCACCCAGCCCCAATCGTCTACTTTTTTCACATAGGAAAGCTTTTGATAAAGCTCTGTGGTCGTGCCACCGCCGGCTTGTGGTTTCGGCCAGTTGTAAGTGACATAGCCGCCACCGGCTTGTGTGGCAACTTCGCTGAAGGCCACGAAAATATTTTTCTTGCCATCGGTTTTGACCACGGGTGCGTCAATGCCAAATTGCTGGCTGGTGGCGCAGTTGAAGTTGGCTGCGTCCAAAATTTTGCCGTCCAAAGCTGGCACCGTTGAGTGCATCACCATTTGTGGCACCGGCTTGGTTTGGTCGTTGATCCAAAAATATTCCTTGCCTTCGTAGCGCAATGCTTTAATGGCCGACTTCGCAGCGTTTTGCGCTTCTTCTTCAGACAGGGTGCCGTCTTTGTTCAAAGCTTGGTAATGACCGATCAAACCATGCACGGTTTCGACCAAATGACGTGTTTTGATTTTGCGGTCTTCAAGCAGAATAGATTTTTCAATGAACAAAGCACTTGTTGCGACTAACACCAGGCCCACCAGGGAAAAAACCCCTCCCAAAATCAACCTTGATCTAACGTTCATTGAATATTCCTAGCTATGAAAATTGCGTACTCAGCAAGCCCTCTATTTTAGACGCTGACACTAGCGTAAACCCTTAAGACGCTCGATTAATCATGCACAAACACGAAATGAAATACAGCTTGCATCGAAGCTGATATGGAACTTACGTAGATTGCAAATTCAGCACAAATTCGTCGTAAGAAATTTGAAGTTTTCCCAGCGTCTCTAACAAAAACTCGGTGGCTGCTGCGAGCCCTTCATTGGGTCCGCCACTTTTTTCTATCTGAAGCATTTGCTGGTACAGCGGTTGAATGTTTTGAATGGCACGCTGACTTGGCTTGCGACGCACCGAGAAATAACCCAACAAATTATTTTGCGCATCGTAAGAGGGCGTGACATTGGCAAACACCCAGTAATAAGCACCATCTTTGCGAATGTTTTTCACGAAGGCAAAGACTTCTTGACCTGCTTGAATGCGATCCCACAACAGTTTGAAAACGGCGCGAGGCATTTCTGGGTGTCTGACGATGTTGTGCTGGACACCCAGCAGTTCGTTTTCTGCAAAGCCCGAGTACTCAGCAAATGCGCGATTGCCATAAGTAATGCGTCCCTTGATGTCGGTTTTGGAGACGATCAAATCGCCCTCACGCATGACGATTTCTTGGTGGGTGGGCGTAATCCGCATAAATTCATGCCTAAGAAAATTGAGGGCTCAATTTTCTAATGCTGACTCGCGCGCTGACTTGATGTGGGTCAATAAAGTAAGAGATGAAACTGCTCAACAAACGCCGAGGCTAGTTCTCTTATGGACCTATTAAAGGACCCATGAAGGGCCTATTGAAGACTTACTGAAGATCTTTGATTTCTTGATCAATCGCGATCTGAATGCCCAACTCTTTAGAGGCTGGCGAAGAGAAGGTGATGATCTTCAGAAAACCTTTGCGACCCGCGGGCGTGGCCACCGTTTGATGGGCTACAAAATCAATTTTTTTCCATTCGCGCGCCAAGGCTTCACCCATGCCTGTGCCAAACTTGGTCGATGCACTGGCCATCACATCGGACTCATTGAGGAACACAATGAGCCACTTTAAATCCCATTCAAATTGGGCCTCTTTGACGGCCGCATGGTTTTGTTGAACCAGCGCAAAATCGGAACGGATGATGCATTGCTCAGTCCAGTCTCGCCACATACCAGATACACCACACTCATCCAAAATGGGACGCAACATGTCCACCGAGTGTTTTTCAAGCTCAGACTCAAACTGATTGATGCGGCCGTTGTGACAAAAGTCGTGGGCAATACAAGCCAGCAATGCACACGCCGACCAGTCTTCATTGCGTTGTTTTGACAAATGCGATTGAATGGCAATTTGCAAACTGATGGTGGTAATGGCATCGGCAAAATGCAGGCGGTTGTGATACAGCGGTTCGGCTTCGATGCCCTCTTGGGCAAATGAGTTTTCAATCTGGTGCGCTACGCTGTCGGCCGCCTTGAGCATTTGCGATGCAGGCAAAGAGATGGCATCGTGATTCAAACCCAGATATTGCACACACTGCGACAGCACAGCAGGCAAACCCACCCATTCGCCTTGCCACGAAGTGCGAAGTGCTGCGTATGAGTTTTCAAGACATTGAAGCCAGCTCTGGTCATTGCGAACTAAAAAGCCATTCAAGGAAGTTGACTGCACTGAACAACTCCTTTTATGGTTTGCGATGACGCGAGGTGAAACAAGGACACAAATCAGTCTCAGGTTTTACTTGCTGTATTTGATGGCGTTGGCCATGGCTTGCTGCAACAACAAACCTTCCATGATGACCACCAGCAAAGGCGAATAACTGATCAACAATTCTCGAGCTTGATCGTTGCCAATGACTTTGCAAACAGCATCAGTTTTGGCACGAATGGAGGCTGCACGAATGCCCCCCTTCAAAATGGCGGCTTCACCAAAGGACTGGCCTTCGGGAATCACAGCAAAAGCATCGCCTGATGCGCTGACCAATTCAACGGTGCCTTGCTGCAAAAAATAGAGATGCGTAGCTTGATCACCGACCTTGCAGATGTATTGACCCGCTTCAAATGTTTCCGTTTTGAAATCGCTCATTTAAACCTCTTATGGCGTCAAGATACGCTTGATGATGGTGGCCAAGATGGCTCTGACTTCAGCAGGCAATACGTTGATGATGGAGTCCACTTTGTGGAAATCAATAATTTTGAGTTGGATAGACGTGGAGGCCACCGCGGTGTAGCGAGAAGGCAGGCCCACCATGCCTTCAGACAAGCCCAAAATGGCGCCAGGGCCCACTGTGTAGGTTTTGTTTTTGTGCGTGATTTCAACCTCACCACTCACAATGAAAAAACCTTCTTCAAATTGCTCGCCTGCACGAATCAATACCTTGTGCGGCAAATACATGGTGGCGTTCAGCAAAGGGGTGCTGAGCATGGAGACATAAAGACGCTCTTCACCCTTGAACTGTCCAGATTGAATCGCCTGCATCCCTTCTTGGGAGTTCAAGAAGTTAACGCCTAACTTGCTTAATTTTTCGTTGTCAACTGCAAAAACGGGTCCGTTGCTTGCCATTCCTAAACCTTTTTTGAATTCGTGGGGGTGATGAAATCACCCTCCTTTGTCATTTTTTACATTCTAAACGTTGATTTTATATTTCATGTCTTTTGAAGAGGTTTTAAGGATCTCAATAGAATGGCCCCTCTTTTCGGCAGGTCCTCTTTGAACACCCCCACTTCTACAGTTAAGCCCTTCCCTCGCTGGGTTTGGCTCTTGTTACTTGCTTGGTTGGTCTATACCTTCACAGCAATGGGTTGGTTTGTGCTCAATGATCCTGCTTTTATGGGCAGTTTATGCAGGTCTACTTAATATGAGTTTGAAACAACAATCCTCCGGCGCCAAGCACGAAGACCAAATTTTGCAGCCTCAGCGCGCAGCAGCCGATCGCGTCATGCTCAGCATGATGGTCTTTTTGCTCTTGGTCTGTTTTGGCATTGCCTATTTCACATCGACCTGGACATTGACCGCCGTGGTGGGCATTCCGGCCTTGTTGGTGCCTTGGGCTATCTATCAAGGCGCGCCAGGCTCCTTGGCCTCTAGGATTGCCATTTCATGCGCCCTCATGGTGTTCTCTGCCCTGAGCATTCAGCAAAGCCAAGGCATGATTGAAAGCCACTTCGGCATCTTCACCCTTCTGGCCTTTTTGTTGTACTACCGTGATTGGCGCGCCATTGTGGCGGCGGCTGGCTTGATTGCTGTACACCACGTGTTATTTGGCTATCTACAAGCCACGCAAGTGGCCGGCATTACGGTCATTGAAGGCCAGGTTCATATTGGCACCATCATTTTGCATGCCTCTTACGTTGTGTTCGAAGCAGCTGTTTTGATCTTCATGGCCACCATTTTGCGCCGTGAAGCCGTTGAGTCAGCCTTGGTCGCGGAACTGTCGGGCCAAATTAGCGAAGGCGATTTCTCACCCCGGGGCAAAGCCGTCAGTGCAACCGAGTCGCCCTTGCTCTACAAAGTCTCGCAGATGCAGAAATCTTTGCAGTCCACCATGCAAGACATTGTGGGCGTGATGACGGCTGTGGCCCAAGGCCACTTAGATCGCCGTGTGACGGTGGAAGCCAAAGGCGACTTGGCAGCGTTGAAAGAAAACATCAACCAAAGCATTCAAGTTCAACAATCCGTGTTTGAAGATATCACCCATGTGATGCAAGGCGTGGCCAATGGCAACTTTGCCCTGCGCGTTACGGCCGAAGCCAAGGGCGAATTAGATGTTTTGAAACAAAACATCAATCAAAGTATGTCGGCCCAGCAAACCGTGTTCCAAGACATTACCCATGTCATGCAAGGTGTGGCTCAAGGCAATCTACAGCGACGCGTGATGGCGCAGGCTTTGGGTGAACTTGACTTGCTCAAACAAAACATCAACCAATCACTAGATGCCTTGCGCAGTGCCATGACCACCATCCACGGCAATGCGAGACAAGTGGCCGTGGCTTCCGACGAAGCTTCCAATGCCATTGGTCAAATTTCCGATGGCGCACGCTCACAAACCGATGCCATCAGCCAAGTCTCCAATGCCGTCCGTCAAACGGTCACCTCTGTTTCGGAAGTGTCTCAAAACACAGAACTGGCCAGCCAGAAATCTCGCCAATCTTTTGTCTTGGTGCGTGCCAGCATGGCCAAGATGGACGAAATGGTGAAGGTGGTCAACAACATTGCGACCAACTCAGAAAAGATCAACAAGATCACGGAAGTGATTGAAGGCATTGCCAACAAAACCAATTTGCTGTCACTCAATGCAGCCATTGAAGCAGCCCGCGCAGGCGAGCATGGCAAAGGCTTTGCCGTCGTCGCAGATGAAGTAGGTAAGCTGGCCTTGAACAGCGCCGAAAGCTCCCAAGAGATTGCCATTTTGGTCAAGCAAGCGGTGGAAGAAGCCCGCAGCGCGGTGACCGCTGTAGGCGACGTGAGCAAAGACATGCTGGGCATTGAGCGTGAAACCCAAGCCACTGATGAAATGCTTCAACGCATTGCAAGTGCTTTGGAAGAACAAAGCAATGCGGTAGAAAAAATCAACGCGAATCTGAACAATTTAGATCAAATTGCTCAAAGCAATTCTGCTGCTTCTGAAGAAATTGCAGCCACTGTGGTGGAATTGTCAAAGATTGCTGTGGCGACGCAGCGTGAAGTTCAGCAGTTTCAAACTTAAAGAAGCAAACGCCTGAGAC
>JACCDM011080105.1_pt1 | contig 11408 bp, 12 predicted proteins | sample 7445851 | NCBI WGS metagenome assembly JACCDM01 (sample SAMN15323438, study PRJNA562643) | freshwater metagenome | isolation source: river surface water | place: USA:Blue River Watershed | collected 2017-08-16
AGTTGAAAAACAACTACAAGCCCGTCACCGAGTTGCGCACAGCCGTGATCTGGACCAAAGGCGTGTCCACCTTCACACCCGATTTTTCGGTGGAGTTCTTGCCCACCAACCCTTGGATTCACCAGCCTTTTGAGGCCTACGACACCACACGCCCGGCCAATTTGTTGGAGAAGTGGCGGGTTTGATGGCATGAAGCCCATCACCACGCTGATTCACCACCCTTACCAAGCCCCAGGTGACTTCGCGTCACCTCAACAACCTGTATACAAAGCATCCTCGGTTTTTTTCAACCATGTGGATGACATGCTGCATCGGCAGTGGCTGGACAAATCGGGCTATACCTACGGACTGCACGGCACACCATCCACGTTCACCTTAGAAGAGCGTTTGTGTGCACTCGAAGGCGCCAAGCACTGTGTGTTGTTGCCCAGTGGACTGGCTGCAGTGGCGCAAGTCAATTTGGCATTCTTGGCCGCTGGTGATGAGGTATTGCTGCCCGACAACGCTTATGGGCCTCTGAAAACACTGGCCGCAGGCGAGTTGGCCCGCTTTGGCATCACGCACCAGTTTTACGATCCGATGCAGCCTGATGACTTGGCCGCGCGCATTCATGACAAAACCAAATTGGTCTGGTTGGAAGCCCCAGGTTCGGTGACCTTGGAATTTCCAAATTTGCCTGCATTGGTGAAGTTGTGTCAGGCCAAAGGGGTGCTTTGCGCCTTGGACAACACCTGGGGTGCAGGGCTGGCCTTTCAGCCGTTTCATTTGCCCACTTCAACCCCGGGTGAAACCGTGGGCGTGGACATCAGCGTCCATGCCTTGACCAAATACCCCAGTGGTGGTGGCGACGTGCTGATGGGCAGTGTGACCACCTGTCGTGACGATTTGGCGCGCAGCTTGAAACTCAGTCACATGCGGCTGGGCTTTGGCGTTGCTGGCAACGATGTGGAATTGGTGCTGCGCTCCTTGCCCTCGATCGAGATGCGCTACCGTTTGCAAGACCAAAGCTGTCGTCAATTGGCTGCTTGGTGTTTGCAGCAATCGTCTTTTGCACAGGTGTTGCATCCTGCGGTGGTGTCCTCGCCGGGGCACGTTCATTGGCGACAACTCTGCGCGTCCAATGAGCCCACCCAGGATCTGGTTCACACGGGTGGTTTGGCGGCCAGTTTGTTGAGCTTGCGGTTTCAGTCCCATTTCACCACCGCACAAGTACATGCGTTTTGCGATGCATTGCAGTTGTTCAAACTGGCTTACAGCTGGGCGGGGCCCATCAGTCTGGTCGTGCCTTACCAGCTCAGCAGCATGCGCAGCATGGCCCCTGCGGAGATGTTGCAAGGGGGATTGGTGCGCTTGGCGATTGGTTTTGAAGACCCCGCCGATTTGCAAGCCGATTTGGCCCAGGCCTTGGCCGTGGCTCAAGGGTAGCGCTGGTGCAAGGCTTTGGCGGCAGCCATCATGTCGGTTGGATGTCGACTGGCCACTTGCAGCGCATGTGCCTGCGCAAACTGTTCAAAATTACGGTTCACTGATTTGGCGTAAGTGGGGTCGTAGTGGCTGACCAACAAGTCACGCACCACTTGCTCGGTCTGGCCTTGACGAACCAAGGCTTGCCAATCGTTCACCACGGCTTTGCCTTTCAAGGCGGTCAACACCTGCAAACGCTGGCAAAACAGGTCTGCATCTTCGGCAAAAAAAGCATAGTCCTCGAGCAAGAGTTTGACGCGTTCGTCATCGGACAGTTGCAAATCGATGCAAGCGCTTCGGCGCATCGCTTGCACCAAGGTCTCGGGGATGCTGACATTGCCCACTTTCTTGCTTTCAGCTTCGACAAACACAGTGCGTGATGCATCGAATTGACGCAGTTGCTGCCAAACGCGCATGTCGAAATGCTTTTGACTGGGTTGAGCCTGGCCAGGAATTTTGCCCAGCACCGAACTGCGGTGCTGGGCCAGTGCTTCGAGGTCCAACACTTGTGCGCCGACCTCGGACAAAGCATGCAACAGCCTGGTCTTGCCCGAACCCGTGGGTCCTGCAATGACTTGAAATTTCAATCCTTGGGCCAAGCGTGCAATGTCGGCCACCACCGCGGCCCTGAATGCTTTGTAGCCCCCTTCAATCAACCACACCCGAAAACCAATTTGACCCAACACCAGGGCCAAAGAACCACTGCGCTTGCCGCCGCGCCAACAGTAGAGCAGGGGTTGCCAGTGTTTGGGCAGAGACATGACATGGGTTTGGATGTGCCGCGCGATGTTGGCCGCCACCAAAGCAGCGCCGACTTTGTTTGCTTCAAAGGCACTGACTTGTTTGTAGATCGTGCCCACGCGCACGCGTTCTTCATCGGTGAGCGAAGGCCAGTTCAAGGCCTGGGGCAGGTGGTCGTGCGCATGCTCGGCTTGGCTGCGTGCATCGATGATGCAACTGAATGCCCCTGCCGCGCCCGCAGGCAGGGCCATGCGTTGCATGGCTTCTTCAGCTGAAATGGGATGCAGCGCCATCAGAGCAGTTTTTTCAGCACAGGCCAGATGTTGCTCAAAATGACTGGATGCGCTTTGGCCGTGGGATGGATGCGATCGGCTTGGAACATGGCCGTCGGATCGGCGGTGTCCGCGACACCTTGCAGCATGAAGGGCACCAGGCTGGTTTGGTGTTGTTTGGCAACGCGGGCAAACATCTGTGTGAAATCACGCGCGTACGAGGCGCCGTAGTTGGGCGGGACTTGCATGCCCACCAGCAGCACTTTCGCATGGGCCGCTTGACAGGCTTTCACCATGCGCACCAGGTTGTCTTCGGTCTTTGACAAGGAAAAACCGCGCAAGGCGTCATTGCCGCCCAGTTCGATGACCACCACCTTGGGTTGGTGTTGGGTCAACAGCCCGCCCAGACGGGTGAGTCCGCCCGATGTGGTTTCACCGCTGATGCTGGCGTTCATCACTTGCCAATTGGATTTGTCTTTGGCGAGTTGCTCGGCCAGGAGCGCGACCCAACCGGTGCCACGTGCAATCCCGTATTCCGCGCTCAGCGAATCACCCAGTACCAAGATCTTGGATGATGAACCCGCATGCAAGGCAGTGGATAAAGAAGCTGTGACGAAGGTCGCCCACAAATGAGCGTTAAAGTCACGACGTTTCAACACGGATTTCACGGAATGTCCTCACCACTGATTGTTGTTTCTCATTTGTTCAAATCGGTCACCGATGCCACAGGCACCTTGGACATTCTCCGCGATATCGATTTTTCGCTGCAGGCCCGACAAACCATGGCCATCGTGGGTGCTTCGGGTTCTGGCAAAAGCACCTTGCTGGCCATCATGGCGGGCTTGGACACACCCACCCAAGGATCGGTGCAGATCGCGGGACAAGATTTGTTTTCTCTCAATGAAGACGACCGAGCCGCGTTGCGCGCCAAGCACATTGGCTTTGTGTTTCAGAGCTTTCAACTGTTGGCCCCTCTGACCGCGCTGGAAAACGTGATGCTCCCCTTGGAGTTGTCGGGCCACCCCCAGCCCAAACCCGTGGCACGCGACATGTTGGCCCGCGTTGGTTTGTCCGAACGATTGAACCATTACCCCAAGGTCATGAGCGGCGGTGAGCAACAGCGGGTGGCTTTGGCACGCGCTTTTGTGGTCAAGCCCGACGTCTTGTTGGCCGATGAACCCACGGGCAGCTTGGACCATGCCACGGGTGAAACGGTGATGCAACTCATGCTGGACCTGAACCAAGAATTGGGCACCACCTTGGTCTTGGTCACGCATGACCGTGCCTTGAGTCAACGTTGCGATCGACGTTTGCAAATCGAAGCAGGTGTGGCCCGTTGGGCCGAGTGATGTTCAGCGGGTGCGGTGCTTCATGGCGCGCTCGACCTCGCGTTTGCCTTCGCGGTCTTTGATCGTGTCGCGTTTGTCGTGCTCGGCCTTGCCCTTGGCCAGCGCGATTTCACACTTGATGCGCCCATTTTTCCAATGCAAATTGAGTGGCACCAAGGTATAGCCCTTTTGTTCCACCTTGCCAATCAAGCGTTTGATTTCTTCCTTGTGCAACAACAGTTTGCGTGAGCGCACCGCATCGGGGTTGACATGGGTGGAAGCGGTTTTGAGGGGATTGATCTGACAACCAATGACAAACATTTCACCGTTGCGAATCACCACATAGCCATCGGTGAGTTGCACCTTGCCTTCGCGTGCAGCCTTCACCTCCCATCCTTCGAGAACCATGCCTGCTTCGAGACGTTCTTCGAAAAAATAGTTGAATGCGGCTTTTTTGTTGTCCGCAATACGGGTTGGAGGTGCTGTTTTACTGGCCATGAAGAGGGGAAAAGGGTTGGGTGGGGTCTCTACAATCACCCCTAGTGCCATGATGGCAGATGCCCCATTCTATGAAAACCGTTGAGAAGTCCGTGTTGATCTGGTTCACCGCCCAAGAAATGTTTGATTTGGTGGTGGATGTGGCGTCATACCCCGCTTTTTTGCCTTGGTGCGACCAGACCCAAGTGTTGTCCACTGAAGAACACGGCATGACCGCTCGCATAGGCATGGCGTTCGGCGGTTTGCACAAAAGCTTCACCACCCACAACACCCATGTGCCTGGTCGTCAGGTGCAACTCCAACTGATTGATGGCCCGTTCAAACACCTGGACGGGGTTTGGAATTTCATTCCCCTGGGAGAGGAACAAGCGTGTCGGGTCGAATTGAAACTCTCCTATAGTTTTGATTCCATGTTCGGCGCTTTGGTGGGGCCCGTGTTCGACAAGATTGCATCCACCTTGGTCGATGCGTTTGTCAAGAGGGCCGAGGCGGTTTATCCCCGATGAACATCCTGATCGTGTTGGGATGGGGGACGCGCGAGATTCACCAATTTGATTGGGCAGCGCCGCCGGGGGCCACGGTGCAAGATTGCCGGACGCATTTGCAAGCCTTGTTTCCCTTGTTCAAAGACCAACCTCTCGATGATTGGCAAGCCGCGATTTGGGGCCACCCAGCGCCAGCCGCGCAGGTTTTGCAAGACAACGACCGTGTCGAGTGGTTGCGGGGGCTGCGGGTCGACCCCAAAGTCGCCAGAAGAGAGCGGTTCAAGCGTCAGGGCCAGCGCAACACAGGCCTGTTTGCCAACAAGCGTCCAGGGGCGAAAGCAGGGTATTGACTGTCAGCGGTCGGGGAACCCCGTCTTCGAGGTCGGTATGATGCTGTTTTTGGAGATAGACCATGCGCCTTCTTGGCAAAGCGCTGACCTTCGACGATGTGTTGTTGGTCCCCGCCTTTTCTGAAGTCCTGCCCAAGGACACCCAACTCTCAACCCAATTCTCGCGTCGCATCGCCCTGAACCTTCCCCTGGTGTCAGCAGCCATGGACACGGTCACCGAAGCGCGACTGGCGATTGCCATCGCCCAAGAGGGTGGCATGGGCATCGTGCACAAAAACCTGAGCGCCCAAGAGCAAGCCGCCGAAGTGGCCAAGGTCAAGCGTTATGAAAGTGGCGTGTTGCTCGATCCGGTCATCATCACCCCCCAACACACCGTGCGACAAGTCATGACCATGTCCGACCAACTCGGCATTTCTGGCTTTCCCGTCTGTGATGGCGGCAAGGTGGTCGGCATTGTCAGCGGCCGTGATCTGCGCTTTGAAACCCGCTATGACGTGCAGGTCAAAGACATCATGACGCCACGCGAGCGGCTGATCACCGTGCCCGAGGGCACCACGCCTGAGCAGGCCAAAGCCCTGCTCAACAAACACAAACTCGAACGCTTGCTGGTGGTCAACGACGCATTCGAACTCAAGGGTTTGATCACGGTCAAAGACATCACCAAGCAAACCAGTTTCCCCAACGCCGCCCGCGATTCCTCAGGTCGCTTGCGTGTGGGCGCAGCGGTCGGCGTGGGTGCAGGCACGGAAGAACGTGTCGAGGCCTTGGTCAAAGCGGGGGTGGATGCCATCGTGGTGGACACGGCGCATGGTCACAGCCATGGGGTGATCGAGCGCGTGCGGTGGGTCAAGCAAAACTACCCCCAGGTGGATGTGGTGGGCGGCAACATCGCCACAGGTGCTGCAGCCTTGGCCTTGGCCGAGGCTGGTGCAGATGCGGTGAAGGTTGGCATTGGTCCTGGCTCGATTTGCACCACCCGCATCGTGGCGGGTGTCGGTGTGCCGCAAATCACCGCCATCGACAACGTGGCCACTGCCTTGCAAGGCACGGGCATTCCATTGATCGCCGATGGCGGTATCCGCTACAGCGGCGACATCGCCAAAGCCATTGCCGCGGGTGCATCCACCGTGATGATGGGTGGCATGTTTGCAGGCACCGAAGAAGCACCAGGCGAAGTCATTTTGTACCAGGGGCGCAGTTACAAGAGCTACCGTGGCATGGGCAGCATCGGTGCCATGCAGCAAGGCAGTGCGGACCGTTATTTCCAAGAAGCCACCACCGGCAACCCCAACGCGGACAAATTGGTGCCCGAGGGCATTGAAGGACGTGTGCCCTACAAAGGCTCGATGGTCAGCATCGTTTACCAAATGGCCGGCGGGGTGCGCGCTTCCATGGGTTACTGCGGATGCGCCACCATAGAAGAGATGCGCAACCATGCCGAATTCGTTGAAATTTCAGCCGCAGGCATGCGTGAAAGCCATGTGCACGATGTGCAAATCACCAAAGAAGCGCCCAATTACAGGGCTGAATAAGCCGCTTTTGCGGCTGGCTTCAGTCGACCACCATGTCCCATTCCAAAATTCTGATTCTTGATTTCGGCTCCCAAGTCACGCAACTGATTGCCAGGCGTGTGCGTGAGGCCCATGTGTACTGCGAGGTCCATCCATGCGATGTGAGCAGCGATTGGGTGCGTGACTTTGCCAAAGACGGTCAGTTGAAAGGGATCATCTTGTCTGGCAGTCACGCCAGCGTTTACGAGGTGGACGATCGCGCCCCCGATGTGGTGTTCGAGTTGGGTTTGCCGGTGCTGGGCATTTGCTATGGCATGCAGACCATGGCCCAGCAACTGGGCGGCCAGGTGGAAGCAGGCCACACCCGCGAATTTGGTTACGCCGAGGTGCGCGCCAGAGGCCACACCGCCTTGCTCAAAGACATCGCCGACTTCACCACACCCGAAGGCCACGGCATGCTCAAGGTGTGGATGAGCCATGGCGACAAGGTGACCGCGCTGCCGGCGGGCTTCAAGCTGATGGCCAGCACCGACAGTTGCCCGATTGCGGGCTTTGCCGATGAATCGCGGCATTTTTACGGCGTGCAATTCCACCCCGAAGTCACCCACACGGTGCAGGGTCGAGCCATGCTCAATCGCTTTGTACTCGACATTTGCAAAGCATCGCCTGATTGGGTGATGGGCCACTATGTCGATGAAGCCGTGGCCCGCATCCGCGAACAAGTGGGCGACGAGGAAGTGATATTGGGCTTGTCGGGTGGCGTCGATTCATCCGTGGCAGCCGCCTTGATTCACCGCGCCATTGGCGATCAACTCACCTGTGTGTTTGTCGATCACGGCTTGTTGCGTCTGAACGAAGGCGACATGGTGATGGACATGTTTGCGGGGCAACTGCATGCCAAAGTCATTCGTGTGGACGCCAGTGACTTGTTCTTGGGCCAACTCGCAGGGGTGTCAGATCCCGAGGCCAAACGCAAAATCATAGGCGCTGAGTTTGTCACCGTGTTCAAGCAAGAAGCCGCCAAACTCCAAGCAGGGCAGGGCGGCCACAAGGGCGCGACTTTCTTGGCGCAAGGCACCATCTACCCCGATGTGATCGAGAGTGGTGGCGCGAAAAGCAAAAAAGCGGTGACCATCAAAAGCCATCACAACGTCGGCGGCTTGCCCGAGCAGTTGGGCTTGAAGTTGCTCGAACCGCTGCGCGATTTGTTCAAAGACGAGGTGCGTGAATTGGGTGTGGCACTGGGCTTGCCTTACGACATGGTGTACCGACACCCGTTCCCTGGACCTGGCTTGGGCGTGCGTATTTTGGGCGAGGTGAAAAAAGAATACGCGGATTTGCTGCGCCGAGCGGATGCCATCTTCATCGAAGAATTGCGCAACACCCCGTTCGAGGGTGACCCTTCCTCCGTGGCGTTTGGCGGTACGCAAGCACCGCGCAATTGGTATGAAGCCACCAGCCAGGCTTTCGTGGTGTTCTTGCCAGTCAAGAGCGTGGGCGTGATGGGCGACGGCCGCACCTACGACTTCGTGGTGGCCTTGCGCGCCGTGGTCACCAGTGATTTCATGACCGCTGATTGGGCCGAGCTGCCTTATGCATTGCTCAAAAAAGTGTCGGGGCGCATCATCAACGAGGTGCGTGGCATCAACCGTGTGGTGCTGGACGTCAGCTCCAAACCCCCAGCGACCATCGAGTGGGAATGAGGGATTGACATGAAATGGATTGTGTTGTCGGTCTGGATCTCAGCGGTGTTGTTTGGCCATTTGCGTGGCCAAGTCAGACTGCCTTTGCGCCGTTTGTTCCTCGATCATTCGGTGCTGTTGGCGCCGATCAACGCCATCATGGTGTTGTTTTCCAAAGTGCCCACCACCCCTTACATCGCCATGCGCGAATTTCCAGAACTCCAAGTGTTGGAAGACAACTGGCAGGTGTTTCGTGATGAGGCTTTGAACCTCTCGCGCATGCAGCAAATCAAAGCGGCTGAAAACCATGACGACCTGGGTTTCAATTCTTTTTTCAAATACGGTTGGAAGCGTTTTTACCTGAAGTGGTATGACGCCAGCCACCCTTCAGCCGCCGAACTGTGTCCGCAAAGTGTGGCCTTGCTCCAATCCATTCCAACCATCAAAGCCGCCATGTTTGCCGAATTGCCGCCTGGTGGGCAACTCAATCCGCACCGCGATCCTTATGCAGGTTCCTTGCGTTTTCACATGGGTTTGATGACGCCCAACGACGATGCTTGTTACATCGATGTCGACGGTCAACGCCACAGTTGGCGCGATGGGCAAGCGGTCATGTTTGACGAGACCTACATCCACGAAGCCCACAACCGCACCGAACACAACCGCATCATTTTGTTTTGTGATGTCGAGCGTCCGGTGAAAGCCGCATGGGTGGCTGCTTTGAACCGATGGTTCAGCCGGGTGGTGATGTCAGCGGCCAGTTCACCCAATGACGGACGTGACCAAACAGGTGCGATCAACAAAATCACCCATTGGCATGACAAGTTGGAAGAAAAACGCCGTGCATTCAAGCATTGGAACCGCACTGTTTACAAACTGACCAAATACACCTTGATCACCTTGTTGGTGCTCTGGTTTATTTTTTAATCCATCAGGTCTTGTCCAAGGCCTGGTCGATGTCCCACAAAATATCTTCCAGGGTTTCCAAGCCCACACTCATGCGGATCAAATCGGGTGGCACACCTGCCGCGATTTGCTGTTCCTCAGAGAGCTGCCGATGGGTCGTCGATGCGGGGTGAATCACCAGTGTTTTGGCGTCTCCAATATTGGCCAAGTGAGACAAAAACTCAACGCTCTCGATGAAGGTTTGGCCTGCTGCAGCGCCGCCCTTCACACCAAAACTCAGCACTGCACCAGCGCCTTTGGGCATGTATTTTTTCGCCAACGAGTGTTCGGGGTGACTAGGCAAACTGGGGTAATTGACCCAAGCAACTTTGGGATGTTGTTCCAAATGTTGCGCAACAGCCAGGGCATTGCTGCAATGGCGGTCCATGCGAAGCGACAAGGTTTCCACCCCTTGCAACAACAAAAAAGCATTGAATGGTGACAGCGCTGGTCCAAAAGTGCGCATGCCTTCCATGCGGCATTTCATGGTGAACCCAAAGTTGCCAAAGGTTTCGAAAAATCGCACACCGTGGTAACCAGGGGAGGGTTCGGTCATGCTGGGGAATCGACCGTTGTCCCAAGGGAATTGGCCCGACTCGACGATGACGCCGCCCATGGTGGTGCCATGTCCACCAATGAATTTGGTGGCCGAGTGCAGGCAGATGGCAGCACCCCACTCAAAAGGCCGGCACAAGTAAGGACTGGCAAAGGTGTTGTCGATGAACAAAGGCACGCCAGCTTGGTTGCCAATGCGCGCAACGGCTTCAATGTCCAACACGTTCAGTGATGGATTGCCCAGGGTCTCGGCATACAGCGCCTTGGTTTTGGGTGTGATGGCTTTTGCAAAATTGTCCGGGTCGGATGAATCAACAAAGATGGTTTTGATACCCAGTTTTTGAAAATTCACACTCAACTGTGTGTGTGTGCCACCGTAAAGGGTGCGCGCCGCCACGATTTCATCGCCAGCCTCACACACGTTGAGCAAGGCGATCATTTGTGCCGCCATGCCACTGCCTGTGGCCACCGCCGCACGGCCACCTTCCAGCGAAGCGATTCGCTCCTCGAAAACGGCCACGGTGGGGTTGGACAAACGCGAATACACGTTGCCAAAAGTTTGCAGGTTGAACAGGCTTGCGGCGTGTTCAGGGCTGTCAAACACATAGGCGCTGGTTTGGTAGATGGGAACGGCACGGCTGCCTGTGGCCGCATCGGGGATTTGTCCCGCGTGCAAACTGAGGGTGTCAAAACCAAACTGTCGATCAGCCATGGGGTGTGAAAGTAGGGGGTGTTTGTCTTTGCGCAGAGATGACACCGGTGTTGACGCCGAACCAACCCAGGCCGCCAAACAAGCGGGCATGTTCGATTTTGACGCAGCGGTCCATGACCACGGTGAGTCCCGATTGGGTGGCCCTGTCATGGGCCTCCTGATTCACCACGCCAAGTTGCAACCACAAGACCTTGGCCCCGATCTCCACGGCTTGCTGGGCGATGGCAGGGGTGTCTGCCGGTTTGCGAAACACATCCACGATGTCAATGGGGTGAGGGATGGAGGCGAGATCGGGGTAGCAGGGTTCACCCAAAATTTCGTTGTATTTGGGGTTGACGGGGATCACGCGGTACCCATGCTCTTGCATGTACTTGGCGGCAAAGTAGGAGGGCCTGAACCAATCTGCCGATAAACCCACCACCGCGATGGTTCGGTGTTGCTGCAAAACTTGTTTCAAGACACGTATATCACTCATAGATCTCATATTAGCCCATAAATTCAAATAAAGATTGCTTTATGGCTCAAACACAGGCATAGTGCAGGTCTCGATTATCAAGTTATGTCGTTGTTGCTCGTTTCTAGTTCTGCCCTTCTAGGTATTTCTCCCTTCGTCGCACGCTTCATTTTTGACCTTCGACCCCGAGGGGGGCTTCCCTTTTTTTTAAAGAAATGCAATACATGGCAACAGGTACAGTGAAATGGTTTAACGAGTCCAAAGGTTTTGGCTTTATTACTCCTGAAGACGGCGGCAAAGATTTGTTCGCTCATTTTTCCGCGATCCAGAACCAAGGTTTCAAAACCCTGGCAGAAGGTCAACGCGTCAGCTTTGAAGTGACCACCGGCCCCAAAGGCCTGCAAGCGTCCA
>JACCDM010778503.1_pt1 | contig 11402 bp, 9 predicted proteins | sample 7445851 | NCBI WGS metagenome assembly JACCDM01 (sample SAMN15323438, study PRJNA562643) | freshwater metagenome | isolation source: river surface water | place: USA:Blue River Watershed | collected 2017-08-16
AATTGGAATCTATTTTAATGAATAGATTTACAAATCCAAAATATACTGCAACATTTAAAGTACCAAGAGATAGTTTTGATGATACAAGTGTAGATATTGTTGACGTTACAGTTGAATGGCCAATTTCAAAGGATAATTGGAATTTACAAATTGTAGGTATTAATTACGATGATTATATAAATCAATTAACAAGTTTAGGTGATGAAATTGATAATTACAAATCAAACCTAATTGTTAGATTTTTAACATCACCCCAACTTTTTGAGTTTGACACCGAAGAAAAAAGAGCAGAATCAATATTTCAACTGTATGGACAGTCATTTGACAAAGTAAAAAAATATATTGAGAACATTGCTTACATGAGAAATGTAAGTTACGATGGAATTAATAATGTACCTGACATCTTATTAAAGAATCTGTCAGAAACATTAGGGTTAACAACCGTTAATTTATTTAACGAAAAAACACTTCAAGAAACTTTATACACGAGACAACAAGCTGAGTATCTTGGATTACCGATTGGTAAGACATTAATTGAAGCTGAATACGAATTTTATAGAAGAATTTTAACAAATTTAGCACAACTATACAAATCAAAAGGTACACGTTTGGCTGTTGAGTTCTTTTTGAAATTTTTAGGTGCACCAGAGCCACTAATTAAAATTGATGAATATGTTTATAAAGTAACATCTTTACCTAATAGTCCGAATATAGAGGATGATATTGATGAATTAATTAGAGGAACAAAAACTCAATATGAAATAACCGGTTTTACAACATCGGCTATTACTTACAACGTTGTTGGTGGTTCAACATTAACAGGATATACTTTAACAGGAGCAACTATAACTGGGTCAACTAAATTAACAAGATTAGAATACCCAATAGATGGTGATGGATATCCAAGAAAAACAACAAATTTATCAACAGATATATATTTTCAAAAAGGTTCCGGTTGGTATGATTTGACATTAAATCATAGGTCATCAAATATCATAGATGAAGAATTATCAGTACTAACTGGTAGAACAAAAACAATAAAAACCAAACCAAAACCATATACGTATGGTGAGGATTATTTTGATAATTTTAGAACATTAAATGGTTTAGATTATGGATTTGAATTAGAATCTATAATAGATAATAGAAAGTCTTCAGTAATTACAGATGAACAAGAATCTAAATTAATATTAAATAGAAAAAATATTAATGTTTTTTTATCTCCGTCTAATGGAATAAATTATGATATATATAGACAATCAAGAAATTTAGAACTATCATTTGGATTATTAACACCACAAACAGGAACAACATTTGCGGAATACCTTAATGAAGTGTTAAACACAGTGATTACAAATTCAAATTTAATAAAATATAAAAAATCATATTTTGATTTAGAAAATATTTTTAATCAATACACCTTAAGTACAGGATTTACACCATATAATTTCATATCTGTAAATGACTTCATAACAAAAATGACGCCATATTGGGTTGAAATTGTTGAACAATTTATTCCATCAACAACATTATGGTTGGGAGGAAATCTTATAGATAATAACATCTTTAATAGACCAAAGTATCAATATAAGTTGCCAAGATTTGGTGTTTATAGTACTTTGTCATATAATTCTACCGTATTTAATTGTACCGACGCTATTGAACCAACTCCAACTCCAACACCTACACCAACAGGTACATCCACACCAACACCTACACCCACTAATACTAAAACACCTAGTCCCACACCAACTAATACACAAACACCAAATTCAACGCCAACCAACACACAGACTCCTAATCCAACGCCTACTAATACGCAAACCCCTAACCCAACATCAACTGTTACCCCAACAAACACTGCTACACCAACAGCAACAGTAAATATGGGTACAACCACCCCTACTCCAACTGCTAGCATCACAGTAACACCAACCGCAAGTATCACTGTAACACCAACTTCGACACCAAACTCTGGAACCGCATTATTTAATTGGGTTTATAATGAAACTAATGGTGCAAATGGTGAAATGATACTGTATATAAATGGTAATGTGGTTGAGAATAGATTTTCAACATCAAGTGGCTCGTACAATGTTAATATTGGTGATACAATAAACTGTGAGGTTATAACAAACGGATGTACGGAACCTAATCCTGATGCTAATTCATATTGTGTCGGTATTATTGCGGATGCGGATTGTCAAACAGGTAGTGGTAGTATAACCACCACAAACTATACAGTAACAAGTGGTGATATTGGAAACACGATAACATTGACTATGACTTCAACTTGTGATAATGGTTGTGTATAAAATATAAAAAATAATATTTATAAGATATGAGCTTTTTAAATTCAACATATTCAGCAACGGTTGCGGCAAGATTAACTCAAAAAGGTAGAAACGCCATTGCTAATGGTAATTTTAACGTTGACTATTTTGCTGTTGGTGATTCTGAATATAACTACGGTGGTTCAACTCAAAATACGTTTGCACCATTTGATAAAGATATTAATGTCAAATATCCTTTATGGTTTACTAGTGGTTCTACTTTTTATGGTATTCCAGTTGCCGCGGCTACCACAATATCTTGTAGTAATGTTGTCGAATCAGAAACAGGATGGACGGTTAATGTTGTATGGGATAGAAAACCAACAGGTGTTAGCGGAACTGTAGGAATAAATGATTATGATAGCTCAAAATATAGAGGTATAAAACAATTTTTAGGATATACAGATTCAGACGGTCAACTAACAAATACGGGAACAACGATTGTTAATACCGCTTCTTCTGAAGTTATAATTACTCCTGAAGAACAAAAATGTATCGCTTTGGTACATTATTCCAAAAGTGGTACAACCTTAGACCCATATGCGTTTTTTAAATATGATGATTACATTAGTACTTCAACTGGTACAACAAGTCCTAATATTATTTCAGACAGTGAATATTTTAGCGTAACGATTCCTGGTTTGATGTACCATAGAAGTTCTTCAGCGACAACTGGTGTTACTTTCTATATGTCATCAGGTGCAACAAAACAAATAGTATCTAATTACAACTCAAAAAGTGTGTTATATTATAAAGACTTAATTGATAGTACAGGTGCCACACAAAATAAAGTTGGTAAAATATTCTTTAATCAAAAAACAATTGTTTTTCATGATGAAGAAATTGTTGCTGCGTTAGATACAAATTCAAAAAGAAGTTATACCTTGGAGGCACCATTAGTTTCAGGTGTGGCATCAAGTAATAACCCATTAACCGATTTAACAACTGGTTATACAATGTGGGTTACATATATGATGGGATATAACTCAACAGGCACATTACCTTGTAACTATTATGGAAAAGTTAGTGGAACAACCAATAATCAAAACATAATTGTCAAATTTAATAGTGGTCAATTTAAACACCTAAACAACGGTTATAACGCCAATAAGTTTTACATTTTAGTTGCTAGAGTTGCAAATGGCACACAGCCACAATCTACTGATTGGTATTTAATGGATTACACAACCGAAGCAGGAGGTGCTTCATTAACAGGATTAACAACAGGAGTAACATTCACAATTAATCAATCAAACTATTCGGGTAAAACCTCATTTAGTTTATCAACATACACTTCAGATAATTACAATACTGTAGAATTTGGTAATGAAAAAACATTTCCCGGCTCAGTAACTGCGGTTAGAACAACTGACATTGAACAAATGGTGTTTAATATTCCATTACCAACAGGTAAGTTTACAACATCACAGAACCCAACCTTTACCACGGGTAATCCTAAAATAACTGAAGTGGCATTATTGGATACAAATAAAGAAGCTTTAGTTGTTGGTAAATTAGCAACACCAACAGAAAGAACGGGTTCGCAAGTAATTTCAGTTAAAATAGATTTCTAAGCTTTACATTTTTCAATATTTGATTTAATTTTTATTATATGAATATTGATGTAAAATTTAAAAACAAACCGAAAATCCTTGGTTTAGACATTTCAACAAAAACCATTGGGTTTGCGTTGTTTGATATATCTGGTTCCAATTTATTGGAATTGACCCATTTTTCACCAAAGATTAAACCACAGCCTGAAGACAAGATTGAAGAACTTATTAAAAAATCAGATGCGTTTAAAAAACATTTGGAGGGATATAAGAATATGGGAATTACCAAAATTATAATTGAGGAACCATTATTACAATCAAACAACATTTATACTATCGGTACATTATTACGTTATAATACTTTAATTTTAAAAAATTGTTACGATGTATTAGGGGTTTTACCAACATTCATTTCAACATACAATTCAAGAAAATTTGCATTTCCCGATTTAGTTGGGGCTAATGATAAAGGTCGTAATGTTTTATTTGGTGGATATCCAAAAGACATCGACAAAAAACAGGTAATTTGGGAACACGTAAATGCGGTATGTCCTGAAGTAAATTGGTTATATGGTAAAACCGGTAACCTTAAAAAAGAAAATTATGATATGGCGGATGCTGCGACTTGTGTTATTGGATACATTAACATGTCAAAAGAAATAAAAAAATCCGGCAACTAAGATTTCACCATTAGATTGTTTTGTGTTATATTTATAAAAAGTAGACGGGACCTGTAGAAATACAGGTTTGGTTGGTACGGGGGAGAGGTGGTGTTCTCCCCCATTTTTTTTTCTCCATTTTTTTTCTTATATTTCTGTAATCATGGTAGAACAAGAGGTAGATTACAGTGCGGTTATTGAAATTCTCGAAGACATTTTGGGAGATTATAAGATGCATAATGACTATAAAGGTCAAATATCTTTCGACTGTCCTGTTTGTTCACAAGAAATTAAAGGACTTGACCACGGTGATGGTAAAGGTAATTTAGAGGTAAATTACAAGTATAATGTTTTTAAGTGTTGGGTGTGTTCGGAATCACACGAAACCCACGGCTCAATTTACAAACTGATAAAAAAGTTTGGTAATCCGAGACAACTGAAAAAATACGAACTACTAAAACCAGATGAAACAGAAGACCGAGCAAATAGGGTATACAAAAAGGTAAAACTACCAAAAGAGTTTATTTCATTTAAAGACGCTAGCGTGGGTCTTAAAATGACACCACAATACAAACAAGCATACAATTATATCAAGAGTAGAAACATTACAGATATGATGTTACAAATGTATAACATTGGGTTTTGTTATACTGTGAATATGAAAATAGAATAATTATTCCTTCATATGATGAGAATAAATATTTAAATTATTTTGTGGCTCGTTCGTACCTAACAAAAACAAAATTAAAATATAAAAATCCTGAAGCACAAAAAGAAACAATAATATTCAATGAACATCTAATCAAATGGGACGAACCAATTTACATTGTCGAGGGAGCATTTGATAGTATATTTTTACCAAACGCAATTCCAATGTTAGGTAAATTCATGAGTGATAATTTGTTTAATAAATTATACGACAACGCACAAAAAATAACAATTATTCTTGACCCCGATGCATGGAAAGATGCTGAACGATTGTATCACAAAATCAACTGTGGTAAACTTATGGGTAAGGTATGGATTGCAAAATTAGAAGGTGATAAAGATATTGCAGACCTACAAGGTAATTTGGATTTGATTACAATAAAACAATTAGATTAATGAATTTAAAAGACATATCATTAGAAATTAATGATTTATTAGAAAAGAAAAGAAAGGAGTTAGAATTAACATTTGTTGAAGAAAAACACATTTATTTTATGAAGGATGTGGACGGTAAAGTAAAATCAAATTTTCCATCTGTATCTAAAATCATAAAAAAATTCCATAAACCATTTGATGCTGAAGGTATGGCATTAAAGATGTCAAATGGAGACCCCGAAGGTGCAAGACTTTTACAAGAACAATGGAAACAGGCTGGTGATTTGTCAACTAACATGGGAAGTAGAGTTCACTTTGAATTGGAATCAGATACAATAGGAAGATTTGGAAACTACAAAGAAGTTAGACAACCCATCTTCACAATCAATGAGGAACAAAAAATTAAAAGTGATAATATGATTATTGCTGGTAAGAATTTCCTTGATTTAATGCAAGAAAGAGGTGGTGTTCTTTTAGATACTGAAATTGTATTAGGTGACCCTGAAGAACAATATACGGGACAACCAGACAAAGCTTGGTTAATGATGAACAAAGAGAAAGACGACTTTGGTATTGTAATTACAGATTGGAAAACCAATCAACCAAAAAATTTCGAAGTTCAATATTACACAGGTAGAATGTATTCACCATTTCAAGATGTTCATGATAATGCGTTAGGTCACTATTATCTACAGTTACCTCTATATGCGAGATTACTATTGAAGATGTTGAAAGGTACAAAATATGAAGATAAATTATTCTTGGGTGGAGTTATTGTGTTATTAAAAGATGACGGAACATTTGTTGAATATAAAGTACCGCCAGCTGTAAAAAACACAGTATTAACTATGGACTTATCAAAATATATTAAAAGATGATAAAAAAGATTATACATATTGCTGATATTCATATCAGAACAATCCAAATGCATGATTTATATAGAAATCAATTTGAAAAATTAATTGAAGAAATTAGAGAACACGCAACACAATGGACTGAAGACGGGGTTGGGTGGGATGAAATACGTATTGTTATTGCGGGTGATATTGCACATCAAAAGATTAACATCTCTAATGAACAACTTATGTTAACTAGTTGGTTTTTAAATAAACTCTCAAGTTATGGTAGGGTTGTTATCATTCCTGGCAACCACGACTTTTTAGAAAATAATACCCAACGATTAGATAGTATAACACCAGTTGTTGAACTATTGGATAATAAGAATATTGTATATCTTAAAGATAGTGGGGTATATGAGGATGATAATATTAATTGGGTAGTATATTCGTTATATCAGCACAATCAACGACCTGATTTTATTAAAGAAGGAGGTAAGTTTTATGTAGGTTTATTTCATGGACCAATTCAAGGTTTATCAACTGATTTAGGATATGAATTTGAAGATGCGTATGATAAATTAAACTTTGTTGATTTAGATTTATTATTGTGTGGAGATATTCATAAAAGACAACAATTTGTTTTACCTAATGGGGGTAAAGCGGTTATGGTTGGTAGTTTGATACAACAAAACTTTGGAGAAACTGTAAAACATCACGGATACGGTATATATGATATGCAAAGTGATGAATATACGTTCTATGATTTACCAAATGAACAACCATTTCTTCATTTTGCAATAACAGACATTAAAGATATTGAAAATGGTGAAGAAATACACGTTAATCTTGGATAATGAATTCATTCAATATTGTAATTTAAACAAAATTGATGATATTGATGAGTTGGCAAAACAGACGTTTAATAAAGGATTTTCTTTTCTAAAATATGGGGAGACACCAAAGAGTATTCTAAAAGTACAGGAAAAAATAATAGAAAAGGAAATTATTAAAGAAGTACCTGTAGAAAAGATTGTGGAGATTATTAAAGAGGTTCCAGTGGAAAAAATTCAACACGTGGAAAATACCGCCGAAATTGATAGATTGAAAAAAGAAAACGAAGATTTAAAATCCGAATTAAATAAAATTACAGAGGCTCTTGAATCTTTTAACAAAAATAAAGTTGTTAAAGTGAATAACACAAACGATTTATATGATGAATAATTGGCAACAGTTATTTTTATTTACGAACATTTTTAACTAAATTATATTAAATTTTAAATTATGGATATATTATTTTTATGGATTATGATTGGATACGGGATGACATCAATCTTAGTATGGGGAAGTATCTTTGAAAGCACAAGAGTTTTTATAAAAAAACATTCAAAGTTTTTCGGAGACTTAATAAGTTGTACACTTTGTACAGCAACATGGGTTGGGTTTTTCTTATCTATTCTTTTAGGTGGATTAACAAATTACTTTTATGAAATTCCATGGTACATTTGTTTGTTTACGGATGGAATGTTTACCGCGGGTTCTGTTTGGATGGTAAACGCAATAATTGAATTTTTTGAAGAAAGTAGAATAAAATAATGAATCCATTTATAAAAGTCACGTGGGAAGATGTTCCTGAAAATTTTACTCCAGAAAAAATCAGGAGAGTAAAAACATATTTCCAAGAAAAGTATAAAGGAAAGAGTGTCCAAGTAATAACTAAAAGTTTATCTAACGTTAACAACACAAGATTAGAATCTTTAGAGGTTAGTGATAACATTTTAGACCATCAGTACCAAAAGAAGTTAATGAAGGATTTTATTAAAGATAATAACATCCAAGTTAAATGGGAATTAGTAGATAGACTTGATAATAAAGTTAACACTCAAATCGATAAACTTAATGAAAATAAAGTTAGATACAATAAGTGGTATATTAAAAAAGTTGAATTCTCCAACTTTCTATCATTTGGTGATAATAATACTATTGATTTTACAGATTTATCTGGGATTACAGTAATTGAATCTACCCCAAGAAACTTCGGAGGTAAGTCAACGTCAACTGTTGACCTATTAATGTTTTTGTTTTTTAATTCAACAACTAAAACTAAAACAAATGGAGAGATATTCAATAGATTTACAGATAAAGATGAAGTAACCGTTAAAGGTGAAATTACAATTGATGGAGATGATTATATCATTGAAAGAAAAACATCAAGAAAGAAAACTAAGGTTGGTGATTATACTGTAAGTAACAAGTTAGAATTCTATAAAAGAAAAGAAGATGGTACAATGGAGAATCTTTCCGGTGAACAGAGAAGAGAAACCGAATCATTTATCGCATCTGCCATAGGAACAGAGGAAGACTTCCTATCGACCATTTTAACTACAGGATATAATCTAGAAGAATTAATCGAATCTAAACCAACCGCTCGTGGACAGATACTAACTAAGTTCATGGGATTAGAGAGCTTAAAAGTAAAGGAAGAAATTGCAAAAGAGATTTATAATGATTGGAGTAAAAAATTAGTTTCTAACACTTATAACAAAACACAATTAGAAATTGATATTGAAACATACCAAAATAGTATTGCAAATTCTGAACAAGAAATTGAAAAACTAAATGGTGATTTAGAAGATTTTAAAGAAAGGTTAAAAAAATTAGAGGGTGAGAGAGATGGTGCATTAGAGTCTAAAAATAATGATGTCGATAGAGATTTGATTAACACAAATCCAATATTGCTACAGAGAGAAATAGATGACTTAACATCACAAAAAAAGGCAAGTCAGTATAATGCCGATAATGTAGATGTTACCGAACCATCAAAATATTACGATGAAGAACAACATAAAGAGTTAAGAGGTCAAATGGCCGATTTACAAGGTATTGATGTTGCATGCAAGTATGATAAAGGAGAAAAGGAAAAACTAATCAGAAAATTTGAAGAAGGTTCCGTCTGCCCAACTTGTAATAGAGCACTTGATGAAGTCGACCACACTGACGAAATTGAAAAAATTAAAAAAGAAATTGAAGAACTTGTTAAAGAAATTGAAACAAATAAAATAGCTTTTGATTCTTTGAAAGAACAGTCGGATATTTTTGAAACTTTAAAAACGGAATTTAATAATTACGAAAGAAACAAATTACGTAAAGCTCGTTATGAATTGGAAGTTGAACAAAAACAACACGATATTACGGTTAAACAATCTAAATTAGACAATTACGAAAATAATAAAAAGAAATTAGAAGAAAACCAAAGAATAGATGCATTAGTAATTAAATTGAGAACACAGATTGAAACTGCAAATGCGGATATTAGAACAACAAACACCGCTATTGAGAGACATAAAAATAATGTCACCAATATGAATGAAAAGATTGGTATTAATAGAGATTTAATTGTGAAAATACAAGGTGAGGAAGAATTGTTATCAGTATTCAAAATCTACTTAACCATCTATGGTAAAAATGGTATCTCTAAAATTATTATGAAAAATATGATTCCATTGATTAATCAGGAATTATATCGACTATTATCTGACAGTTGTTACTTTATTTTGGAGATGAACGTAAATGATAAGAACGAAGTTGAGTTTATAATGATTGATAATGAGACACGTATCGTAAAACCATTAAACTCTGGTTCAGGATATGAAAGAACAATATCGTCTTTGGCACTTCGTAGTGTGTTGACTAAAATTTCTTCGTTACCAAAACCAAATATTGTGGTTATGGATGAAGTGTTTGGTAAAATTGCTGATGATAATCTTGAGATGGTTGGTGAGTTCTTTAAGAAGATTAAAGATTACTTTGAACACATATTTGTAATCTCTCACAATCCTTTGATACGTAACTGGTCAGATAATATTATTATGATAAAAAAGGAGGACAATGTGTCCTCCATAGATTTTATCACGACTAAGATTTCCTAAATGTATCGAGATAACGATATACAGTAAATAAACCATACTCAACTAACTCAATAGTCAGCTGACAGTCTACTAGGGCATCGTGAGCTGACTTTTGTTTTTGTATGAAATTATTCTTTTTGTCGTTAAAGTTTTTACATAGGTTCTCAATACCTGGGGATTTACCACTAGAATGAAAACTAGAATCCTTCCAAGAGTTATATTTTTCTGCAGTTTCTGGATTAGTTTCACCTAACTTTTTCATGATTGGAAAAAAGAACTTATCAAAAAATTCAATACTATCAATCACTTCATATGCACTTTCTTTGAAGATTTCATGAAATTGAATAAATGTTAAATCAAAAGGTGCATTGTGTGCAATTAATGTAATATTACCACCTTGATTTTTTAAAAATTCATCAAAATTTTCTAACACTTTTCTTTCATCCTCAAAGCTTTCACTATTCGCTAAATCATAATGATTAAATTTTAAAATACCTTTTTTAGTGTTAAATGTCCAACTTTTAATATCATTTGGGTCATCACTTGCGGGAGCATCGGGTTCATTTTGCATTAACCCTTTAGTAATATCATTTAATTTAATTTTTTGGTTAAAAGTATCAATCTCCATGAATCTTAATGTTTCACCATTAAGTTCAGTTGCAATTGCCCCAAGTTGAGTTATTTGTTCGTTCTCCCCACGATATTTTTCTTTGTTAGGACCAGTTTTTAATAAACCCGTGGTCTCAGTATCAAAAAAAACAAAAGTATTATTAATACGGTCTAAAAACCATTTAAGTAAGGGTTGACCATCAATTGGAGAAACTTCCGATTCAAGTATAATGTCGATAAGTTTTATCATGTTTATAAATATTTCACAAATGTAGTTTTTTATTATCAAAAATTTTAGGTATTTTTGTTTAAAGATAAAACTAAATCATTATGACACCAAAAGAATTAAAAGATTTCGGTCTTTACGGTAAAGACCCCGGTATTAGCTCGTTGGACCTACACCGATCCAATCAAAGAATTG
>JACCDM011458454.1_pt1 | contig 11396 bp, 10 predicted proteins | sample 7445851 | NCBI WGS metagenome assembly JACCDM01 (sample SAMN15323438, study PRJNA562643) | freshwater metagenome | isolation source: river surface water | place: USA:Blue River Watershed | collected 2017-08-16
GTTGAATAACCAAGCTGCCCGATGCATGGACTGTGGGGTCCCCTTTTGCCATCATGGCTGTCCTCTTGGAAACGTAATTCCTGAATTCAATGATGCCGTGTATCAGCAAAATTGGAGTCAGGCCATTCGTATTTTGAAAAGCACAAACAACTTTCCGGAATTTACGGGAAGAATTTGTCCTGCCCCCTGTGAGGCGAGTTGCGTGCTCGGCATCAACAAGGATCCTGTAGCAATCGAGTTGATCGAAAAAAACATTGTGGAAAAAGCCTACGAACTCGGGCTGATTCATGCAACCCCACCCAAAAGCCGAACAGGAAAGCGGGTGGCAGTAGTTGGTTCTGGACCGGCAGGCCTTGCTGCAGCAGACCAACTCAACCACGCAGGGCATGAGGTGACCCTTTTTGAAAAGAATGCCAAAGTGGGTGGACTTCTTCGCTACGGAATCCCAGATTTTAAATTGGAGAAGTGGGTTATTGACCGGAGAATTGCCTTGATGGAAGAAGAAGGTGTTCGCTTTGAAACCCAAACAGAAATAGGGATAAATCGGGATGTGGATGAGCTTTTAAAAAATTACGACGCAGTGGTTCTTTCTATTGGAGCCCAGCAACCTCGTGCCTTGACGATCCCAGGGAGTACCTTGAAGGGGGTTCACTTTGCAATGGAATTTCTAGGTCCACAAAATCAAGTAATCGGAGGGGAACTTTCGAAAAATCCTATTTCTGCTACCGGAAAAGAAGTTTTAGTCATCGGAGGCGGAGATACAGGAAGTGATTGCATTGGTACTTCTAGAAGGCATGGTGCTACCCGAGTAACTCAGTTGGAACTTCTGCCCAAGCCCCCAGTGAAACGAACCACCGCCAACCCTTGGCCTGAATGGCCCATGACCTTACGAACTTCCAGTTCCCATGAGGAAGGTGCCGAACGTCTTTTCTCCGTGCTGACCAAAGAATTTGTCGGAAACGAAAAGGGAGAATTGAAGGGCTTAGTGGTGGTTGATATTGTCTGGAAGGATGATGGAGGACGCATGACCTATGACCTAGTAGAAGGTTCCGAGCGGACTATCCCTTGTGACCTTGCCTTCTTGGCTATCGGGTACCTTGGCCCCGGACAATCCAATCTTTTGGCCGGTTTTGGTGTGGAACTGATGGAAAACAACTTGCCCAAATCACGGCAATATCGAAGTACCAACCCAAAAGTCTTCCTAGCTGGAGACATGCGCAGGGGACAATCCTTGGTGGTATGGGCAATCTCAGAAGGCAGGGAAGCTGCCGTGCATGTGGATGAATTTTTGATGGGCTCCTCTTCTCTACCTCGGAAGGATGCCTCCTTGTACGAGGTCGAAGAGCAGCGCCAACATTTGTAACCAAGTAAGTAAAAAGGGCCAGTTGTCTGGCCCTTTTTACTTACCGTCCTCTTCGAGATCCCGGTCTCCCGCCACGGCCTTGATCCCCACGGGAATGATTATCCTTGCCTCTATTTCGCATGGCTTCCTTTCGTTGTTCCCAAATCTGCTTTTGTTCTTCGGTCAGGATTGATGCCAATTTTTGATCTTGAGCCAATCGGTATTCTTTCTGAGCCTCGAATTCTGCCTTTCTGCGTTTTAGAAGCTCCTCTTGTCGATTGGCATTTTCAAGAGTAAGTTGACTCACCTGCTTTCTTTGCTCTTCCGTGAGTTTGAGCTCCTCCGCCATCCGATCGGTCATTTTCTTTGCCCGCTCGGTTGGATTAGATTGTCTAAAATTTTTGTGCTGTTGAGCTGAAAGTCCGAAACTCATGCTAGTCAAGACTAATGCTCCTAGGATCCATTTTTTCATGGTGATATTGGTTTGTTTCGAAAATTAGACCCTAGCACAAGCCTTTGGTTTAATTCCAAAAAAATATTCCTTTTAAATAAAGGATTCAGTCCCTAAAAGCCCTTCTTTTCTCTTCAAAAAATTGCACTTCTTCCAAGAAAAGAAATTGCTATTTTTGTTCCCTATAAACAGCAAATCCATGGGAAGAGCATTTGAATTCCGAAAAGAGAGAAAATTCAAGCGTTGGGACAAAATGTCCAAGGTATTTACCCGATTAGGGAAGGAAATCGTCATGGCCGTCAAGGCAGGAGGACCAGATCCCTCAAGTAATGCCAAACTTAGGACAGTTATCCAAAATGCCAAAGGTGCTCAAATGCCCAAGGATCGCATTGAAGGAGCAATTAAGCGCGCCTCCAACAAGGACGAAAAAGATTACGAAGAAGTAGTATACGAAGGGTATGGACCATTCGGAGTTCCTTTTATTGTAGAAACCTCTACGGACAATACCAACCGAACTGTAGCGAACGTGCGTTCCTACTTTGCCAAAGCAGGGGGCTCCTTGGGAACTTCAGGATCGGTGAGCTTCATGTTTGAACGCAAGGCGGTATTCCGCTTTGCAAAAGCAGCTTACGACCTAGAGGAGCTTGAGTTGGAATTGATTGATTTTGGATTAACTGAAATTGCAGAGAACGAAGGAGAAATTTTTGCCTACACCGAATTCGAAGATTTTGGATTGATGCAAAAAGCTTTGGAAGACCGAAACATCGAAGTCATTTCTGCAGATTTCCAACGCTTCCCAACCACACTCACCGAGTTGACCGAAGAGCAAGAAGAGCTGATCAACAAACTCATCGATCGCCTGGAAGAGGATGACGATGTCAACCAGGTATTTACGAACATGGCCTAAGGCATTGACTGCAAGTCCTAGAATTCAACTCACTCCCCTACGCGTCATCGTGGGTAGCCAAAACCCTGTAAAAGTAGGCTGTACCCGTGAGGCCTTTACCCAAGCATTTGGTAAAGTGGGTGTAGTGGAAGGTGTGGACGCACTCTCAGCTATCCCAGCACAACCTCGCTCTGAAGAGGAGACCCTTCTTGGCGCCAAAAATCGAGTATCTCATGCCAAATCGCTTGTTCCTGAGGCAGACTATTGGGTAGGCATAGAAGGTGGAGTGGACGAGGATCCGCAAGGGATGTATGCCTTTGCTTGGATCTACGTCCTGCACCGTTCGGGCAAAAGCAGCCAATCCAAGACAGGCACTTTTTACTTACCTCCAAAGGTAGTCGCGTTGATTCGAGAAGGGATGGAACTGGGTCATGCAGATGATTTGGTATTTCAGTCACAAAACTCCAAGCAGAAAGGTGGATCGGTAGGCCTGCTGACCCAAGGAATCATCACTCGGGAAGCCTATTATCAACAAGCCATGGTGTTGGCTCTGATCCCTTTTTTGCACGAATCGCTGTATCCCACTGAATAAGCCTTCTTGGCCAACTGAGCGCTTTCTGATTTTGAGAGAAGAAAAAACGCTTGACTTACTTTTTCAAGTTGTCCAAAAATTGTCTCAAGGCGATTCGCCAATCCGGGTGTGCGTCCCAACTGGGTCCAATATATTGTTCATTTCTAGCCAAAAGGCGTATGTAGTATTTTACTACTGTTTTTTGTCCTTCATCACCGGTTAAAGGTTGAAGCCCCATACTACTCATCAAATCTGCTTGCCTTCCTTCTACCTTAACTAGCATAAATCTAATTCTATCATCCCAAAGCTCCGAATTAGATTTTGTTTCGGTAAGCCACACTATTTCATTTGGGTATTTGCCTGAGAAAATTTCTTCCAAGCCTCTTTTTTGTTCGCCCTGCTCAGCCAGCAAAGTCTCAGGTGATTTCCCATATGCATTGTATCGAAAAGTACTTATTGGACCATTGACTGCGGAAGTACCTTCTAAAGGAATACCCAAACGAAAAACTTCTAAGTTGAGTGGATTTCGAGGAATAAAGTTTTGAGCACTAGTTGCCGCTCCTTGATTAACTAATCCTGGAAACTCGGCTAGGTCAGAGACTAGTAAATTTCGGGTGGGTGTAGTTCTTCCAAATGACGAAAATTGTTGTGCTGCGATTTGCCAATCATTTCCAGAAACCCCAAAAAGACTTGCATTGGGAATCAGTTTGCCATCCCCGGAAAATTTTCCCACATGAATGCTAGTTTGTTCTTTTTGACGGGTGATCAAGATCACATTTTGAATTTGACGCTGCAAAAATGCCTTGGCATATTCTGCCTGCCGCTCCGGAGATATGGCCACCTGTTCGAGTTCGTAATAGGCTACAGGATCACCCCCAGCACGGACCAAATTCGGATGAATGCTATCCGCAAGGGCCTGCCAGGTAAGGGCTGGCTTGGCTGCAGGGTCATTCGAAACGAGCACGATGGACTTCCCATCAAAAAATGTGGTGGGTAAAGTCCCTTGGGCTTGTGCGAAGAAGTTACAAAAAAGAAAAAAAAGCAAGAGCGCTTGATATTTCATAAAATTTCTGAGGTATTGAACCCAAGGACTGTATTTTTACAAAAGTACTTCACTTATCCTTAATACAGATGCAGTTCCTACAACGCAAATTACTTACAATAATTTTAGTTCTCACCTCCTTTGGGGGATTGTATTCCCAAGAAATTGATGGCAATAAACTCCTCCGGCACCTGGAGTACTTGTCTTCTGACGCGCTTGAAGGCAGAAAGCCCTTGAGTAAGGGCAGTAGCATGGCTCAAAAATACATCCTCAAGGAGCTAACCTCCTTGGACCTAGTGGAGCCACTTTATCCGGATTTTATCCAAAAATTTTCATTTGAAGACCGCCGTTCAAAAAAGATGGTGGTAGATGCAAGAAATATTGTGGCTTTCATTCCTGGGGCAGCTTCCAAAAAAGTGATTGTGGTCACTGCTCATTACGACCATGTGGGCATTGGAAGACCCGATGCTACTGGCGATTCAATATTCAACGGGGCAGATGACAATGCTTCTGGGACCGCAGCCCTGCTGGTATTGGCCGAATATTTCTCTAAAAATCGCCCCCAGCATGGGATACTTTTTGCGGCTTTGGATGCAGAAGAAATGGGCCTTCAAGGTGCAAAGGCCTTGGTCAATGATTTTCCCTATCCGCTAGAGCAGATTGTATTAAATTCAAATATGGACATGCTTTCTCGAAGTGATGCAAAGGAAATCTATGTATCAGGAACCCATTTTTATCCGCAGTTCAAGTCCATCCTTGAAAAAATCCCCTCCGATGGGGTTTCAAAACTTCGCTTTGGCCACGATATACCAGGCACAGGGGCAGAGGATTGGACCAGGTCTTCCGATCACGGGGCATTTTTCGAAAAGAAGGTCCCCCATCTGTATTTTGGGGTAGAGGACCATGTGGATTACCACCGACCAAGTGATTCCTTTGTGGGGATTCATCCTGAATTTTACAAAGCAACAGTCAAGCTAATCTTAAAATCACTGCTCGCCTTGGATGAAAACTTGCTAGAAAAGCAATAAACTTTTCGTTATAAACTCCGAACAAGGACTTTTAGAAATATTGGATGCTATTCGACACATCATGTTTGATATAGAAAAGCAAAGAAATGTACGTGTTCGTCAACTCATGCACAATCCTCCAAAAATACTATTCTCTACAAAAAATATGCAATCGGCTATGGAAAAGTTTGAGAAATCTGGAGCCTGGAATCTTCCATTTATTGAAAATGGACAGTATCTCGGGTTTGTATCCAAAGCAAAAATCTTCAATTCATACCGTAAAAAATTACAGCGGCAGAAGGAAGAATAATTTGGAAATTAAAATAATATTTGGAAACTGAATTTATCCACTTTTGCCACCTTATTTGGAGTCAATAATCCCTTAGTTAACGAAGATTATCCACAAAATCGAATCCTAGTAAATTAGATTAACTAGTTGATTTTTAATCTTTTACATCTAACAATAATATGAGTGTGGATAAATTTTTGAAATTGTGGATAAATTTTTCTTGCATTTTTTAATCTGCTTTTAGTACGCATTTAAGGGTATTTTTTTGAAATTTCATGGCTAGAAATCGTCCAAAAATGAGGAAGGCTTTAAAGCATATTACATGCCCAAATTAAAATTAAATTTGGTGCATGGCCTACCGAACAACGAAGGGAGCAGAAAAAAACCTAGTTAAGAAATTAGAAAAATTTCTTAACTAGGTTTAATTATATTTTAACAACTAATCTTCAAATTTAAATTCCAAAACCAATTGGGGAAAGGTTACTCATCTGCCTCATGATCCAGCTTTTCCGTCCTTGGATATAGGAAGTAGGCCTGGCTGGACTCCAGCGTCTCGGGTTCGGCAAAACAGCTGCAATTAAGGCTGCCTGTCCTTTAGATAGCTTGGAGGCATCCTTATCAAAAAATGTTTGTGAGGCAGCCTGAATTCCATATACCCCCTCTCCCATCTCAATTACATTTAAATACACCTCCAAGATTCGCTCTTTAGACCAAAAGATTTCAATAAGAATTGTGAAATACGCCTCAAATCCTTTACGTATATAGCTTCTCGATGGCCACAAAAACACATTTTTTGCGGTTTGCTGGGAAATAGTGCTTGCTCCTCTTACACGATTACCTGTTTTATTACTTTCCCAGGCTTTCTCCATAGATTTAAAATCAAAGCCATTATGCTTCATAAATGTTTGGTCCTCAGAAGCAACTACTGCTTGAGGGGCATGCTTTGACATTTCTGAAATAGGGACCCAATCTTTCACTAGGCGCAATTCCTTTTTCGGGTCGAGTCCTTGTTCCACTAGTCGAATCACCATCAATGGAGTAATTGGAACCGGTACAAATCGATAAAGAATGACTAATCCTATCGAAAGGCCAAAAAACCATAAAGCTGACTTCCAAAGAAATTTTCCAATCCAACGAATAACTTTCATTTTTAAGAATTAATAGGTGGTTTTTGCTTGCACAAATTGGTAGAAAAAAATGGCATTTTCATCATCGCCTAATTTTTCTAAATCCTCGAGCATTTTTTCCACTGCTAGGTGTGTGCCTACCCCCTCGGCAAGCAATGCAGGTGCAGCACTTTTTAGTAGTTCCTTCCAATAAGTAGTCACCAGTTTTCTTTTTCGGCCGCTTCTAGCATCAAGGTAAAATCCGTCAAATCGCGTGGAACAACTAGAAAATCCCGCTTCACTCATCAGATTTCCCAACTCAATCCCCACATCTGGATTCCCTCCTATCTTCCGTTGAAAATCACTCATGACCTCAACATAGTGCCGCAAATGGGAGTATTCAGGGGAGACATACAAACTTGAGTTAAATACTTCTGTCACAAATACACGAGCGCCCGGATGAAGATGCTCTTTAAGCTTTTTTAATAGTCGAATCGGGGAAGGAACATGCTCCAAGGTCCAACACACAAAGGCAGCATCAAATCGCTCTCCAAGCCGAAGTTCACACCCGTCCTGCTCCACAAAACGAACGCGATCTCCAAATGATTCCAAGTTGATCCGTGCCTGAGCTAATTGTTTCGCGGAGGAATCCACACAGGTGATCTGGAGGTTAGGAAATCTTTCTAGCAAAATCTGCGTTTGGGCTCCTACGCCACTGCCTACTTCTAGGAGATTTTTGCAACCATCAAAGTCAACTTCTTTGTAAACCATGGGTGCTAAGAACTCCGCCTGCACTTTTAGGCGAAGTTGCTCTTCCGAATCAAATCCATGTACGTAATTTGCCATCCAAATAAGGTAAGGTGTATTGAAGGTACTTTAGAGCCCGAAGATGAAACTTTTTTAAGGATTGAAAAATCCTCTTCCTTACTTTTTCCTATTTTCGAATTCGATATCTCTTAAACCTCTCCACCTATGCCTCCTATCGCTATTGGTAGCTTTGAAGAATTTGAATCCTATCTCGGAAAAGACCTTGGAGCATCAGCTTATTTTCAAATCACCCAAAAGCAGATCAATCAATTTGCCGATGCAACCTTAGATCATCAATGGATTCATACGGATCCTGTCCGAGCCAAAGCAGAAGGTAGTTTTGGAAATACCATTGCACATGGCTACCTCACGCTGAGTATTGTCCCCTACCTCTGGGAACAAATCGTACAGGTCAACAACCTCAAAATGATGATCAATTATGGGATTGAAAATCTCCGTTTTGCACAGGCGGTTACGGTAGATAGCGAGGTTCGCTTGGTGGCCTCTCTAAAAAATATCAACAATCTTCGAGGAACCATCAAGGCGGAAGTAGAGGTGAAGTTGGAAATCAAGGATCAAAAAAAACCAGCTTTTGCAGGATTACTCATCTTCTTGTACCACTTTAAGGATTAATCAAGAGGCTAGAAGGTCATTGATTACCGTGGCAGCACAGGCACAGCCAAAAGCTGCTGGGAGAAAGGACATGGTGCCATAAGCGGACTTTTTGAAATTTTTCCCATCGGTAAGCATGAGGCTTTCCTTAATGACTACCTCGGTGGAAAACACTGCCTTGAAACCTCCATCAATCTCCCTTCTTTTCAGTCGCTTCCGAAGCATTTTGGCAAGCTTACATTGATGCGTGTCTGCAAAATCCACCACCTTAATTTGCGTAGGATCTACTTTACCACCGGCGCCCATGGAACTGACTAGTGGAAATCCTCGCTTTTTGGCCCCTTCGATCAGGTGCATTTTGGGAGTAAAGCTATCGATGCAATCCACCACATAGTCATAGTGATTGACTTCCAGCAAAGTAGTCATCTCCGATGGATCCAAAAATTTCTTCAGCGCCACCAACTTCAATGCAGGGTTAATGGCCAATAATCGATCTTCCATCCAGCCCGCTTTGGCTTGCCCTACATTGAGTTGAGTAGCGGGAAGCTGACGATTCACATTGGAAATATCTACCGTGTCTCCATCAATTATGGTCATTGTGCCTACTCCAGAGCGCGCAATAAATTCTGCAGCAAAAGACCCCACACCCCCTAGTCCGACGACTAGCACGTGTTTCCTTGCCAATTTTTCAAGCCCTTCACGACCTACGATCAATTCGGTACGACTCAACCAGGCAAATTCATTCATGAGATCTTTCTTTTGGAGATGACATTCCAATTTGCAATCACCTGCTCGGCAAGACTTGCTTGTGGAAGCTGTAAAATTAGGGAAGCCGCTTGATAAATCGAACCAATTTCCAAATTCGAATCGTCGGTTTCAAAGAAGACACGATCCAAAGGGCATGCTGCCAGCCACTTTGCTGCATTGCTGCCAGCATAAAGTAGCTGCTTTCCAAAGGAGAAAAACACAGGAAAAGGTAGCAGCTGTCGTGCTAACGCGGGCTTTTGATTCCATCCATGCCAGATGATCCAAGGAGGATTCTTTGCTGACTTCAGGTACTCAAGGAGCAAGTCGTGGGACTTGACACAATGCAAAATCAATGGAATTCCCAATTCAGCGGCAGCCCTTGCTTGGGCGTAAAAAGCATCTTTTTGCAGTGGGATATCTGGCCCCTTCAGTCGATCAACCCCCACTTCCCCGATTGCCAAAACAAAGGGATTCTGGACCACTTCCAGCTTTATTTTCTCAAAATCAGACTCCCAATTGGAATCTACCTCCCAAGGATGAATCCCCATAGAAATAGGAAGCCCTTCCGCCAGGGGAGACTTCCCAGCCTGGAAGATGGAATGGGGCTGCAGCTCTTGATGTGTGTGGATATCCCAACAATGCATTCCCGAATGTCGAAAAAATAGGGTTGAGAAAAAATGCCCCCAAGAAGAACTACTTATTGGGGGCAGGTAAACATCAACTTACTACTTCTCTTAATCCAGTCGCTTTCGCTCTTCGGAACTTCCGGAATTCGAATTCACCCGGAAGCTTTGCCCTTTGGAAAAATTGTATCGAAGCGTGAAACGCACACTCTGATCATTGCGGTATTGGCGAATTTGGGTATCGATATCGGCAAAATTGATTGAAGCGCGGATCCATTGCGTACGGAACAAGTCACCCCCATTGATGGATAGGGAAAGTTTGTCTTTCATCAACGATTTTGTCATTCCAGCATCCACCCATCCAAATCCACGAATCTCTCCTTGCCCCCAAATCTGTGGGCTGAGGTAAATTCCCACCAATTCAAGTTTGAATCCTTTGGGCAGATTAAAGTTATGCTGCGTTCTAAGTAGGTAAGACACTTGGCTAATGTCCAAGACATCTGTAGCAATCAGCGACTTGAATTTATTGTAGTTGACTTGAACCAGATTGGAGGTGTTCCACCATTTTGCCAATTCAACAGGTACCACCCCTTGAAAATTGAAATTCTTAGTCTTGTCAAAATTTGCGGTGAAGGTCGTGCTACTGCGTTCCTCCTCATTCTGTTCAAAAACCTGCATAAAGGCATCTTCCGTGACGCTATAGCCCAAGGTTAGTTGATACGTTCCTTTGATGACGTGGTCCATCTCCAGGTTCGTTGAATACTGAGGTCTCAGACTTGGATTCCCCTTTTCAGTGGTCAAGGGATCAATGTAGTACACAAAAGGGTTGAGTAAGCGGTAGTTAGGACGCGTAATTCGTCGGTTTACATTGTAGACCACTTGGTAGGCATCGCTAATTTTATGTTGCAAAAATACACTTGGAAATAAGTTGACATACTCTTGTCGATTGACTTGGTTGAGCGTCTTGGAAGTACCGGTCACGTCAGAATATTCCATTCGCAAGCCTGCCTGATAGGATAATTTCGGTGAAAAATCCCCCTTCAAGGAACTGTAAGCGGCCAAGACATTCTCTTGGTAGATAAAGCGGTTGGAATTGGGATCAGGCTGAAGTGGCCCATCATTAACTCCTCGACTCAAGTCAAGATTATTGTCTGATTCTACCCAGCTTCCCTTGAGGCCCGCCTCTAGCAATTTACCTCCTTTCAAGGGTTGGATCCAATCCACCTTGGACGTAAAGATGGTGTAGTACATGTCATTGAGCGTCAGCACACGGTCTTTACTTTGGCCCAAACCAGTTGAATAGGCATTATTCAACAAAGCATTGCTTTCCATATCCATCACCGTAAAATCTAGGTCGGCAGAAATCTTTCCTCCCAAGGTATCCAGTTTGGCATCGTAGTGCAAGTTGGTAAACAATCGACTGCGCTGGTCCTCTGAATCATTGATTGAAGTGAAGCTCGTCCCGTTGGTCTGTCCAGGATTTGAAATTGAGGTTCCGGAGTTATTGAGTCCATTGCTAGAAGTGGTAGAAGCCTGAACGTTGATCCCCAAATTCTGAGTGGGGGTTAATTCATAGTTGGCAGCCCCTGTAAAGGAAGGAGTATGGCTACGCTCGACGATTCGAGACTCTTGCATAAAAGTAGATTTTCCGCCTTCCACCTGGAAATTTCTGCCGATTTCCAAATCATTAATCTCTACGTCCTCATTGTAATTGAACGTTCCATTACTCGTCCATTTTCCTTTTTTGATATTGAGTGTGACTCCCGCATTGGGAGCAGCCTTTCCATTGTATCTGCCTCCGAGCATCACATTTCCAAACACCCCCTCTACCGTGTTTTTCTTAAGCTGAATATTGATCACCCCTGCGACACCCTCTGCATCAAAGCGTGCGGAGGGACTGGTGATTACCTCAA
>JACCDM011409400.1_pt1 | contig 11393 bp, 10 predicted proteins | sample 7445851 | NCBI WGS metagenome assembly JACCDM01 (sample SAMN15323438, study PRJNA562643) | freshwater metagenome | isolation source: river surface water | place: USA:Blue River Watershed | collected 2017-08-16
ACCTCCCCCGGAGTTACAGGGAAAAGTTTGAAAACTGCCGGCTAAAAGGTACCCAGTAGCTTCTATAGTATCTATGGGAAGTTGCACATCAAAAGTATAACTTATAACATTAACAGGACTCATTACAGAGCCATTTATTATAGAATTGCCTGTAGTGGAAGTTACTTCTATTCGATATAAAATAGGAGTAGGTATTGTCAATAATTTAGGAGTAAATGTTTCATCATAAAAATTAGCCACAAAGGTCATTTGCATAGTTATAAAGGTAATTACTATTATTAGTAACCTTTACTTTGCGGTTATTGCTTCATATAGAGTTTCATATTTAGTAGTATGGCAGCAGACTTTTTTTCAGGGATTAATGGCTTTACTTATAAGTTAGCTTTTGCGGGGAGTTCTATAGCTTCTTTTACTGAAAATTTAGTTTCAGGTGGACCAATAATTCAAGGGTTTTTTAGCCAGATAGAAAGACTTTCTGCTTCTGTTTTAGATTATTCAACTAAAGCTTTTACAAAAGCATCAGAAAATGAAATTAATAGATTAGCAGCTGGCGGCGCAATATCAAACAGTTTTGATAAGAAAATCTCTTTTGATGATGGTTTATCCTTATTTGATGAAATAAAAGTAAAATTAGCAAAATCAGCAGCGTCTTTACCCGGTACTACTTCTGATTATATTACTGTTTTTAGAAGCCTTTCTGATGATATGGCCACAGCTTTAAACTCTAGTAAAATGGGGGGTAAACAGCTTAGTACTTTGTTCAGAGAAAAAGTTCCCAAAGCAGTAGAAAACTTAGTACTTCAAACTAAATTATATGGCCAAGATATTCCAGTTAGTTCTATTACTAAGACCTATTCTAAGTTACTATCAACAGGTAAAGTTAATGCAAGAGAAATTTTTGTACAAAGAAACCCTGTTCTCAGAACTTCTATTGAAAAGTGGGAAAAGGATAATGGCAAAAAACTTCCTTCTTTAAATATTAGAGAAAGATTTGACGCTTTAAATAAAATTTTTGGTGATAGTATTAGTCCTCAACAATTTGCAGGATTAAATGCGTCTTTTCAAGCAAAAGTTGAAACTTTAAAAAGCTTTCTATTTGACCCGGATGTTGGATTGTTTGGGTTTGAAAGGAAGTTTAAAGGACTTGATGGTAAAGATACAACAATGTTTGAATCTTTAGCTAAAGTTATTGGTCCTGTTATAGAAGGTTTTTCATTTTTAGCCCAAAATCTCATTAAATTTGGAGACCCATTACAAGGAGCTAATTCTTTTATAGAAAAAATGATTGGGCCTTCTGTTACAGAATTTGTTTCTAATATGAATTTATTTAATTCTGTTTTTCAAGGCACAGAAGGAAACTTCCAAACTAGATTAGATACAGCTTTAAAAACAGCTTTTAATTTTGATTATAAAACTTTTGATTATTCCGGCGCTATAGATAAGTTTTTTAATTTTATCGCTAAAGGAATCGAAGACTTTGGTAAAAATTTAAAACCAGGCGATGAATTTAGTGAATCTATTAACTCTTTATTAGGGGGCTTTTTTAAAGTTTTATCAGCAATAGTTTCAAGGGCGTCACAAGCCGCTGCTTCTAATCCTGTTGCCGCATTCCAATTTGTTGCTGTTACTAACCCCAGTCTTATTTTTCAAGGCATTATTGCTTTAATGGCTAGTATAGCAGCTATTGGTCCCATTATTGGATTTTTAGCGCCTATCATCAGTGCTGCTGTTGGTGCGGTTGGTCCTGCAATTTTAGCTATTACACCAATGTTTGTAACTGCTCTAGCTGGTATTGCCAGTTTATTCGCAGGTTTAATTGCTGCAGTATTAGCTGTTGTTGCTTTTTTTGTTGGTATTGCTGTATTCGATAAAGAATTACAATCATGGGGTAAATCTTTACAATCTTGGGGCCAGAGTCTTGGAGGTTGGTGGGGAATGACTGTAGAATCCTTTGGCTTAATGACAGGACTTCTCGGTAAGGCCGGAGCAGCTTTAAAAAGCTTTTGGGATAATCTTACTTCAGGTAATTGGGCAGCAGCTATTGGCGATTTAGTTAAAGCTATTGGGTATACTGTGTTAAGTGCTTTAGCGGGCTTGGGAGGCATAGTTCAAGCTATTACAGGTGCTTTAGGGGAAGTATTTAAAGTAATAATGGATGGCTTTACTAAATTTTTCTCCTGGCTATGGACGGGTATTACCGGCGCTTTTAGAGATATTTCTAATTTCTTTAAAAATCCCTTAGAAAAAAGAATGGCAGACATGGCAGCTGTACCCGAAGCAGCTCCTGGGGATATTGGGGGCAAAATAAAAGAAACTTTATCTGTTGCTAAAGTCGCTTGGTTCGGTAATGCGGAAGGTAATGGTTTTGGTAATTTATTAGCAGCAATAAATACAGAGTCAAGAGCTATGCCTACCGGGGCCTCTGTTACAATTGCTAATACTTCTGAGGCAATAATCCCTAAAGATAAAGCAATGGCAATGGGACAAATGTCTCGAGGGGGTATTTCCGCTACAGTTAATATTTTTCCACAAACAATGGCAACTGCCCAAGATATTGCTTATGAAGTTAAAAAAGAATTAAATATTATTTTTGCGGATATATAGGGTATTGAAAATAATTTTTAATAAGGTCAGAACCCGTTTCTTTATTAAAAATATCCTCTATATTAACTAATAAATTTTCCGGGACTTTAATATCAACACTTCTACTCCAATACTGTAAAAGGCCATTAAATAAGGGTTCCGGGATTCTTTCTATATTGTTATAACAAATTTCTAGCTCTTTTAAATTATAACTAAAACACAGTGGAAAAATAGCTAGAAGATATTCTGCTAATTCATAATTAGAATTATGGCCACTGTAAAAAACAATTTGAGTATAAAATGGAATAAGTTCTATAATTAATGGCTCTATAAAATTAATATTATTGATATCCTCTTTAAGAATTGGCTTTAATTTACCAATTTTTACGGGGTTGCTTGGTAGGTTATATAGATATGTTTTTATAACACTGGCGATATCTGCGTATAACTTACCAGAGTTTTCTAACGAAGTTTTGTACTCATCTAATTCCTTGATTAATAAATCATTAGCTAATAATCGATAAGAATTTTCATCAATAAACCTCAAGTCTCGTCCAAAATATCTAATTATTTTATGTACTACCCCTTTACGTAATAAAACTCTGTCTGACCGAATATTCGTTTGAATACCAAAATCTGTAGCACAAAACCATAAAGACTTGTCAATAGGGTCTGTTGAAATTCTTATTTCTCTTAACATTCAAATTCGTATTTTAATAAATTTTTTAAAAGTTGATAGTCTACTTCTGTTAAAACAAACCACTCAGATAAGCTGAGATTTTGCCCTGAATATGTATTTTGATTTTTAAACATTTTATGTAGTTTATTTTCTACAAGTGCATAACGTTCTGAAACAGGAGATAGATATTCTAATTTTACAGCTGAACCAGGACTTTGGTTTAATTCTTTAATTCTTTTTTGTATTGCTCTAGTAGTAACTCCTATTTTATAAGTATCAGTTAAATTCCAATCTTTTAAAATATATAAATGGCCTTTCTTTAAAATTGGTTTTTCTGTCATTTGTTTTGGTTATTACTGCTATAAATCCATTTGCGCCCAGTAGTAGGAATTTGACTTTAAATTTATATGAGTAATAACCGAACAAAAGTACAAAAGTGGTTAGACGAAGAAGGGAACGAAGTTTCCAAGGCCCAGACTAGGGCAAAGTTTACAAATTTTCTTAATAAGGCTCGACCAGAAGTAGATTTACAAGCTGATTCTGATGAGTTTGATTTTTGTTTATTGGTTACTAGGAACCTACCCGTTGTTTACTCAGAATTATCAAAAGGTGTTGGGCCAAGGTTTGCTGTTAAACTACTAAAAACCCAGTATAAAAACAGCGTCCGGACTCTTTGTATTTGGAACACAACTAAACAAAAGTGGGTCCCGTTGTCTATTACAAAGATTTTTACAGAAGGCTCTAAATCCAGTAAAAAGAAAAGAGTCCAATCAGCTTTTAGAACCGCTGTTAAAGGGCAAATTGATTACGTAAGAGCGTCAACAACTGTCCCTTTTGAATGCCCATTAACAGGCCTATGGATTGAAGATAAATCTCTCTGTGAAGTGGACCATTTTGGACTTAATAATTTTCAAAAGCTTTTGGAACAATGGATGAATTTACATTCTATGCACTATGATTTAATTGCTTTAGATAGAAAAGGGGATATTAAAGATGCGGACGTTTTTCAATCCTGGTATAAGTTCCATCAAGAAAAAGCGGATTTGCGGTTAGTAGAGAAAAATGCCAACCGCAAAAAAGGAGCTAAAGGGTTTTTATAAGCGGATTAATCATTTGCCCGCTCCTAGGGTCTAAAGAACTTGTTCCTCATCAATAGCTAAATTGGCTGTTTGATTTCTATTGTGGCGGACCGTTTGCCGCGCGTATTGTCTACTATACTGTAAGTCAATCCCAACAGAGTGAGATTTACTTCAATTGTTGTCAACAACTGGTCTTTATGCTTCTCAAAGCGGTACTTACTAATACATTTAAAGTTGGTCTTTTTATAGGCAGTTTGTACTATTTTATTATCTGGTTTCTCTTTTAATTGATTTATGGGGCGGTATATTTTGGCTCTTACTTCTGGTTTAATGCTGCGGGGAATAACCAGGTCCACAGACCACAAGTGTAAAACTATTTCAATCATATTGAAAAATTATTTTGCTTATACCTTATTATACCGCGGAATTAGACGCCTTTACGTGATTTAGGTCGCACAACCGCGCCTTGCTCTCTAACTCTTGCAGAAAAAGCCAGCGTACATATTGCCCGTCAAACTCCAGTTTTGCTCGGGCTCTTTCTTTTACTAACACGTAAGTTTCCGGATTAATTGTCAATTCTAATTGCGGCTGTGTCATGCTTTTCTATTAGATGCTTAATGAACTCACTATAATTTTTGTACTTGCCAGCTTTTTTAATTTTTTTAATCGCTTGCCTTTCTTCTTGCGTTAATCCCGGTACTGATACTCTGCACTCTTGACTCCTATTTCTCATTTATCGTGGTTATTATTAATAGAAATAAAGCGGGTAGAAAACCTCCCACTTATTTTGTTGTAAACAATCGGTACTCTTACTTATAATAACCATGGCAATGGAAGATTTTTTGATTACGGATAGACAAGGCGGTAGACGCACTAAAGCGGCTCAGGAACAATCAGAACTCGAGTATAAAAGAGACCAGACAAAACTTTTAATAGTGAACTTAGACGGTTTCTTAGCACCAATACGGATCTTCCTGTTTGTACTAAAACAAAAGCAGAAGTTATTGATGCAATTTGCGACATTTACGATGATACCCCTTCATCAAACGACTTCAACCCCAACAATACAGACTGGAGTGTTATTGACCGCTTCCTAAACCAACTTACATCCACACCCGAATTACCAGAAGGTGACCCCGCCTTTAAAGCTACTCTTATTGCCTTTTGTTACAAAGTTATTCTACAAGAGAAAAGTTGGGAATACTTCCTTTATCTCTATGGCGAAGGAGCTACGGGCAAAACTACCTTCATTTTGTTTCTTGAAAGCCTTGCTACGACTTACACAGAGACGACCTTAAAACAGCTTAATAGCAATTTTGGCCTTGAAAACGTATGGGCTAAAGTCTTGGTCGTAAGTCCTGATGAAGCTAAAACCGTGGAAGATATGAGTGTCCTAAAAACTCTCACTTCCCAAGCAAATACCGTTAGTGTTAACCGCAAAGGTAGACCGATTGAAGACTTGCCCTTTACAGGCTCAGTTGTTATGGCCAGTAATGAACCCGTATTTATCGGTAATTTTGATGGCGGAGTAGAAAGACGTGCCCTTATTGTACCATGTCTTAATGAAGTAGCACCTAAAGACAGGGATTATGAACTAAAAGATAAACTTAAAAAACAGATCCCAGCTTTTGTACAATACTTATTAACCCTAGATTATAAAGCCCAAAGGAAAGCTCTTAATGATCATTCCCAGCACCCTAGAGTCCAGGCTTTAACACAGAGCTTTAAGGATGAAGCTTGTTCCGTGTCGGACTTTGCAACACAAAGACTTGAGATTAAAGAGGGGCATTTAATTCCGTGCAAAGTCTTGTTTCAAAACTACCAAGTGTTTTGTCAAGAGACCGGTAGGAAGCCTAAAAATCAAGTGCATTTCTCCCGCGGTCTTTTACATATTTTTAGAAGCAATAAAGTTACTAAATGCCAGAAACAAAATCAACGAATGATAGAGGGTTTGTGCTTTATTGTGCAGTAACTATGCAGTAAAAAAGTTACTGCACAGGCTTGAAAACCTTGCGGTGTAAGACTTTCGGGTTTTACATCGCTTTTTATTGTGCACTAAAAAAAAGTTACTGCACTGGCCTCTAATCCTTGCGTGGTATGCCTTACAGCCCCTACCTGTGCAAAAGTGCAGTAACTTTGAAGTTGTTTTCCTATATGAGTCTGTTGTTTTCATAACTAATTTTTAAAAGTTACTGCATTTTTGCACAATTTTTTGTAGAAGGTATGGTACGTAAGGCTTAGAGGCCTGTGCAGTAACTTTTTTTACTGCACTGTTTTTGCACTTTTTATAGGCAAATAAAGCCCGAAAGCCTTGCTGCGTATACTTGTGCAGTAACTTTTGTCAATAACCTGGTTCCTATCCTCTGTCGTGCACTACGTTTTAATACGGGCGTAATACACGACAGATTAGGGGCCTGGTTCTGAACGCTGTTAGGAGCCCGGCTCCAGGCGAAGTCTGGGGCGTAGTTCCACTTCGAATTGTACGCGAGTGACAAAGGAACCGGGCTTTAAATCTTCAATAGCGATTTGGGTTTTAATCATCCTGTAATACCTTACAAGTAGTGGCTAGGGTCTGAGCTTGGTTCCAGGAGGCCTAGCGAGAGTAAGGTTTTGTAACTGCTTTATCCATAGTCTTTGTAATGTAGTCTTGGAGGCGAGCTTTTGACCTTTGTAATTGCTCGTAGCTTGAAATCAAAAAAATAGCTAAGTACAAAAAAGTGCTATAAATAAATTGAAAACAGACAACCAAAGCGGTTAAAAATACAATTCCAACAAACCCGTTATTTTTCTTCATGAGTAATCGATTTTAAGCTAATGTGGTTAACAAACCAGTTTAAACTCTAGGATAAAAGTTATTCATCAAGTTTAGTAACCAATTTCCATCCTTTAGCAGTTTTACTGGCATGTGAAGGATTAAGGACGCACATTAGATGACTAATAGAAGGGGTATGGTCTTTTCCATAGATGTGTTCAATTTCTGCTTTAACTTCTCCTACATTTAAATACGGTGCTTTGACTTCATAATTAAGAGCTTCATTGTACCAGATTGAATTTTCTGCTGGCATGGCTTTTTTAAACTTTTTGGCAACAACATGCAATTGTTTTGAAGCTCTTGAATAAGCGACATAAAAAGCTTTTCTGCCATGAAGTTTTAAAGAATTGGCAAAGACAAACGGAATAGAAGCTCCTTGTGATTTATGCGTTGTAATTGCATATGGAAAGTCAATTTCAACAATGCTTCTTAAAGTTTTTAACTCGCGCTCGTATGCCTCATTTCCTTGGTCTGATTGGAATAATTTAACGATTGCTTCAATTCTTTGTTTAATTAATACATATCGGTCCGGCAAAGCTACTTCAACTTTATATTCAGTTCCATCTTCTGGCTCTGTGCTTACAAGTAGTGTGCCAACTCCTGGCAAAACTTCTACTGTTTTAATAACAGCTAAAGTATTATTATTACCGAGTTTTGAATTAGCATACAAACGTACTGTATCCCCTGGTTCTAAAGTTTTGCGATTAGTTATAGTGTAATGAGCTAAGGCATTAATTTTTTGAACTTCTTCATTAGTTCTTGTAATCCAAACGCAATCGCCAGGTTTACAGTCTACTACTTGCTTTAAGAATTCTGTTTGAAAACTTTCAATAGTATCATGTTTAATTACAGAGTTATCTTCTGTAGTTTCAGGGATATATTGAGTATAATTTAGAGCAGTAAGACCAACTTTAATTAATTCTTGAGAATCTGCTCTCATCATTTTAGTTAAAGTTAATTGTGGCAATTTAATTAATTCTGAATGACCTGACTTTTTCTTTACTGGGGCTAATTGATTAATATCACCAGAAAAAATAATTTTTGTGCTAAGACTAATTAATTGAATAACTTCTTGGTCAGAAAGCATAGAACTTTCATCCACAATAATTAAAGCATCTTCATCAAAAGGTTTACCACCAAAACTTGCAAAAGTAGTTTCAACTTTATGTGTAGAAACAACAGGAAAACTACTTAAAGCTTTTGCAACTGTTAGGAACCGCGTTCCTTCCTTGGCTTCAATACGCTGTCTTAATTGCACTAAAGCTGCATGAGTCGGAGCAATAAAAATTACTTTTTCTAATTCTTCTGCATATTTCGTAATACATGTAGTTTTACCCGAGCCAGCTTTTGCTTGCACACTTATAGCTTTGCAACCGGGTTGCTTATGCCAATCTCTTAATTCAGAAATAAATTGTAATTGTTCTTCTGTTAAAATCATTTAGTCTCATCTGCTGTGTATATACCTATAATAGCTTGGTATCAGAGCCTAGTGTGTGACCGCCGTCGCAGTACAGCAGTACCGGCTAGGGCGGCTTGCCGCCACCTGTCCCGGTATCAAGTATTAAATAGAACGTGTATGCCCGCAATTATAAACTAGTGTTAGGACTTTGTATGTGATCCAGGTACCGGCTAGCCGGTGACCGCCGTCACACTTTAAGTTCTGGTCCGGGTCTATAATAGGTAGTAATCTTACGTGGTTAGTATGGACATAGGACCTAAATCAAATCTGGATTTGTAAATAAATCTAAAGTATTATCAATAAATTGCTCAGATAAAATCGGGTATTCAAAATAATTTTTTGTAAGAGGGTTTTCTCCTTTTAAAATATAATCAACAACTAATGAATTTGAAACGGTCTCTTTAAATAAATAAGATTTATCAGGGCGATTTTCTATCATACTCTTTTTAAACCTATAGGCGATGCTTGCATTTTGCACTATATTAGAACAAGTTTGTTTATCGTAAGAAAAACATAATGGATAAGCTTGTTTTACTTTGTACGCTTCGTAACACATTAAAGTATTAATAGGTTTTTGATTAGTTGGCTCGGCGAACAAAACCCTAGTATAAAAAATAATCAGCGATTCGACTAAAGGTTCAAACTCATCAGAATAAAACAATTGTTTTAAATACGCAGTAGGATTCATAGGCTTTAACCCCGGTAAATCTACTTCTTCACTAATTTGAATTTGTTTTAAATAACAAGACATCATTCCCCAAATATCTTTATAAACATTACTCGTAGGTATTTCACCTGTATTTTTGTAATGCTTTAATTGCCCTAGCATTAAAGGGTCATCGGCAAAAACCTCTATAAACGTTTGCTCAGAAATATGCCTATGGTTTTGGTTACCTACTTTTTTTGTTGGCACTTGTCTTAAAAAGTTATCAGAACGAACTCCCAAAACTTTAGCACAAGACGCAGCCTGAAACCACAGTAAATTTTTAGAAGTTTTATAAATTTTAACTTGATTTAGCATAAAGAATGAGTATTGACTACTTTTTTATTGTAGCTTACTAAACCCTAGATGTAAACAGCCATATGGCTTACAGGCTTTGTATACTCAGATTACTCGCTATAAGTACTAGCTCTAAAGCATACAGGGCTTAGCTTTGAGTACCCGAGTGACCCAAAAAGGCCTTTTTAGCTTTTTAGTCCCAGGGAGTAAACGCAAAACGCGTGAGATGTGAGATGTGAGATGTGGATTAATGTAATAATTTCCAGCCTTTTGTGCTGTGGTTAATGCCAAGTATTAAGCGACTTAAATTAGTGTAGTGTACATAACTTATTTTATTTAGTTCTGTTGCTATTTCCCTAACAGTTAAGCAGGGTAAGACGGTAATACAAATGCCGGACGTATGCGTAAAACTTAACGGTTTTAAAAGTTTATTTTTTAATTCTTGCGATTGAGAGGCGATTCCTCCTCGTGATTTTGCTGCTAAAACTTTTTGTTTTTTATCGCTAAATATTTTTTGTTTTTTTGCTATAAATTCTTCTGGGGTAATAAAATTTTCCCAGTTTTTTATTTTTGTATTCCTAAAAATTTCTAAATAAACTTTAAATTCTTCTGTTCCATAATTATGCCAAAGATTAGCCGCTTCAGTTAATGTGCAATTTTCTTGGCACCACTCCAATGAGGGATAAAACTCTTTATTTTTTGCTTTGTGGGCATATTCTATATATTGCTGTTTAGAACTATTCTGCATATTGCTGCCTATAAATATTAAAAAATGGTAGGGTCATTAAATAAAGCCATAGGGTCCGGAGCTTCATAGGTAAAAAAGTAATCATCTGGAATTTCTACAATAGGGGATTTATCTGATTTAGAGATTTCTGTAAATAGCTCCCCAAAAAACATTCGATGGTCTCGATACAGTTGTAATAGTTCTGGTTTTTTAAGTCTTACTAATTCTGATTTAATAAAGTTATAAACTTCAACAACATAATTAAAATTAAGAACAAGAGCTGCGCGCCATGCGTCTTGGATTCTGCTGATAGAATAAACGCTAGGATTTCCATCAACGTCCCTTAGTTCTGAAAAAATAGTTTGATAGACTTTTTCTAGAGGTACGGAATCGCGACCTTTTCGGGATAGATTTTCAATTTGAGTTTCTGCGATTGTGCCTAGTTTAGTAAGAAAATAGGTTGAATAGTTTCTATGAGTAACCCAGGGATGGGTGCTATCTTTACCTGTTTTAAGCCAATGTTGTTTAATAAGGGCTTTAATCATGCCTTGACTATTATAAGTAAGCCTACTCTCTAAATCTGCTAAAGTAATTAAAGAATCGAGAATAAAAGGTGCTGAATTGCCCGCCTCTGAAAATTTTACTTGCAATTCTTGTACTTGAGTTTTAGATAAAGAATTTTTTAACAAATAAGATAAAACAGCGGATTTAGCAAGAATATTTATACCATTAGTAGTATAACTTGCATATAATTCTTGACTAATTTTATTTATTTTTTCAGACATTTCTTGCATAGAAAAGCTTTCAAAATAGTCTAGGCAAAGGCGAATAAAATACATAGCCAAAACTTCTTGTGAAACTTCTGCTTTATTTGCCAAATGAATATATGTTTGAGCGGGTATTACCGATTCAATGCCATAGAGAGCGGAGCTTGGCTCCAGATGTTTTGCTTCAATAACGCAACTATGTAAATCTTTACAAGCAACAATTTTAATTCTATTAGCGTTACCTTCATCACAATTTGCAAGATGTCTTGTATCAATATTATTGGCTA
>JACCDM010424050.1_pt1 | contig 11391 bp, 23 predicted proteins | sample 7445851 | NCBI WGS metagenome assembly JACCDM01 (sample SAMN15323438, study PRJNA562643) | freshwater metagenome | isolation source: river surface water | place: USA:Blue River Watershed | collected 2017-08-16
CGGGTGCTAGCTCCGGCAACGGCGTGCCGTGCGGCCCGTGCTACGCCGACGCGGACGGCACCGAAACGGTCGACGAGTGGCAATGCACGGAAACGTGCGCCGTCGCGGAACTCGCGCGGCAGAGCGGGGAGCGACGATCCCCATCGACGTACACGAGAACGGCTAACGTGGCGGAAGGCTTCTTCGGAGCCTCGAAACGAAGCGGCGATGAAGCGGACAACTACGGCGACACGGGCTCCGCTGCGCGCTTCTTCTACAATGCGAAGGCCAACGCGAGCGACCGCCTCGCGTACGTGACGTGCTCCGCGGGTTGCGCGCATCACGAGAGCGTCACGGGCGTCCGCGAGGCGAAAACCACGGCGCGCGACGTTACATCGGAGCACCCGTATGGCGCGTGCATCGAGTGCGGCGCCCCGCGCAAGCACTACCAGCACCCCACGGTGAAGCCGCTCACGCTCGCCCGCCACCACGCGAAGCTGCTCTCGCTCCCGTCGCACCTCGACCCGATCGCACTGGTGCCGTTCTGCGGCACGGGCATCGAAGCGCAGGCGCTCGTCGAAGCGGGGTTCCGCGTGATCGCGATCGACCTCGACCCGCGTCACTGCGCGATGACGGAGTACCGACTCGCGAACATGGGCATCGGCGCGGACGAGCCGAAACGTCGCGTGACCGGCAAGCCTACGGCGAAGGTCACCGCGCCGAAGGTCGCGAAGCCGACTGCGCAACTCGACCTGTTCGGAGCGAAGTGACCCGCCCGCGCTTCGTGGTCAAGCGGCACGCCGTGGAACGTTTCGTCGAGCGGTGCGACCCGTCGCTCACGCTCGCGGAGGCGCAGGCGTACATCACCGAGGCGCTCCCGCGGCTACACCACGTCGGGCGCGTCAACGATACGTCGTCGTCGGCGCACCTATTTCGCGACCCCGAGCGTCCGATGCTCGCGGAGTTCGTGGTGACCGACGGCGCGATCGTCACCGTGACGAACCCGCAGCGGTTCGCGGACGATGCGCGCCACGTCGCGAAACGTGTCGTGGCGAGGGGGCGACGATGACGCACGGCGGCTTCGCCCGCGCGATCGAGGCGATCGGCGGGGGCCGTAGGGCGGGAGCGATCAGACGACGTGAGTGTAGAGTTCGGAGCCGAACACTTCGCGCGCGGCGTCGCGGCGATCGAACACGAAGTAGTCTTCCCACATCGGCTCGACCCACTCGCCGTCTTCGTCCTCGAATCCCTCGGGCTCCGACGTTTCGATGTAGTCGGCGTTCTGATCGTACCAGACCTTCTCGCCTACGCCATCCCACCAGTCGGAGAGAACGCTCACCGCGTGCGAAAAACCCTTCCATCCGCGGATGCCTTCCGCGCGAGCGCGCGACTTCGAGAGCGGGCCTTCGTAAAGGTCCATGAGCGCGCCGCTGAGTTGGTGCTTCACGGCGGCGGGCATCTGCTCCATGAAGTGCTTGCGGACGGCGGCTTCGGCGCGATCGGACATCGAGCCATTTCGGACGGAGGTGCGCTTCGCGGGCCGACGACACGCGGCGAGCGACTTGCCCGCCGACGCCGTGCGCTTCTTCGCCAGCGCGCGACCGCGACGCTTGAACGCCAGTTTCGAGGGACGGGACTTCGAGGGTTTACGCTTCGTTGCCATGCTGCGACGCTACACGAACGCCGCCAGAACGCAACCGCGTTCGCCCACCATCGTAAGGCGAGCCTCACTACGGCGGCGCCCCGCGGGCCGTTGCTTAGACTTCGGCTGCGAAACCTTAGTCGCGCCAGCCCTCGCGGCGAAGTTCGTCCATCACGTCGCCCGTGGGAGTCCCCACGAGACGGCCGGGGCAGTTCGAGCCCCCGAGGGCGTAAACCGCCGCGAAGTCGCGACCGCGCGACGAAAACACGCGGTAGGTGCGCTCGGAACGCTCGCCATTCTCGACGTAGATGTTCCGCACCGTGAGCGTCCGCGACTCGATCGGGCGCCCCGCCGCTTCTTCGAGCACCCACTTGCGCCAGCGCACGGCGAACTCGCGCTTGTCCGCGATGGCGCCGTCGAGCGCGTACCCGAACGAGGCGTAGTCGCGCCCCGGACGGTGAATGTACTTGTCGACGTTCTTCTCGGCGGCGGCGAGTTCGCGACGGAGGGCGGAGGTGGCGTCGGCGGCGGGCTTCTTCATGGTGAGCCTTCTACGGCGGCGGTGATAGGAACCTTACCGCGGCGTGGTGTTTTCCGCGAGGCGCTGGAAAACAAGGGCGCGGAGAAAACCGACGTGGCGGTGAAAGAAGCGGCGGGCGACGGGCGTATGAGTGAGCAACAGGAGAACAGCGATGAAGCCCTACGGCATGAAGCGCATCGACAAGGGAGACACCGACGTGGATGGTTGCATCCGCATGGGCCGCGCGTCGGCCATCGGCAACCTCCCTGTTCACGGGGAGAAGGCTCGCGCCTACCGCACCCTTCGCGGAGGCAACCGCAAGGCCCGCGCTCGACGCCGCGTGAAGCGTGTCGCCCGCCGCGAGAACGCCGCCGCGTGCTCGGAGGAGTGAAGCCGTGAACATCGAGGCTTGCCGCGAGTGGGGCGTCACCATCAAGAGCGACACGGGCGCGACGCTTGAGTCGAAGCGCCGTTTCTGGTCCTACGACGAGGCGCGGGATTGGGCGCGCGCGTCGAGTCACTACCACTCGGCCGTGATGCGCCGCGAGGGAACTGGCGGCGTCGGCGAGATCGTGATCTACGGCTACGAGCGTGTCGGCGATGGTGAGCCCGCGACGCTCGAACGTGGCGCGTCGTGAACCCCCGCCCGACAACCGCGGAGTTCGAGGCGCTTGCGTGGGAGTGGTCGCACCTCCGCGGGCGCGACCCGAACGACACGTTCTTCGTGTCGACGGACGACGGCTACGACGTTGTGACCGGCGACCACGCGGCGTGCTACCTCGCAGAAACGTTTTCGTGGAAGGCGCTCGCGTGCCACCCGCCGCGCACCGGGCTCTTGCGCGACGTGTCGAGCAACACGGAGGCGCTCGACGCCGTGCTCCGCACCACGAACTTCTCGCGGCGGGAGACGATGCCCCGCGTCACGCTCGCGTACGACACGCGATGGAAACAGTACGCGGAGCACCGCGAGACCGTCGAGGTGACCACGCTGCGGCGGGTTCTCTACGGGCCGTGCGGGCGCAACGGGCTGTTCCACACGTTCTTCGTGTTGCCGCTCGTGACGCTGCATCCTGAGTCGGTGCGGTGGTCGACGGCCTCCGTGAAGGCGACGGGGCTCTACGATCGCTTCGACGAACCGTCGGAGCACTTCGATGCGTGGGCGAACCGCATGTTCGAGGCGGTGCTCGGTTACCGCTCGCACGAGGTGCAACCGCTGCACGGGCGGTGGCCCGATATCGCGCCGATTGTCCGCGCTCGCAGGGCGCTGGAGGGAACATGAAATCAACGTTCAATAAACTGGCGCCGGACCGCGATGGCTGGTGCGCCCTTCGCTCCGAGACGATGGCGCCCGTGCGTACCTTCAACTCACGCCGTGAGTGCGATGAATGGGTTGCGGACTGGAACGGCGACTCGAACGTCTACGTAGCGAGGTACTACCTCGCGGGCGCAATGCGTCGCTAGACAGTGCGCGCTCGCAAGCGCGCGCGAGGGAATCGGCGGGGCGACGTAAGAACTCCGAGTCGACGGGCGTATGAGAAGCACCATGACGCACTTCAACGCCTCCGTCGCCGACCTCGCCGCCGACCTCGCCTCCGAGCAGGCGCGCATCGCACAACTCAACACCGAGCGTTACGAGCAGGGCCGCGACGACGACTCGTTCGTCTCGCAGAAGTGCGAAGAGCAGCACATCTCGCAGTTGGAACGTTCGCTGGAACTCGCCCGCATGGGCTGGCGGATGGGTTTCGTCGGCCTCTGCCGCCTCGACGGAGCCCCCGCTCGCGGGCGGTGGGTCAATAGCCCCTTCGGCACCTCGTGGATGACCGACGACGCCACGGGGGCGCGCGTGTTCGTCAAGAGCGACACGCTCTACCAGTCGCGTTGCGGGCGCGAGAAGGCGACCGCGAAGCTCCTCGCAATGGGCTTCCGGTGGGAGACGCGGCGACTCCCGTGCGACTGCCGGTGGGTGTACCCCTCGGGCACCGGCTTCGCGGGCCTGTACAGCGGATCGCTTGTGACCTTCGCGGTCGACGCCAGCGGCAACGAAGCGTGCCGCGACGCGGTAGTCTACCCCGCCGAAGCGTTCTTCATCGACGGCGCGGGCGATATGGCCCGCGGGCTCGCAGAAGGCGACGCGGAGCTCTATGAGAACGGCGCGCGGGCCGTTGCGGAACTCAACGCGCCCCGCCGCAAGCGCGCCGCGTGATTCGTTCGCACGGCGCCTCGCAAAATCGGCGGGGCGCCGTAAAGAACCGCGGAGCGACCGGCGTAGAAGAACCACCAGGAAGCACGCGAAGGCAAGCAAGGCGGCGGCGTTCAAGAACCTCCGACGTGAGATCGCCGAACTCGGCGAGATCAGCGCGTCGATGGACGCGGCGAAGGAGCGCGGCGACTACGCCGCCTTCTCGGGCGACTGCGACGCCTTCATCGCGAAGCACGCCCGCGTGTTGCATGCGTGGGATGCGGTCTAGCCGCGCAGCACGAACGCAACAGCCCCGCAGGCTTCGGCCTCGCGGGGCTCGCGGCGTTGAAGGGACACACGAACATGATCGACCACAAGGCAACGACAACTCCGAGTCTCGAAGATGCGCGCGCCGTAGCGATGGCGTTCGCCCGCGTCGCGGCGGACATCTGCGACGATGCGTACGTCCGCAAGATGCTATCGGAACTCCGACTCGGTGACCTCGACGCGGTAGAGCGCCTCATGCCACCGTTCCGCTACGACTACTGCCACAACGCCAAGAACCTCACGCGCGCCATGAGCCTGCGCTGCGATGCAGCGTTCACGATCGACCACGCGGCGCGTGCCCACGCCGAACCCGATGCCTCCGAGGCGGCGATCGAGGCGTACCTCGCCCGCAGTCGGTGCGAGTGCGTTGTGCAGTGCATCGACTTCGGCGTGGTCGACCTGAGCGGGCCGAACCACGCCGCGTCGCTCGCGAAGGTGCACGCCCTCGCAGCGAAATACGTTTCGGCTGCGACCATCGCGGCGGTGCTCGCGTGACTGCCGCGACGGGTCGCGCAGCGCCTCCGACGCCAGAGGAGATCGAGGCGCACACGGAGCCCGACGATCACGAGGGGCAGCGATACCTCGCGCGCATCGGGAGCGGCGTGCCCGTCGTCGTGCGGCTGTGGGCCGTGACGCGGTGGGACTCCGCGAGCGATAGCTACGTGCCGACGGGCGAGCAGCGCGGCGAGTGCGAGGCGACGGGCGCCTGCGGAAGCGCCGCCGAAGTGATCGCCGGACTGTACGCCACCCGCTGGTGGCGGTGGGCCGATGGCCCGTGCGATGTGGGCGACGTCGCCCGACCGGCGCGAGCGAAATCGGCGGGGTGACGTAAGGTTGCCCGGAGTCGAGGCGTACAAGGGGCATCGAGGGCGACACGCCCCGAAGAAACGGACGGACAACGTGACGACCCAGGCCACCGTACTCTACTACGTCGAAGACTTCGCTGGCGCCACGAGAACTCGCGCCAGTGGGCCGATCGCCACTCGCGCCGCTGCCGCTCTCCGTGCCGCTGGTTACCCTGCGCGAGCGAAGGGCACGCGCCACATCGTAGTCTCAACCGCCGTTGCCGAAATGCTCGGCGATGGATTCAACTTCTAGCACCGTGGAGACCCCGATGCCCACCACCGAAACGAACCTGCGCGAAGCCACCGCCACCCTCGTCACCGCCGCGTGCGCCTACTCGGCCCTCGCGCAGCGCATGGATCGAGGCTACCGCCCGTCACCGCGAACGGTCGCGCGGGCGCTGCGGCGCCTCACCGACGCCCGTGCGCTGTTCGGCGCCGCGCGGGCCGACGGCCTCGTCGCCACGGCGAAGGCGATGGTCGCGGCGGCGTAAGAACAGCCTCGCTAGGAGCGTAGAAGAAACAGAACGGAGACGACGATGGCGACTGGTTATTGCGCGAAATGTTCCGCGGAGGGGCCTTCCGGCAACTTCACGAAGAAGGCGATTCCGCACCACCCGAAAGGCGCGCGTGCAATGCAGTGTGTCGACGAGAACCGTTGCGATGCACGGTCTCGCGCCCGCGCTGTTCTGTATGGGTTTCGCGCGGACGGTTACGCCGCGAAGACGCCGCCCGGTTGCGCGATCCTCGCCATTCTGCGCGCTGCAAGCGGTCCTGTTGACTCGACGGTTGTCGAGGCGAGCGTGCGCATCATGCTTCGCGACGCGACCGACGGTGAAATCATGCGAGACGTGTATCACGCTCGCGGCAGCGGACTGATCGTCGAGCGCGCGGGAACGTGGATTCTCGGCGAAGGCGAGCGCGTGGCCGCGGTGCTGGCGACGATGCCCTTCAACGGCCCGCACGCGCTGGCGGCTCACGCCGCGCTCTGCGTGTCGAAGTCCGTGCTCTAGTGCGCCGACTCAGCGCGGGAGTTTCCCGCGACCGTACTTCGCGCCCGCCGTGCGGCTCCAGTCGATCTCAGGGCCGCGCGCGGGAACGTTCTCCATGCGGTGCACCTCGCGGTCGAGCGCCTGCAACTGCGCCGCGTACTTCGCCACGCCCTGCCAGTCGCGCCTCCCCACTGCGATCGTGAGCGCATCGTGCGCGTCGGAGGCTTGCCAGCGAAGGCTCGCGAGCCTCGATGCGTGCGACGTAACGTTCATGGGGCGCGTGCCGCGCTTGCGCTTCGGGTTGCGCGACGCGGGGCGCTTCTTCGAGGTTGCCATGCCGTGACGCTACACGACGGCGGCGCCGCACGCAATCGGCGAACAATCGCGCACGGGGCTGTAAGGTCGGCGGCACTGGCGACGTAGAAGGCTCACCATGAAGAACACCACCGAACTCACCGACGCGCAGTCCGACGCAATCGCGGCCGTTTACGAGGCGACCGCCGCCGTCTACCGGGCGTCGCCGAGCAGCCGTCCCGACGCGCTCAAGGCGCTCAAGGTCACGACGGAGGCGCTCGACGTGCTCTTCTTCGCGATTTGCGGCGGCGAGCAGTCGATACGGGCGACGCTCAAGAACGTCGAAGCAATCATGCACGAAGCGATCGTGGCTTCGCTGCGCGCGAGGATGCTCTTCGAGTCCTAGTGAACCGACGACTCGGGGTTGTCGCCACGCTTGAGGCGCCCCTTGATCTGCGTGCAGATCGCCACGAGTTCGTCGGGCGTGAGCGGTTTCTCGTACGCCCCCATCGCACTCACGGTGCGAGCCGCACGTTCGAGTTCCTCGGGCAGCGCGCCGGTCACGAAGTACACGGCGACGCCGCGGGGCAGCGCGTGGGCCACGGTGACGCCGTTGTAGAGCGCGTGCCGGAGGTCGAGGTCGATGATCGCCGCCGCGAAGTCGCCCACGTCGGCGCGCTGCGCGGCGAGCATCGCATCGTCGGCGGTGCAGCACACGACGGCCTTCACGCCGGTCTCCTCCTCGACGTACTCACCGAGTTGTGTCGCGATGAACTCGTCGTCGTCAACCACGAGCACGCGCGGCAGCGGGTGAAGCGCAGCGATCACCGCGTGCAGGCGAGCGATGCTCTCCGTGAGCGTCCCGAGCGCCGCGTTCTTCGCTTTGACCGCCCTCGCGTATCGGGATGCGAGGTCGTCGGTTGCAGGAGCGGTGACTTCGGGTTGATCGTCGGCGAGCATCAGCGTTTGCCTCGTGGCAAGGTTTCTATGACTCGGGCGGCGCTGTCAAGCGCGGCAATACCCTTAGTGATCGACTCCATCTCCTCGATGCGTTGCTCGGTGACCCGCGCGAGGGCCTCCGCGTGCGACGTTTGGAGTTCCCGAATCGTCGTCGCGTGGGCGGCGTGAATCGCCTGCACCTTCTCGCTGTGCTCCTTGTCGCGGGCGTGAATCGTCTCGTGCAGCGCGGTGTTTTGCCGCGCGTGATAGACGACGACGCCGATGAGAACGGCGATCACGGCCTTCGATCCGCCAGCGTCGATCACCGTCCACAACGCGGGCGAAACCTGCGCGAGAAACGGTATGGCGGGGAGCATCGTAGAGAGGGTGTCGAGCATTACGCGAACCACGATAACACGGCCACGGCGCCGTTGAATAGCCCGAACAGCGGCCCCGTCTCACGGTTATGCAACAGCAAAGCGACGTTTTCCCGGTGATGGCGCACGACGACGGCGACGATTCCGCGTACCGGCACCAGCGGATGCCCGACGTTCCGTTCGCCTCGCGTGGCGCGCAACTCGCCGCCGCTGCCGCCGTGCGCACGGTGACGCTCGCGGCCCTTCGCACGGCCGGGAGCGCGCTCCGCTCGGTTCGCAAGAACCCGCTGTCGTTCCCGATCGCCACGCGCCTCGAAGCGCAACAGGAGGTAGACGCCTTGCTCGCGGGACTCGCCGACCTCGACGATATCGTGAGCGGCAAGCGGACTCGCATCGGCGGGCGCGACGCCGATGAATAAAACGCCGCGACGAACGTCTACGCAACCGATGGAACAGCGACACGGCGTACGGCTCACCTCCCCCGATGGCGGGAGCGTGACGGTTCTGGTAGACGGCGAGTTTCGCCCGTCCGACGTTTCCGTGTGCGTCGGCGGCAGAACGATCTCGTCGAGCAGCGCGCAAGTGGAACGTGTCGCGACGCGGCACGGCACAGTGTTCTCGGCGGAGGTGGCGGCGCTGCTCGACAAGCACGCCGCGATCGTTCGCGAGGCGTGCGCCGGGGCGATGCGCTACAACGGCGCGCTGGTGTGCGACGCGCTCGACGCCGTAGAGTGCGAGGTGAGGGCGAAGTGCGGCCCCGACGCGCAGGGCGCCACGGACGAAATGATGATCGCCCGCGCGATGATCCCGGCGTGCGTTCCGTGAACGTCGTGCTGGAGGGGCTCGGGTGGCTTCTGATCGCGGTGGGCGTGCTCACGTCGATCCGCGACTGGTTTCGGTGGGGGTGATGATGGACACGATCGACGATATCATTTCGGTGGCGATGGAACTGCGGCGTCTCGCCGAGAAGGCCAGCGAAGCGCCGTGGATCGCGAGCGACGACAACGAGCCTCGTCGCGTCTGCACCGGCAGACTGCGAACGTACGAGAACATCATCTTCGGCCACGACGCGGCGGGGCGGTCCGCACCGCTTCTCGGCGGCGATGCGTTCTTCGTTGCTTACGCCCGCAACAACGCCGCTGCGTTGTGTGACGCCGTGACGATGCTCGCGCAGTCCGCTCGGGTGAACGCCGACGCTGCGCAGGAACTCGCTCGCATCAACGACGTTCTGCGCACTGTCGCGCACCACGGCGCGGTGCTAACCCTCGCCGACGGCTCGTCGGTGGTGCGTGGGCACCCGTGGCTCGACGCGCCGACAAGTGAGGGTTTCTGGTGGATGCGCCGCCCCGGTAGCGATCCCGTGATCGTGCGGGTCAAGTTCTACGATGGAGGCGCCTACGTGCAGGCCAACGACACGTTCGGCAACTTCGGCATGGCCCCCGAGGGCTCACGCTGGCAAGCGATAGACACGCCCTGCGGCGAGGTGGCACCGTGACGTGGGCGAGCGAGAACGGTCGCGCGGTGATCCACTGCGACGGCGAGGGCTGCACGCGCACCGTCGATGCGATCGAAGACGACTGGATCACTGCCGCGACGAAGGCGACGGCGCGCGGGTGGTACGTGCCCGACACGATCGGGCGCGAGGCATCGCTGGCCGCGCGTGACTACTGCGCCGCGTGTCGGCCCGCGAGCACGGTGGGCGCCGAACGGGAGTTGGCAGACAACATCGCGCGGGCGGCGAGCGAGAGCGTCGAGAACCTTGCGCCGTTCGTGCGGCGCAAGAAGCCCTCGGCGGGCGCGTGGCCCACGGAGGGCATTACCTCGCCCGGTCACTGGGGCTCGCCCGACGGCATCGCGTGGGAGCGCGTGAACGACGGCGAACTCGTGGTCGGCGACGGACGTTTCGTCGCGGGCTGGATCGTGAACACGCCCGACAAGGCGCGGTGGGTGATGCGGGAGTGTCTCCCGACCCGCAGCAAGGAGGTGGCGAAGTGACGCACGAAGATCAACTGCTCGGACGCATCACGATGGCGCTGCAATCGCGCCACGCGACGGACTCGGTGCGCATCACGACGAACAACAACACGCTCACGATGGGAACCGACGTAGCGGGCGTGAGTACGGCGCTGCGAACGTACCTGTTTCTCGAACGGGCGATGGTCGAACTCGACGGCATCAACCCGAAGGTCGCCGACGCTATCCGTGATCGCATGGATACCATCTGGCACGAACTCACGGAGAGCGATCGCGCCCGACTCGACGATCGCACCGAAGGCTTGTGGAGCGCCTGCGCCGAAACCGGGCTCGGTCACGACCGTACTACCGTCTCGTGGCATGAGAACGAACTCGACGCGCTCACGTCCCTCGCAATCGCGGTCGGTCTCGACGCGGACGGGAGCGACCCGCGGGATGCGAGCGAGCGTCTCAGCGCCGAACGTGACGTGTATGAGCCCGCGCAACCGTGGCTGTGCGGCGTGTGCCATAAGATGCACACGCCGGATCTCTTCTGGTGCGACGTGTGCAACGAGACGCACTCCCCCTACGAGTGCGCCTGCGAGCCTGTATCCGGCAATGCTCGAAGCGAAGCAAGCGAGGACAGCACAACCAACGCCGACGAATCCGATCGCATCGACGACGATTCCGCCGTGATCGAGCGCCTCGCCGCCGAACGTGACGCCGCGGTGGCCGATGCGGAGGCGTTGCGGCTCGCGGCGCGGGCGTACTTCACCACGATCGACAACGCACCGCCGTTCGGCGCTGGCGACCTTGCGCTGCGCGAGCACGATGCGGCGTGCGACAAAACAGCACACACGCTCGCCGTTCTGGCGGGCGCACGGGGGCCACGATGACGGAGCGATCTCAAACGACGAAGGAACGCGCGCTGGAGTACATTCACGCTGCGTTCGGCGGGTACGAGTCCGACCAGTCGGAACCGAACGCATCGGGCGTCGTTCGTGTGCGACTCACCGCGATTGACGGTCGCGGGTGGCACGAGGAGGTGGTGAGCGTCACTGCGAAGGGCGTCAACGCTGCGTGGGCGAAGGCGATGGTCGCCGCCCGCAAGGTCGCCGAAGCGCAGATCCCACGTTTCGACGCACGCATCGCGCAGGCCGAACTCGACGACGAGCGCGAACGTGCCGCGCGACTGCGCCTCTTCGCGGTGCTCAACAGCGACGGCACGACGGAGGCGACGTGATCTACGGTGCCGCCGAAGCGCAGGCGATTCTCGACGATATCGCCGTCGCCGACAAGGGCGTCTGCACGCACGATGCGTCGTCCTTCTACTTCGGTTGCTTGTGC
>JACCDM011850435.1_pt1 | contig 11387 bp, 6 predicted proteins | sample 7445851 | NCBI WGS metagenome assembly JACCDM01 (sample SAMN15323438, study PRJNA562643) | freshwater metagenome | isolation source: river surface water | place: USA:Blue River Watershed | collected 2017-08-16
AGTCCTCCTTTTTTTATATCTTTGTCATCATGATAAATTCGGTTAGAAATACTGTGATGTCCATTCTTAACAAGGATAACAATGGATATATAACTCCTGAAGAATTCAACTCGTTTGCCAAGCAAGCACAACTTGAAATCTTCAATCAATACTTTGTGGACTTTAAGAACTCAAAGCTTGCGGATTTTAAGGGGATGGAGACATCAGGTTATTCTGATGTTACAAAGCAAATGGACCAAACTATCGACTATTTTTCAAAGAAAGTGTCTTTGACATATAGTGCTGGAAAGTTTGCTATGCCAACTGATTGGTTCTTAATGAACGCTTTGTATTACAATCAGAAAGAGGTTGAGCACGTTGATCAACGCAATGTGTATAAGTTGCTTCAGTCTAACTTAACAGCACCCAATACATTGTATCCTGCATATGTTATGCAAGGGGATGATATAACTATCTATCCAGACACAATAACAAGTGGTGTTGAAACATATTATGTACGGTATCCATACGACCCTAAGTGGACGTATACTGTGGTGAATGGTAGTCCATTATTTAATCAAAGTGCTATTGACTATCAAGACTTTGAACTAACATCGTCTGACTTCCCTAAGTTGGTTGTTAAGATTTGTGAATATGCCGGAACAAGTATTAGAGAACAAGAAGTGGTAGCTAATTCTAAACAAGAGGAGCTTTACATGGATCAAATGGCACAATAATGACTCAAGAAGAATATTACACCAACGATGGGGTTAACCCTACCGATAAGAACTGGGGAACATATCAGAATGTTACATTAAAGGACGTTGTTAACAACTTCCAATTAATGTATTCTGACGATGGCGATTTATTGAATAATATCAATCGCTACAAGATTTTATTTCACGCTAAACGTGGATTACAAGAATTACAATACGATGGCAATCGTGTAGTAAACGCATTGCAGTTAGAAGTTGGTGATGACTTAAAATTTGTATTACCTCCTGACTACATTAACTGGGTACGCATTTCATTATTCTGCGGAGGCGTATTGTATCCTATGCACGAGAACTTGCAAGCTAATTCAGCTACTGAATACTTGCAGGATCAATATTATAATATCTTATTTGATGAAGATGGCAATGCATTAATCGGGACATCTAAATTGGACGAATCTCGATTGATTGGATTGAACCAATGCTACTGCGAGTATAACGACCAATGGGGTTGGTACTTGGATGGATTGTGGTATTTTAATTATCCGGGTGGGCAGTACTACGGATTAAATACCGAGGCAGCCACCGCCAACCCTACGTTTACTATTAATAAGACTGAAGGTGTCATTAACTTTAGCACAGGGGTTCATCGTCAATCTGTGGTATTAGAGTATATCTCCGATGGATTGTATGGATTAACAGATGAGCAGATTCCTGTTCCAAAGTTGGCGGAAGAATATTTGTATTCTTATATTAAATGGGCTATCTTGAATACGAAAGCTAATCAGCCAGAGTACATTATCAATAGAGCTCGAAAAGAGAAAGTATCTAACTGGCGTAACGCTAAAATCAGATTAAGTAATTTACATCCTGGTCGCTTGTTGATGAACATGAGAGGCCAATCTAAGTGGATAAAATAAATGGCAGAATTACAAAGAAACTTCCTACAGGGGATAATGAACAAGGACTTAGATCCTCATTTTCTCCCTGATGGTCAATATCGTGATGCATTAAATATTATTGTTGCTGATTCAGATGGTACGTTCAGTACTACAGATGGTCAGCACAATGGCGTGGTTCAAAACTACTTGGGAAATATTCAGATGAATAGTTCACTAGGGTTGCAACCTGATGCATTATGTATTGGTGCTATCTCTGTACCTGCACAAAATACTATTTATTGGTTTGTTACATCAAATGATTTTGATGCGATTTTTGAATACAATGAAGAGTTTGATACAACCGATGTTGTACTAAAGTCTACAAAGGGTGGCAGTAATGTTTTAAATTTTAATCAGAACTATAGAATTACAGGTGTAAACTATATTAATGGTTTATTATTCTGGACAGACAATTACAACCCTCCTCGTAAGATTAATATTGAGCGTTGTAAGAACTATGCAGAAGATGGATTTACGGAGGACGATATTAGCGTTATTGTAAAGCCGCCTATTGCTTCTCCTGTTGTAACATTAAGCAATGATACTGCTACGACAGCAAACAACCTGGAGAATAAATTTATATACTTTGCTTATCGATATAAATATCTAGATGATGAGTATAGCTCCTTGTCTCCATTCTCACCTGTAGCTTTCTTCCCTAAGCCTTTTGCTTATGACTATGGTGTGTCTGAGAACATATCAATGGTTAACTCAAAGAATACGGCTACTATTTCATATAACACAGGTGGGGCCAATGTAAAGGAAGTTCAGCTTATTTATATCGATACACTAAGCACAAATGCTTATATAATTGACAATATAAACAAGCAAGCTAATAATTTTACTGATAACGCAACTGAAACTTTTGTGTTTCAGAATAACAAAGTATATACTGTTTTACCTGCTGATCAAGTAAATCGATTATTTGACAATGTGCCACTAAAAGCACAAGCACAGGACTTGATCGGAAGTCGATTGATTTATGGAAACTATACTCAGTTTTTTAATTTAGTAGATTCAAATGGAGCAGATATTAAGCCTGCTTTTTCTTTGTCATTAGAAGGTAGTCTTATTACAGACAATAACCCACATCCTACATTTAAAAGTAATCGTGATTATGAAATCGGTATTGTCTATTTAGATGATTATGGTAGATCGACAACTGTTATTACTCCTACCTTAAATACGAACACTTTATATATTCCAGCAGATAGGGCTAATTATGCAAATGGCATAAGAATTGAAATTGACAAAGATTATGCTCCACCTGCGTTTGCTACTTATTATCGTTTTGTCATAAAACAAAATAAGCAGGAGTATTACAATGTATTCCCATTAACATATTTCTCGGATGGTCAGTTTAAATGGTTTTTGATAAACCAATCTGATGTTGATAAGATATCAGTTGGATCGTATTTGTATTTAAAGAATTCCACAAATAATAACTTAAATACTCAATTTAAAGTATTAGATGTAGTATCTAAATCTGCAAACTTCTTAAATAATAATAATCAACAACCAGCTGGGGTTTATTTTAAAGTAAAAATTGGAAGTAATGTTCTTCCTGATGTATATCAATATAGTTTTACATCTGTAATGACTCAAACGGATGAAGTTGCCGCAATTGAAAATTATTTTACGGTGGCTGAAAATCCTATATTTTATGGCAATGGTCTTGATAATTTAAGGACATCAAATAACAATCAGATCATTACATCAACACTAGTTGGGGATGTTAGATTTACAATACAAATAGATTCAGTTAGTAATTCTGGTGATACATATAAAGTATATGCTTTTTTTAATAATTCAAATAATTTAATTTCCGAAAACAACCCAATTACCGCAAATAGTGATATAACACTTAGTGTAATAGAGCCAGAAACATCACCTACACCATATCAAATATGTAAAGTTAAATTTCTTACTTCTACTGGTCATAATACTGGTGACTATTGGACTGTTATGTGTAGAAATGGTTATCAAAATGTTTTTAATGGTCCTAATTATAGTGTTCAAAGTCCTTATGGATTTACTGCCAATAGCCTATGGTGCCCAACAAATAATTTTACTGGGGATAGAGAAATAAAGGCAGGGGCACAATTTACATTTAAAATGAAGGAGCCTAACAATGGCAATACTCAGTTAGTTCAATCTTTTGTGTCTACAAAAAATTATAAAAACATAGAAGAATGGTTTTTTGAGGATTCTATATATTCTAAATGGATTCAATATGATGAAGGGAATAGTATTGGGGCTAAAAATGTATGTTTTAGAAGACTTATTGGTTTTAGGGAAACTACAGAACAAACTATAGGAGATTGCGGAAGTAGTATTTCTAACACTACATTAAATGCAACCATGTTCATGTATATATATGGGTCTAATGTTGGATTCAATCCTACAATGGAAGTTATATTTGATTTCCAACAATCTCTTTCCCCTGTATTATTTGAAACAGTTCCTACTGATAATAATCAAGATATTTACTACGAGTTAACTAATACTTATCCGATTGTTAATGGTAGTCACTATACAAACTTCACCAATCAAGTATTAGGTCAATCAGCTGGTTTTGCATATTTAAATAGATCAGATAGTTTCTTGTATCCTAATTACGACTTCAATGCTTTTGCTTGGAGCAATGGTGTTGAAAGTTTTAGAATTAGAGATGACTGGAACGCAGCGACAATGCAGTTTAGTCCACGTGCTAACTCTACCGTAGAAGGATATGCACAACAAACACTTGTTCAAGCATTGACCTTTAGTGGCGTGTATCAGCAAACTACAGCCATCAATAGACTTAATGAGTTTAACTTATCACTTGGTAATTTTAAATACTTAGATAGATTCTTTGGATCAATCCAAAAACTTCACGCACGTGATACGGACTTGGTTGTATTCCAAGAGAATAAGGTGTCTAAGGTTTTGTATGGCAAGAACTTATTGAGCGACTCAATAGGTGGTGGTACAATTGCTTCTATTCCTGAGGTATTGGGTACGCAAATCGCATATACAGGCGAGTATGGTATTAGTGAGAATCCTGAAAGTTTTGCTACTTGGGGAAATAATATGTATTTCACAGATGCTCGTAGAGGTGCTGTAATGCAACTATCTGAAGCTGGATTATTTGAGATTTCATCTAACGGAATGAAGAACTGGTTTAAGAATAATCTTAATCCATCTACAATTAAGTTAGGTATGCTTGATCCATATTTTGAGCATTATGTATTAAGTTCTAATGATGAGAGACCAATAAATCCATGTCAATTATCTGTGTCATCTGACAATGTTGTTGTTAGCTACATAGCGAATAATAATCAGTTTGCATTTGCTATTGAGTCAAATACTCAATGGTCAATTAGTATTCCAACTAATGATTGGATTACATTAAATACTTTATATGGAGTTGGAAGTGCTCAGATATTAGCAACTACTACAGAGACAGAGGAGGCAAGAAGTATAACTGTTGTAGTTTCAGGATGCAATACAACTATAAATGTAATTATTTCTCAAGCATCCGCTCCTCCTGTTTATCCTACAACATGGTACTCATTGAGGAGGTGTTCGGACAATACAAATCATTGGTCACAAGGATATCAATCTCCTGTATTTTTCTCACCTAATGAGAGAGTAACTTCTGGAGCCTCAACATATATTGTATTGCAAGGGTATCCTGAGGACCCGGGTGGAACTCAATTGCCTATTACATCAACAGGTCAATTATATTGTCCATCTGTACCCCCTACTCAAGAGTGGTACACTTTGGTAAATTGTAGTACAAGTGCAACAGCAACATCTATTGCATATTCTATTAACACGTTTGCAATTGATGCTCGTGTTACATCTGGAGGCAATACATATAGAGTTAGTGCTAAGACCAATACCGATCCTGGTGGAAGTCAGATATCTATTACATCAACTGGATTAACAGGTTGTCCTGTGGTGCCTTCTGTTGAATGGTATCAATTATATAATTGTAACACAGGTGCAGTCGCTTACTCTGATGCATCACCAATTGGTGAATTCATTGTAGGGGATCGTGTTACGTCAACCACAGGATACACATATACAGTTTCAGCTATTTTGACATCTCAGCCGAGTGGAACTTTATTAGAATTAGCTGCAACAGGTGAAACTGGATGTCCTTTAACTTTTACTTACTATACATTAAGATAATATAATATGCCATTTACCTCATTAGAAGATGCAAGAAACAAAGTAACCAATCCTGAACTTGACGAGGATTCGGTTATTTTATATGCTAATAATGGAGCGTTAGACTCATCAACAATATTTTATACTGATGAGCAGTTAACTACTTTAGCTACTGCTGGTAATTACGTTATACCATCGCCTCAGTTTAAGTCGTATTATGTTACATTAGGTAATGATGGTAAAATAGTAGGAACAAAACAAGATCTACTATTGAGCACAACAGATACTAGTTGGGTTAATGACTCAATTATGCAATACGTACAAGGCATTCAAATTCCTTCAAGCAATTTCGGAAACTGGGATTATGGAACTTTAATGAGCATAAATTCATCTAATCTATTAACCGACTCATTATGGTCTGATGTACCTGAAGGTCAAACCAAAAAGTGGCAGATTGATTACGGCCCATACAGAACTGATGCTTTGACAAATATTGATTTGTCAGATATGAAAGGTTATGATTTAAAAATAACCATAGGTAGATGGTATGGTAATACATGGCCTAATGGAGATTTCATTCCTGGTTTCCAAGGAAGTAACTTTACTACTCCTATTGTACACATAGCCGCAGACCCTAATCAAGCAACTACGATAGGTAACTTAAATTATTATTTTAGACCTGATTACTTCTTTCCTAAGCCAAATGTGGAGTATGAATCCTACTTTAGGAGAATGCCAAACAATTTGCCTATTTATGATAATTATGGTAATGAGAAGTTATTTCTTACGGTTCATAATCCATTATTAGATGCGGTAGTAAAGGATAGTGGTAGCTTTGGTGGACCGTGGATCAGTAGAACTTTCAGAAACTCTACACGAGGATTGAAGGGTGAAAGTTTACTTAATCCTATTTACCTTAAAAACTACGTTCCTGGTACCCCATCAAATCCGGGATACTATATGCGTAGAGAGGTGAATGGTTCTGAGTCTGAAAATATATTACAGGTTGTTCCTTATGCTAATCGCCATATATTTAATACTGACACTTGGATTAGGGGTGCAAGTGCTTTTGCAAGAGGTATTCCATATGAAAGTGTTACTATGGGTGATACCGATGTTTCATATGTGGTAGCTTTATTATTATCGTTAGATGTTCCACCAGAAGATAGAGATGAGTGGCTTTATACTGTATATGGTGTTGGTACTTTGACATATGCACAAATTAATCCATATCAATGGACTACTATTCCATATGAAGGATCGTATAACGACAGAGCCCCTGCAACATGGTTCTTAGGATTCTTTAACCCTAATGGATCAAGCATTAATCCAAACAACGAGTCCCATGCAGCACAAGTGCAATTTGACTTCGAGTATGTTGCTACGTTTGGTCGTGACAACTATGGTGTTGGTGAGATATACCAAAAACTTTGGGACAATTGTAACGCTTGGTCAGTTGCAAATAACTGGGCTTCGCAAGGTGGTGTAATACCTAAGCTAAGTAACTATGCTGAAGGTTTGTACAATACAAACTTTTATGGAGGTCCCGGTATGTCTTGGAATGAGGTTATTGATAGAACTGTTAATGAAGCGAAAGCTACAACACTTTTTGATGACTACAAAAACTATTATTTAAATGGTACCAAATCATATAATGCTGTAAATTATCACAGATTTTATCAGGCTGCGATTGTTGCATACAATATGTTCTACATATCTAACTATGTAAATCAAGGTCAAATTTATTACTACTTCTACTGCTTTGTTCACAACTATGACATAACAAAGAAGTTAATATCTCAATTCTTGCCAGCATATGATGCAAATCAAAAAAGAGTTATGGGGTATTGCTGGAACTTCCAAGAACCTAATTATTCAGATTTTTATTTCCAAAGAATAGGAGTACAAAATGGTGTTATGCAAACATATCGCCCGAATACAGCTCCTTCATTTAATCAGTCTTTAGCCGTATGGTCAATGGCATATGCAGATGGATTGTATTTATGGGAAAACACGCCTGCCACAGTTGGAGGTGAGTATAACCATGAGAACTACCCTACAGAAAACTCTTTGATTTACTATTGGGGAGATTTACGCACGCTGAATAATGGTATGTTTGATTGGTTTCACGTAGGTATATGGCAAGTGATGCAAAATAAAGACATCGTCTCTGCAAGTACTACTTGGCAAAGACCGCAGCTTTTCTGGAACGGTACATGGACATCTGACAACGATGCCAATAGTACAAACATCCCTGTAATGCTTGCTCAAGCTAAGGCTCCAATATCTGCATATAAATTATCGGAAGATGGGACTCAGGCTCTATTAATCATCACCTACCCATATAGTAACGGATATACTAAGTCTACTCATACAATTAGACTTCAAGGTGTAGCAGGTATACCTGAATATGCTGTTGATACATGGGGACAATATACTTCGGTAATTAGAATTAATTTAATATAATTATCTGTAAATTTGTAACCATATGGCTAACTATACTATTACATATTCACCTGGTCAGAGTGGTTGGACATCCTACCACTCTTATCAGCCTGATTGGATGGTTACAATGAATAACTATTTATATAGTTTTTATCAAGGTAACTTATATAAGCACAACTCTAATCCGGCAAGAAATACATACTATGGCACATTGTATTCTTCAAAGGTAACAACCATATTTAATAACGAGCCATCTCAGACTAAGCAGTTTAAGACGATTGCTACAAACTCAAGCGATCCATGGAGCACAGTTGTTGTTTCGGATCAAGCTACAGGATACATAGCAGAGTCTAATTATGCGTTAAAGGAAGGAACTCACTACGCCTATATTAGACGTAACGAGAATGATAATAACCTATCAATGACATCTGCTCAAGGTATCGGTGTGTTTAGTTCTTATGCGAATAACACATTTACTTTCCCATTCAATATCGGTTGGATTGTTAGCGTAGGCGATAAGTTGTATGTGGCAAACGGCAACTCAATAGACTTAGTTGGCGTTATTTCGTCTCATACATATAACTCGATTACTGTCAATCAAATTGGTGTAACCCCTGCTACAGGTAGCTTCTTGTTGTACATTAAAAATAGTACAGCTGAGTCTACCCCAACAAGAGGAACATATTTAGAGGTTCAGTTTGAGAGATTCGATTCTGCATATACAGAAATGTATATGGTTTCATCTGAAGTATTTAAATCATATTCTTAATATAACTATCTTTGTAAATGGAATTTAATATTAGGTTGCTAAACGACAGCGACTATGATAACACGCTAATTAAATGGTGGAATGATTGGCAATGGACAGCACCAGGGAAGGCATCTTTACCATTAAATGGAACAGGTGGCTTTATGGTGTCAAAAGGAGATGTAGATATTTGTGCTGGGTTTGCTTATTTTACTAATTCCAATATTGCATGGTGTGAATTTATAATTTCAAATAAGGAGTACAAGGATAAAGATAGAAATGAGGCCATTGAGTACCTTATAAATTCTTTATCTAAATCTTGTGAAAATGCTGGCTATAAAGTTATATTTACTAGCGTTTCTCATCAGAATTTGATTAATAAATACCAGAATTGTGGCTTTGTTAAGACACAGGAAGGTGCAACAGAAATGATAAAATTTTTATAATATGGGATTAGCAACAGCGGTTACTTTGGCTAGTCTTGGACTGTCTGCAAAACAAGTGCTAGATGGTGCACAAGCCGAATCAAAAGCAAATCAAGCGGCAGAAAATGCAGCAAACCAAGCAGCTAGAATACAAGAAAGAGATTTTTACAAAGAATTAAAAGTTCCAACTCTTGGATTAGAAAAAGCAACACAAAATATGCAGGCTTGGCAACAGGCTCAAATTCAGGCACTTAAGGAGTCTGGGGCTGCAGGAGTTTTAGGTGGATTAACAGCTGCTGGACAACAGGCAAGAGCTCAGAATCAAGATTTAGCTGTAGAAGCTCAAAATGCACAATACCAAAGAGATTTAGCTCAAGCACAAAATGCACAGCAAATTGAGCAAGGTCGTATGCAACGTGAGTTTGCGATGAATCAAGCTAAATTAGCTGGTGCTCAGACAGCGGCAGCTGAGGCAAGACAAAATAAAGCCGCAGGTATTCAAGGTGGCATTTCAGCGTTGTCTAATGCGGCTACTCTTGATGCATATAGAGATATTTATGGTAACAAAGATGGAGAGAAAGGTCCAGGTTTTTTAGCTCAATTAGGTTATTCTTTAGGACTAGGAGGCACTAATGCTACTCCAGTAAGCTCAACTATGGTTAATGCACAAGAGGCACTTAAACCTACTATTCAGGGTATGGCTCCATCTGGTATTCAGCCTCAAGTTCCAAATATTGGGATACAGCAAGCACAAGCAAATGAGTTTCAAAATGCACAATTAAATGCTTTACGTGATCCTCAGATGCAGTTTGATAAAGCGTACAGATGGAATCCATACCTAAATCAATGGGGTCTTAGACAATAATTTAAAGTATAAAAAATGGCAGAATACGCAGGATATGTTGCATCCCCACCGGTCAATTATGGCGAAATTACTGATGGATTAGTTAGTAATATCATCTCTATTGATCAAGCTAGAAGGGAAGAGCAAAGAAAAACTCAAGAAGAGTTTGATAAGTATTTTGATAGCAATACAAAAGAATTAAAGGAATTTGACTACTCAAAAAGTCAAACCTTTAATGATATGATTATACCTCTTGGCGAAGGTTCCAAGGAGGCTCTATATAGAGCATATAAATCAGGTAACAAGCAAGAAGTAAATAGAGTAACGGCTAACTTAAAATCAAGCATAAGTGCTATAAATTCAGCATCAAAAGCTATTAATGAAAACTTTGGGTTAATAGAAAAAGCTACAGCAGAAGGAGGTATTTCTGAAATAGGAAATACGTATGCTGATATGTATGCCGATGCTACAGATTTTAGTAATGGGTCATTTGTAGTTCTTCCTGATGGGACAGTTCCTTACGTGAAGTATAACAAAGATGGCAAGATTGAATCACAAAACAGCATATTCAATGTAGGTTCAATCACAAAAGCCACTCCTTTTATAGATAGAAAAATTGATTATGACAAAGATCTTAATACTTGGGCTTCGTCGTTAGGTACTTTTCAGGATGAGCAAGGACGTGTGACTACTGTTAATCCTGCACAAAATCCTGCTTTCCCTAAGGCAAAAGAAACAAAAATTGCAGAGCTTACATCTACGCCAAGAAACACGGCACGATTCTTATCTTCGGTTGCTGGATATCAGGGTTATAAAGATGAGGCGACTAAGCAAAAATTAATTGACTCTGGAGTGCCAGAAGATAAATTAATTCAAGTATCTTTAGTAAATGGTGTACCTCAGCCTGTATTGACTGATACACAGAATAAAATAGCTAAAGAAATTGCTGCACAGCAAATTGACCAGCGAATTGGAATTAAACGCTCTTTAGATGAGGGTCGAACAGGTGGAGGATCTGGTGGATTCGGTACTTGGTTGGCAAAAGAAGAAATTAAAGATCAAAAGAAAGCTGAAGCAGATGCTAAAAAAGAAGCAAAAATAATGGCTCCTAAAGTTAAGCTTGTTCAAATTGTG
>JACCDM011809078.1_pt1 | contig 11383 bp, 12 predicted proteins | sample 7445851 | NCBI WGS metagenome assembly JACCDM01 (sample SAMN15323438, study PRJNA562643) | freshwater metagenome | isolation source: river surface water | place: USA:Blue River Watershed | collected 2017-08-16
TACATTGATGAAAAAGATTTCTAAACTTATTTTTTCCGCCGCAGTATTAACACTTGCCTTTGGAAATCAGGCTAAAGCAGAAGATTTTCCTGCAGATATTAAGCCTTTAATGCAAAAATATACATGTTTTGCTTGTCATAAAGTAGACGCACGTTTGGTGGGTCCTGCTTACAAAGATGTAGCAAAGAAAAAGTATTCAGTTGATAAGATTGTTTCATTAATGGCAAAACCTCAGCCTTCAAATTGGCCAGGTTATCCTCCAATGGCACCAATGACTGTACCTAAAGATGATGCAGTTAAGATTGCTAAATGGATCAATACACTCAAATAATTGATCATTCAATACAAAAAAAAGGAGCTTTAGGGCTCCTTTTTTTATATGTTGTAATTTGAGTATGCTATTTTTTAGCCTTCTTAGCTTTTGGCTCTTTTTCTACTTTTTCTGCTTTCTCTACTTTTTCGGCTTTTTCCGTTTTAGCTACTTTTTCAGCTGCTTTTTTTGCTGGAAAAATTTCTGGTAAGAAATTGAACATAATGACATACCATGACAAAATCTTTTTAATATCTGAAGCGTATACACGGTCTTGGTTATAGTTTGGTACTACCTCAGCCAATAAACTAAACAATTCTGCATCATTTGATTTTTTAGGTTCAATTGGAAGTGCTCCATTAAACTTTGCATGTAATGCGTTAAAGATATCTCCTAAAGGTAGTGTGCTATCTTGGTGATCATCTAAATACAATGAAATATCCTTTAAAACAGATATTCTTGTTTGTCCACCTACAACTGATTTTTGTTTTGCAGCGTCTAAAGTTTCAACGATTACACCTGTACGAGTAGGTTTTAAGACTCTGAATAATCCACTTTTCCCCGAGATATGGGCGATTTCATTTAATAATTCCATTCAATTTTTTTATTTCGATGCAAAAATAAGGTTTTTTTTATTTGTAAGGAGAAGATTTTATTAAATCCTCAATGGATTGAAGTATTTCCTCGCGACCAATATGCTTTTCAGCAGAGGTGATAAACATTTGAGGAAGTTCTTCCCATGTTTCTCCTAAAATTTGTTGATAGGTCTCAACAGATTCTTGTATTTGCTTTTGAGATAATTTATCGGATTTAGTAAATACCACATAAAAAGGTATTTGAGCTGCTCCCATTCGGTTCATGAATTCTACATCAATCGGTTGTGGTTTATGTCGAATATCTACTAAAATATATAAGCAAACTAAATTTTCTCTTTTGAGTAAATAGTCAAAAATCATTTTTTCAAATTTCTGACGAATATCTTTACTTACTTTTGCGTAGCCATAACCTGGTAAATCGACTAAAAACCATCGATCATTGATTAAAAAATGATTAATCAATTGGGTTTTACCTGGTGTTTGTGATGTTTTTGCCAAACCTTTGGTAAAGGTTAATGAATTAATCAATGAGGATTTCCCAACATTGGATCTTCCTATAAATGCAAATTCGGCACGGTGAGGAGGCGGACATTTCTGATAATCCGAATTACTAATCACAAATTTTGCACTTTTAATTTCCATTGTATCTATATTTTACCAAGATTGGATTGTATCGATGAAACAAGCCACTTTATCCGGGTGAATGTCTGGATAAACGCCATGTCCTAAATTGGCAATGTAACGTTGTTTTCCAAATTGTTCTAGCATGTGTGTAGTTTCTTTTTTGATGGTTGCAAAATCGCCATACAACACACATGGATCAAGGTTTCCTTGCAAAGTTTTATTTGGGCCAACTAATTTTCTGGATTCTGCAATATCCATATTCCAGTCCAATCCAATAGTTTGGCAATTTAGTTTTCCCATTTCTTCACGAGCAAAATAGGCACCTTTAGCAAATAATGTAACAGGTACCTCATCAATAGCATCGCAAATTTGCTGCATGTATTTAGTAGAGAACTCAGAGTATTGTGCAGGACTCAAAATGCCAGCCCATGAGTCAAACAATTGTACTAAATTTGCCCCAGCAGCAATTTGAGCTTTTAAGTAAGTAATAGTCGAATCTGTAATTAATTGCAATAAAGTATGCGCTAATTCAGGTTCTGCGTAAAGCATTTTTTTAGCTTGAGAAAAGGTTTTTGACCCTTTTCCTTCTACCATGTAACAATATATGGTGAAAGGAGCGCCCGCAAAACCAATTAATGGAATTTTTCCATTTAATTCTTTTTTGACAATTTTTATGGCATCCAACACATAGGCTAAATCCTCCTCAGGATTTGCCAATCGAATATTTTTTAGGTCCTCTTTTGATCGAATGACATTGGGAAATACGGGACCTTTTTGTTCTTCCATCAAATACGGAAGCCCCATGGCCTCTGGTACCACCAAGATATCCGAAAAGATGATTGCTGCATCGACACCAAATCTATCTACTGGCTGAATCGTGACTTCTGCCGCTAATTCAGGAGTTGTTGCTAGATTGATAAAGGAGCCTGCTTTTGCTCGAACTTCACGATATTCAGGCAGGATACGACCTGCCTGACGCATTACCCAAACGGGAACACGTTCCACCTGTTCTCCTCGCGCAGCACGCAGGATTAAATCATTTTGAATAATTTCCATTTATTTGGCTGAATAATTTGGGGCCTCTTTTGAAATGCTTACATCATGTGGATGTGATTCTTTCACACCAGCAGCTGTAATTTTAACAAATTTTGCTTGTTGCATGGTGGTAATATCATTTGCACCACAATAACCCATTCCAGCTTTTAAACCACCTACCATTTGATATAGTATTTCTACAACCGAACCTTTAAATGGTACACGTCCAACAATACCTTCTGGTACTAATTTTTTGATATCGTCTTCAGCATCTTGAAAGTAACGATCTTTTGATCCGTCTTCCATTGCCTCTAAAGAGCCCATTCCTCGGTAAGATTTGAATTTTCTACCTTCTAAAATAATCATTTCACCAGGTGCCTCTTCCGTTCCGGCCAACATAGAACCGATCATCACAGTACTTGCACCACCTGCAATTGCCTTTGCGATATCGCCAGAATAGCGGATACCTCCGTCGGCAATTACTGGAACTTTATATTTTTGCAAAGCTTTTGCGGCTTCATAAACGGCTGTTAATTGAGGCATACCAACTCCTGCGATGATACGCGTTGTACAGATACTGCCTGGTCCAACACCAACTTTAACGGCATCGGCACCTGCTTCAGCTAATGCAACGGCGGCATCGCCTGTTGCAATATTTCCTACAATCACATCAAGGTTAGGAAACTCCTTTTTTACAGATTTTAAGGCATTAATAACGCCTAAAGAATGACCATGAGCGGTATCGATACTTACTACATCCACACCTACTTGCACTAAAGCTTTAACACGATCAAGTAAATCGGCAGTAACACCCACTGCTGCCCCTACACGTAAACGACCAAGGGAGTCTTTTGAAGCCAAAGGGTGACTTCTTCTTTTTAGAATATCTTTATAAGTAATTAAACCAATCAGCTTACCAGAACGGTCAACGATGGGTAATTTTTCAATTTTATGTTCTTGCAGGATGCTTTCTGCAGATTCCATGCTAATTCCTTCGGTTGCCGTAATCAAGTTTTCTTTGGTCATGATTTCGGAAATCTTCAAGTTTACATCTTTTTGAAAACGTAAGTCGCGATTAGTTAAGATACCAACTAATTGACCTGCCGAATTGATTACTGGAATTCCACCGATTCTGTTTTCGCGCATGAGACGTTGAGCATCTCCAAGGTTTTGGTCATCCTTTAACGTAATAGGGTCGATGATCATACCAGATTCCGAACGCTTCACCTTTCGAACTTGAGCTGCTTGTTTTTCGATGCTCATGTTTTTGTGAATAATTCCGATGCCACCTTCTTGTGCCATTGCAATTGCCAATTCTGCTTCTGTAACGGTATCCATTGCCGCAGAAATGATCGGAGTGTTCAATAAAATGTTTTTGGTAAGATACGTTTGAGTGCTTACTTCTCTAGGTAAAACTTGTGAATAAGCAGGCAACAATAAGACGTCGTCGTACGTTAAAGCTTCAAAAAGGAACTTGGATGTGTCTAACATGGCAAATAATTTGAATGGGTTGAAGGAAATTATTCTGATGAAGACGAATAAAACCCTTATTTGCCGGACAAAATTACAAGATTTTTTTGAATTTTAAGCATTTTGCTCAAGTAATTTCAATTCGAACTTGAAATGTTGGAAAAAGTGAAAAGTATTTTTCAAAAATTATTCCCGAATATAGATTTTAGTGAGTAAATTGCATCTTGATTTTAGATAAGTAATTGATATGAATTATCAACCATCGGATTTTTTGCCAATATTTGTTCAGCTGGCTGCTGCCTTAGGTTTTATTGTGTTCACTATGATTGTTACACACATATTGGGACCTAGAAGAAGTACAAAATTAAAAGACGAAGTTTTTGAATGTGGTATTGAGGCTCAGGGAGATGCTCGTACTCCAATTTCGATTAAATATTTTTTAGTGGCAATCCTTTTTGTATTGTTTGATATAGAGATTGTATTTATGTACCCATGGGCGGTTAATTTTAAGTCTTTATCGTGGACAGGTTTTTGGGAAATGGCCATATTTATGGGATTGTTGTTGTCGGGTTTTGTGTACGTGATCAAGAAAGGGATTTTGAAGTGGGAGAAGTAATTTTCTCCTTTTTTAATAAGAAATAGCTTAAGAAAATAATATGAGTAATTCAGATGTTCAAATTGTAGAAGCGCCTCCTGGAATAGAAGGGCAAGGTTTTTTTGCTACTAGTTTAGATCATTTAGTGGGTATGGCTCGTTCAAATTCATTATGGCCTTTGCCATTTGCCACCTCTTGTTGTGGAATTGAGTTTATGGCGACAATGGCAGCGCACTATGATATTTCTCGTTTTGGTTCAGAGCGTATGAGTTTTTCGGCTCGACAAGCTGACGTATTGATGGTTATGGGGACTATTGCCAAAAAAATGGCTCCTGTTGTGAAGCAAGTTTATTTACAGATGGCCGAACCTCGTTGGGTGTTATCAGTAGGAGCTTGTGCAAGTTCAGGTGGTATTTTTGATACATATTCGGTGTTACAAGGAATAGACCGTGTAATTCCAGTAGATGTGTATGTGCCAGGTTGTCCGCCACGTCCGGAACAAATTTTAGAAGGGTTTATGCAAATTCAAGAATTGGCCAAGAATGAGTCGACTCGAAGAAGACATACTCCTGAGTATAAAGAATTGTTGGCATCATACGGAATAGAATAATTGACTATGGAGCATAGAAATCAACAATTAGCAGAAGATCTTCAAAAACAATTTGGAGAAAATTCTATTTATGGGATTGGCGAATCTCATGGGATATTACAAATTACAGTTGGGGTAGATACAATTGTTCCATTGATGCATTATTTGTATCAACATCCTGAATTCAAATTTCAGTTTTTGACAGATTTGGCTGGTATTCATTTTCCAGATGCAAAGGGTCAGGAATTAGGTGTTGTGTATCATTTACACAGTTTAGAAAATAATATTCGTTTGTGGGTAAAGGCTTATGCACCGATTGAAAATCCAGTGTTTCCAACGATCACGGGATTATACGCAACTGCGAATTGGATGGAGCGTGAAGCCTTTGATTTTTATGGAATTCTTTTTGATGGACATCCCAATTTAAAACGCATATTAAATGTAGATGAGATGGATTATCATCCATTAAGAAAGGAATATCCTTTGGAAGATGCCACTCGTCATGATAAAATAGATGAATTATTCGGTAGATAGACTACAACAATATGTCTGAAATAGCCTTAGTAAATAATCCCAATGTAGGAATTGATCATACAGCTAAAAGTGGTCCTTATGTAAATGAGTTGACAACTTTGAACCTAGGTCCTACACACCCTGCTACACATGGTATTTTTCAAAATATCTTGACGATGGACGGGGAAACCATCATCCATGCAGAGCAAACTGTAGGTTATATACATCGTGCATTTGAAAAAATTGCAGAGCGTAAACCTTTGTATCAGATTACTACTCTAACAGATCGAATGAATTATTGTTCAGCTCCTATTAACAATATGGGCTGGCATATGACAGTTGAAAAGTTATTGGGTATTGAAGTGCCGAAACGTGCACAATACATGCGTGTTATTTTAATGGAATTGGCGAGAATTGCTGATCACATTATTTGTAACTCGGTTTTGGCAGTAGATACAGGAGCCTTGACAGGATTTTTGTATGTATTTCAATGGAGAGAATTTATCTATGAGATATATGAGGAATTGTGTGGCGCTCGATTGACTACTAATATGGGTCGATTTGGTGGCATGGAAAGAGATTTTTCTCCAGTAGCGATAGAGAAGATTAATAAAGTATTGGCAGAATTGCCAAAAGCATTGAAGGAATTTGAAGGGATGGTGATGCGTAATAGAATCTTTATGGATCGTACGCAAAATGTGGGTGGAATTTCTGGTGAACGAGCATTGAATTATGGATTTACGGGTCCTAATTTACGTGCAGCAGGTATTGACTACGATGTGCGTGTAATGAATCCATATTCTTCTTATGAAGATTTTGAATTTGAAGTGCCAGTAGGAACGAAAGGTGATACGTATGATCGTTTCATGGTTCGTCAGGAAGAGATGTGGCAAAGTTTACGCATTATTGAGCAGGCCATGAATAATTTGCCGACCGGACCTTATCATGCAGATGCACCACATTATTATTTACCTGAGAAAAAGGATGTGTATCAAAACATGGAAGCCTTGATTTATCACTTTAAGATAATCATGGGTGAGATTGATGCACCAGTGGGAGAGGTTTATCACTCAGTTGAAGGAGGTAATGGTGAATTAGGATTTTATTTAGTTTCAGATGGAGGACGTAGTCCATATCGTTTGAAATTTAGAAGACCTTGTTTTATTTATTATCAGGCTTTTCCTGAGATGATCAAGGGTACTACATTATCAGATGCGATTGTTACCATGTCGTCGATGAACGTAATTGCAGGAGAATTAGATACATAGTTTAATTGGATGGAAGCGAAAAAACAGGTTGCCTTTCCGGCAGAAACATTAGAATTAGTAAAGCGAATAATTGCTCGATATCCTGAGGGTAAGCAAAAATCAGCTCTATTGCCTATTTTACATTTGGCGCAAGCTGAGTGGAAATGGATGCGTCCGGAGGTGATGGATTATGTAGCCTCTTTATTACAAATTCAACCCGTTGAAGTATATGAAGTAGCTACTTTTTATACCATGTTTCATTTAGAACCGGTTGGTGAGCATGTGATTGAATATTGTCGTACGGGTCCTTGTTGTTTAATGGGCGGTGTTGAAGTATACGATCATTTGAAAAAACGATTAGGCATTGAAACTGGGGAAACAACAGCAGATGGTAAATTCACTATTAAAGAAGTGGAATGTTTAGCGGCATGTGGTTGGGGGCCAGTGTTTCAGATCAGAGAAAAATATTACATGAACCTGACGAAAGAAAAGGTTGATCAAATCATAGACGAATTAGGAAAATAAGCGAGGATGAAAATATTAACCGAACATATTGAGGTCCCTAATATTGATACGATTGATGTTTATATCAAACATGGTGGTTATCAAGCTGTACAAAAGGCTTTAAAAGAAATGTCTCCTGATGAAGTTACTGAAGAAGTGAAGAAATCGGGATTAAGAGGTCGTGGTGGTGCTGGTTTCCCAGTGGGAATGAAATGGTCATTTTTAGCAAAGCCAGAAGGAGTGCCTCGTTATTTAGTTTGTAATGCAGATGAATCTGAACCTGGAACTTTCAAAGATCATTATTTGATGTGGAAGTCACCACATACTTTGATTGAAGGAATGATTGTATCTTCCTTTGCCTTAGGTACAAATACCTCATACATCTATGTTCGTGGTGAGTTGATGTATGTGATTCAAATCTTAGAAAAGGCTATTCAAGAAGCTTATGATAAAGGATTTTTAGGTAAAAATATTTTAGGAACAGGTTATGATCTGGACTTATTTGTACAACCAGGTGGTGGTGCATATATCTGTGGAGAAGAAACTGCCTTATTAGAATCACTTGAGGGAAAAAGAGGTAATCCTAGAAATAAGCCGCCTTTCCCAGCAGTAAAAGGATTATGGCAATGTCCGACTGTAGTAAATAACGTGGAATCTATTTCTGCTACTTCATGGATTGTGAAGAATGGTGGAGATGCTTATGCAGCAATTGGTGAAGGAAGAAGTACAGGCACCAAATTGATTTCAGTTTCTGGACACGTGAAGAAACCAGGAGTTTATGAAATTCCATTGGGAATTACGGTCGAGGATTTTATTTACAGTGATGAATGGTGTGGTGGTATTCGGGATGGGCATAAATTAAAAGCGGTTGTTGCAGGAGGAAGTTCTGTACCTATTTTGCCAGCAGAGTTGATTTTGACTACTTCAAATGGTGAAAAAAGAAGAATGACTTATGAGTCGCTATCTGATGGTGGATTTGCTACGGGTACTATGTTAGGTTCGGGTGGATTTATTGTGATGGATGAGACTACTTGTATTGTACATAATACGCTTACATTTGGTCAATTTTACCATCATGAATCATGTGGGCAATGCTCTCCATGTAGAGAAGGAACTGGTTGGATGGATAAAGTGTTACGCCGAATTGAAACCGGAAAAGGTAGAAAAGAAGATATTGATTTATTAGTGGATGTTGCAAAGAAGATTGAGGGGAATACGATTTGTCCTCTAGGAGATGCAGCGTCTTGGCCAGTTGCGGCAGCAATTCGCCATTTTAGAGATGAATTTGAGTGGCATGTAGAACATCCAGAAGAAGCAACTAAGCCCGGTGCGGTATTTATGAGACCTGGTGCAAGTTGGACAAAGTAAAAGTATGTCAAAAAAGATTTTGTTCGTTGGTCATGATGCCAATCGTGCTGGAGCACAGATTGTGTTATTAAATTGGTTGAAAGAACAAAAGAAAAAAGGCATTGAAAATTATTTGTTATTGGAGTCTGGCGGACCTTTGCTCGCACAATACCAACGATATGCAAAAGTTTGGGTTTGGAAAGTTGAGCGAAATAAGGGAAATAAAATTTTAAAAAAATTACCTTTCTTCAAACGTGAAGAAATTATAGATGATGAACCCACAAGAGAGGAAGTTGCAATATTAATGCGCGAATTGCGAAAAGAGCGATTTGATGTGTTAATGGCAAACACAGTTGCTTCTTTATCCTTGTTAAAGAGAATTCACGGATTGAGGTCTGAATTGGCTTGTTACGTGCATGAATTAGATTTTTCTTTATCCATGTATGCATCAGAAGACGATTTGAAATTTTTAACGGAAAAAGTTAAAACTATTTTGGTTGTTTCAGAAAAAGTAGGACAAGTCCTTCAAAAAAGATGCCAAATTTCAAGTGAAAAAATACGTGTTTTTCCTCCAATGGTTGAGTTGTTCAAAGTTTCTCGTTCTAAACAAACGGATTTTTTGAAACTAGAATTGGGAATCCCTGAAGGGGCAAAGATTGTGTTAGGATGTGGATTAGCTGAATGGAGAAAAGGAACTGATATTTTTGTGCGAGTAGCGCGAAAATTGATTAAAAAAACGCAAAATGTCCATTTTATTTGGCTGGGAATAAGTTCAAGCTTATTTTCTGAAGAAATAAAAGCAGACTGTAAAATGTACGATCCAGAAGGGAGAATCCATTTGGTTCCTGTAAAGTCAGATGCAAAACCTTATTTTGAAATGGCAGATGTGTTTTTTCTGTCGTCAAGAGAGGATCCCTTTCCATTAGTTATGTTAGAAGCAGCGTCGTTGGGAATACCAATTGTTGGTTTTAAAGGGACAGGTGGAATTGAAGATTTTTGTAAAGATTTTAGTAATATGTTGATTGATGATTTAGATGAATCAGAAGCAGCAAAATGTATGTTAAAGCAATTAAATTTATCAGAAGAGGAAATAAATATACTCTCTGATCAATTAAAAAATAGAGCAAAAGAATTTGACTCCTTTTCTTTTAACAAAAGATGGGAGGTTTTAGAAAATGAATTAGTATAAAGGTTATAACGATTACCATATGAAAGTTACCATAGACAATATAACCATTGAGGTAGAAGCTGGTACCACCATCATGCAGGCCGCTCGTAAAATCGGTCCGGAGGTAGCTCCTCCTGCAATGTGCTATTACGAGCCTTTAAAAGCCTCTGGTGGAAAATGTCGTGCTTGTTTAGTGAAAGTGACTGCAGGTTCTGAAAAAGATCCAAGACCAATGCCCAAATTGGTTCCAGCATGTATCACACAAGTTCAAGATGGCATGATTGTTGAAAACACAATCAATGAGCAAGTACTTGAAACTAGAAAAGGTGTAGTGGAGTTTCTATTACTCAATCACCCTTTAGATTGTCCAGTGTGTGATCAGGCAGGAGAATGTCATTTACAAGATTTTTCTTTTGAACATGGGGTAGCTGCTACTCGTACTGTTGAAGAAAGAAATACTTTTGAAGAAACAGACCTTGGACCTTATATCAAGCTAAACAAGAATCGTTGCATCTTATGCTATCGTTGTGTATATACAGCTGATCAAATAACAGATGCTCGTGTACATGGTGTAATGCACCGTGGCGACCATGCTGAAATCTCTACCTATATTGAAAATGTAGTAGATAATGATTTTTCAGGAAATGTTATTGATGTTTGTCCGGTTGGAGCATTAACCGATAAAACGTATCGTTTTAAGAGCCGTGTTTGGTTCTCAAAACCTGTAGATGCACATTGCGACTGTTCAAAATGTTCAGGTAAGGTTGTATTGTGGTACCGTGGAGAAGAGGTAATTCGTGTAACATCACGTAAAAATGAGTGGGGAGAATCCTTGGATTTCATCTGTAACACTTGTCGTTTTGAACGTAAAAAAACAAGTGATTGGGTAATTGAAGGTCCAACAAAAATCGCTAGAAATTCAGTAATTTCTGCAAATAAATATGGGGCAAATTTAATTCGTCCTGCCTTCCCAATTCAACAAGCTGCTCAAGGTTATAAGCAAATTGATGATGATAGAGATAGAAGTTTTTTAACTATTCCAACCTCATTACCAGCTTCTGAAAAATAGTATTATGGAACCAACAAACTCGATATTTATCGCAAAAGCAATCCTTATTGTCGTGGTATTTGCCATTACTTTGGGTGTTGCAGCATATTCAACTTATTTTGAGCGTAAAATTGCGGCCTTCATGCAAGATCGTGTAGGTCCAGATCGTGCAGGTCCTTTTGGTATTTTACAACCATTGGCTGATGCAGTGAAGATGTTTATGAAGGAAGATTTTATTCCATCTCATGCAAATAAATGGTTGTTTATTATGGGGCCTTGTTTGTCGATGCTTACAGCTTTGATGACCTCTGCCGTTGTTCCATTTGGCGATACAGTA
>JACCDM011294378.1_pt1 | contig 11381 bp, 19 predicted proteins | sample 7445851 | NCBI WGS metagenome assembly JACCDM01 (sample SAMN15323438, study PRJNA562643) | freshwater metagenome | isolation source: river surface water | place: USA:Blue River Watershed | collected 2017-08-16
CCACTTGGTTCTTAAACCGAGCAGTGAGGTCGAAGACCGAAGCTGCTCAAATTCTGGGTCACAAGTGGGCTCGTGCTCCGCACTTCACCCACTTGGTTCTTAAACCGAGCAGTGAGGTCGAAGACCGAAGCTGCTCAAATTCTGGGTCACAAGTGGGCTCGTGCTCCGCACTTCACCCACTTGGTTCTTTATCTCCCGTGTCCACCTCTCCCACCACGGGGGTTGTTCGCCGGATCGAAACCAGAGTACGCCTCGGTCTGTGCTCCCCAGTAATTAGGATCACACTGACTCGGGTCGTCTCGACACAGTGGTGAAAACTTTTTGCCATAGAGCCACTCGGCAAATGCAGTCTGATCGCCAGGAATGCTCGTCACGGGTGCCGAGATGAACTGTCTAGCAAAAGCCCTTCTTTGAACAGAGGGTGCTGGACCACGTGATCTATTCACGTAAAACTCAACCGTGTTATCGAGGTTTTCCTTGACTTCTCTTTCGACGGTGGGATAATAACACGCCGGTGGTCTATCTGGGTCATCCACGTAGTCTGTGAGCATCACGTTTCCGAGAGGATTGTCTTTGGTTGGCATTTGGCAACTAAAGGAACCGTAGCCACCCTTGATGACACCGGTTTTGTCCAATAAAAAAAGTGCCACAAGTACCATGGCTCCTAACACAAGTATCCTTGGGTCTCTTTTGATGAGATACAAAATACACGAAAGATAAATCACGAATCGACTGCTGGCGTTGATTCGTTCTGCTGGTGTCTGGTTCGCATTCGGCCAAAAGGAAAGAATTCTATCTGAACGAAATAATTCGCTGGGATTTTTGAACCAGCTTTCCATTACTTTGTTCGGATACTTTTTCTATGAATCGAGTGACGGAGGGCCTTCGGCCCGGAAGTCACTCTGTGATGAAGTCTTGGTATCACGAGTGTCTTCGCCACTCGGTCTTTTTATTGAAGTTCCTTTAGCTTCTGTTTCTTCTTTGGTGGCTCGTCACTGCTCGCACCACCGAGCATCCCAAAGAGCCCAGACATACTTGATAACATTGACATTGGATTCGCGTCACCGTTCTGCATTCCTTCTGCGCACTTTGCTGCGACACCCTCAACCATGGAGAGCATTTCAGCAGGTATGGTGGAAATTGTCATTCCCAAAATATTAAGCGTTTGCAGATACTGCCATATGGCATCCTTGGTTCCCTGGCTGAGCTCCGGTGTCCAGTACTTTTTAATGTCCAAGTGTTCAAACTCATCAAACACAGACTCATCCTTTTGCATGATTTTTGACGAGTACTTGGATGCCTCTTTCATGAAGACGTCGACACACTTGCGAGGATTCGCAGTCCTCATAATGTCAAAGGACGCGTGATACTTCTTGAATGACTTTTCCTCGGGAAACGTCTGCTCGAGCTCGTTCAAAAATTGTTCCATCATTTCATTGAAAGTTCCAACAGACGCCATTCTTTACTGACTTACTTGTGTGATTCTTCTTTAAATGAGTGTTGGCAAAAGAAGTTTATCAATTGTGAATGATGTTGATTTCAGACCCACGAGTTCATCATACGTGTAGATCCTCGTGAGTTTCTGATCAGTCCCTGGTTGCCAGATGGTAATCTTTCCGCCTTGGGGAACCGTGAGTGTGTGAGGAACAACCTGTTGTGTCTCCTGATCGAGCTGAATGACACCCGTGGTGTTTCCCTTGGAGTCCAGGGCTGCCACCTGCATTTGCCACGCGGCGGCAGCCTGTGCACCAGTCACTTGGAACGAGAGATTGAGGTCGCCAGTCGACGTGTAGTGTTCCCGGGTTGTCACCCACGCAATGAGAGCGATGGCGACAAGGACCTCAAATATCATGATGTACACTCTAGACTTCATTAGCATTTGCTGGGATTAAAAACCAAGTGACGAGTGCTCAGCACTTTCACTTTGGTCTCCCAAACGTGCACGGGCAAATCCACCACGAACTTCCTATTGGATTGAGAGGAGCATCACAATTCATACAAGAAGATCCGTAGACCTGAATCATTTAACACTCGGGACACCGAGACATTGTCGTCATTTTTTATTTTACTAAAGTGGTATTTTTTAAAAAGGATCAGTCATGATGGATTCTCTTGTCGCAGTACCGTTTTGTACAACCCAAAAAACTAAAAGCGCGACGAGACTAGCTGGCTTAGCAAACTGACTTGTTTTTGGTTGACCTTCATTATTAATGTGAGCCTTTGCGTAAATATAAAGAATTACGATAAAACCGGAAATCAGGGCTGCCCAGGCAGGATCACGAAGATAGTCACTCAACATTATACTTTGGTGATATTTTAAAGTTCAAGTGGCGAAGCCTCGGCTACTTGGTTTTTAGTCTCGAGCATCCGGGAACAAAACATCATCCTCTGCTGATTTGCCTGTTATTGGTATAGTCTTTGTGTTTTGTGCATCAACATCTTCACTCGTGATTGGTGCAATTGGTGGTGCTGGATCTTTGGAAGTATCTGGCGGCGGAGCTGGTATTTCTGCTCCTGGTGCCAAGGCACCCTCTTCAGTTCCTTCTGCTGGGATTTCACCTGTTCCTTCGCCTCCTTCCGTGGTTTCTTCGGCAGGTGGAGGTTCCTCTGGTTCTTCGTTGTCAATGTCAACTTGATCACGACTGGAAATATACGTTTTCAATATTTCTTGAACTGGCAAAAGTTTCTTCACAGTCTCTTCAATACAAACAACAAATCTTCTTGTTAAATTTTCGTCGCGCTCGTACTCGGACATGTCATTGTGATACACATATGGGTCCCTGTAAAGATCTTTCGCAGCCGCCTTGTAACACCCGTGGATAAACACATCATTGGTCGGGAGTTTGACCGAAATCTTCTTGTCAGTCGAGTTGAGTCTGACGGATGAGAGAATCTTGACGTAGCTGACAAACACGGCAGCCATGAGATCGTTGAACCATCCACACGTGTTGTTCAATTTCGCGTGGTGTTCTTCAATCATGGTGTTGTTCCAATTGGGCACCTCCTTGAGGAGCTTCTGAAATTGTTTGAGAACCTCGCGACCCTTGGACATTTTGTGAGCCTCGGTGTACATCAACTCGAATGTCTCAATCATCTGGGGGCAAAGAACCGAACACAATTGCGCCATGTACTCGCGCTTGGCTTCAACAAGAACTGTAAGACCGTCCATTAGTGTTACTGAGGAAAAAGCTTTCAACGATTCTTCGCATCGGAAGAAGATCGGTATTTATTTGCAGCCTTTTTTAGATTTATCAACGACGGAAGTGTCGTGTCTTCTTCTGGGATTGGTGCCAAATGTTCATACACCGGGAGAACGTCCTCATGTTTCTTTGACTCGGGAAACCACGTGACGAAAAGACTTGCTGGGTGCGCAAAGTTGACGTCGAATCCCCCGTTTTGTAATTGTCTCTTGAGATACAGAGCCGCCTTTGTGACATCGTAGGTTGGGTACCCGAGGACAAATGGGGGAACAATCAAGAGCACCTGTCTGTGACCGGCTGACGCAACACTTTGAATCTTTCGACAAAACTGTTCGTGGATTCGTTTGTAAATTTCTTTTTTGACTCGACGCTTTTCAGCGTCCATTTTGTTGATCATGTCACGAGTGATCATCACAACCTGATTTCTATTGGGTTTTTATAAAATCCAATTGGGCGAGCTAACTAAGCGCGAAAGCTCCTTGGAGTTGAGACAGTGTCGGAAGAGGCTCCTCCCTGAGTTGATACCCAGATTCAAATTTGTCAAAGGAATCCATCTTGTCAATGGTGTTTGTGTTTTCGAGTTCGATGGATGTGACTGCGCCATCTGTGATGACCGATGTGACCGCGATACCATAAGGGTACTGATTTGTCTGAATCACGGTAAACATAAATCGGCACCGAAACGTGTCACCCTCCTGACGGATGTAACTCGTTTCAATCGGATACACGAGACACTTGCCTCCGAGTTTTTGAACGAGTGCCGGTTGTGTCAGCTGAATAAACTTTTGAGTCAGATCGTGTGTGATAGGCACCATTTGCGTCTGAGTACCAGGTTCGTACTTTTCGGACTCTGACTTGAGATACAGGTACGCCAGGAGACCGAGGCCGACAAATGCAATCATCTGCGACATTTACAAGTACGTGCGAAAAAAGACTCGCGAAAGTCATCCCAGCGTAAAGTAATGGCTGCGTGCATTCTCGTGTTCAGTCCACGGTGTCAACACTCTTTGGATATCCTGCGGTATCTCGACGCCAACCCTCAGCTCAGACAAATTGTGCAATTACACGACGTGACTCAACTCGGGATCCCGCCACAGTACGCTCGACAAATAAATAGGGTCCCGACGTTGCTCACGAAGAATGGACAAATCCTCGTGGGCAAGGAGGTTCGAAACTGGCTCGAGTCTCTTTTGCCAAACAACCTGACCAACTGCGAACTCGGTGGCAAGGGGTGTTCGTTTTCATCCTTTGACGGGACAGAGGACGAAGGTGACATGTTTGAGTTGAAGAATTACGGTCGACCTCTTCAGCCAGCAATAACACCAGAGTTGCAAGCAAAGATTAATAAAAAGTTGACATAGAGCGCCAAAGTCTTCTAAACAATGAATACTCTATTTAACAATGGCTTGTTCAAAATGCGCGCGACCGGTGTTGATGGATGGGTTGTGTCCACAACACCTCAAACAGACGTGTTCGATTTGTCTCGAGGTGACTGTTTCGAGCGTAACCACGGCGAGAACAAAACGTCTCTCATGTGGTCACGCCTTTCACATCGATTGCATCCTCAATTGGTTTGTCAAATCGGACGAGTGTCCCACGTGCCGAGCTTCGCAAACGAGCGACCCTTTCATACAATTTAAATACAAGGTGCTCAAAACGGTCGAAACGAGTGACGAGGAAGAAACGGAAGACGACGAGGACTGGGATTACACGACGAGTGCCGAGTACTATTATCGGTGGCGCTCGATGCTGTGTCAAAGAGAACATCAAGACGATGAGTTGACTCGGGCACTAAAACGAGCCATGGTGTTTGAATCCACCGTCGACGACTTGGATGACACGTTTGGGTTGACGGATTTTGAAATTGATAGAATGTTCGAGTATCAATCTGAAAAAGCGTGTCCCGAAGAGATTTTGAAGAATTGGTTCAATTGGTTCTTCACCGAGGAAACGACGACTGACGCAATGCGAAGAGCGAGATTTCACCAGTCGACGATGGAAGATCTCACGGGGTACTTTTTGTTGTCACCGTGGAACGCGGGCGAAGTTATGCGGTTTCAGAAACATAAGCGTGAAAATACATCACGATGGGAAGCGATCATGAACGCATGGAAAGAGTCTGGCACCGCAGAAACACCTGAAATAGAACGCGCCGTTTCATGTCAATCCACAGTGAGTGATCTCATGGGACCGTTTGGGTTTTCTTGTCTCGACGCAATTGACATGATGGCCTATCAACGAACACTTCGAGTGGAGAAACTCAAACAAAGTTGGTTTGATACACTCAAGATCATGGAGTTGGTCGACGGTGATCTTGAGTGCCAAAAGGCTGAAGTTCTCAAACGAGCGATTGCAGGTCAGGCCACACGTGAAGATCTTGAATATCTTCAAGTACCAGAGCCTGACATGATACTTGATCATCAAATTGCGTGTACTATGTGATGGTTCTCAAGTGGCCTTCTCAACACCCGAGATCCACATGAAAACTTGTGTCAGAATCTGGATACACAAGAGAGCCTTTATTCATAATAGCACCCTTTGCAATAGGAATGTCAATCCCATTTTTACACAAGGTGTCCAACTTTTGTTGATCACCCTTTCTGACCGTCTCAATTGCAAAAGCCACTGTGAATATCAGACACAAAAGAACAATGAATGAAGTCATCTTGACGAGATTCATCTTTAACAGTTGAATTTAAAATTAATTGGAAGATCACTTGGAGGGATGTCACCAGTCAAGCCGTGTAACAATGATGGGACAGCAACTGAACCAGCCTTCACCGTGAAACTTGGGTTCTTAGCACAGTACTTGTTAATCTTTGTTTGATCAGTGTTATTGAGCAACTTGATGAACCAAAGAATACCCGCGAGAAGTGCCAAGAGGACTGTGAACATAATAATGTCAATGGTGTCACTCGTCACTGACATCGCACTTTAAATTTGCCTTTATATTTAAATTTGTAGTTGGAACTGATCCCACCAAAGAAGAAAGGGCCCGTGATACATCATCTGATCCGAGGAGACTACTAAGTTGTCCCTGTGTGAGTGAAATACTAGGACCGCCACCTGCACACACTTTATCAAACTTTGTCTGATCCATCTTCCTGAGGAGGACGATGATCCACACCATCAAGAAGAAGAGTGTCAAAAGGGCCACGAGGATTGCAACGTCCTCAATCTCAATGGGATCGGGATCCATCTACAATTAGGGTTTACTTTTTCTCACCAGAAATTCGGTTTGAGGCCCAGTGTTTTTAGGGTTGGATGTTTCGTCACTCAGTAACAAATAACACATACCAGTCGAGTCATACGCGGCAATCTGACAATTTGTAGTTATGTCGCATTGATATGCACACACGTAATCACTTGATGTAACCGAATTTGAAATCAGATTACTCGAAGACAAAAAGTTGTACGCATTTGCCGTCTTCTTGTCAAAGTCTTTTGGAAGAGAAACAGGTGTCGCACACGTCTTTATCAGCGACCCAGTCTTGGGCAAAATGAATTGGTTTGGGTTGACACACGATGCAGGCTGACACAACCCAGTTTGCATTTGCCACGAGGCCACGTTGGAATCCGCTGTGTCCGGTGAACACGTTTCGCCATCGGGCACCTCGTACAACATGTAAATCATTCCACAGACAAAGATGGTCAAGACGATGAAAAAGGCCATCAGGGTCCAATTGGTCGCCAGGCTGGATGCGAGCGCCCCGAGACCGCCAAAGGCGGCTGCAATCCCGATGATCATGTTTTTGCTCAGGGCCATGTTACTAATGACTTTGAAAAAACTCTGGGTCACAAAAACCAAGTGGGTGAGCAAAGCGAGCCCACTTGTAGCCGGGGGTCACAAGTGGGTCCTCTCAACAAGGCTTCGCCTTGGCTCGTCACTCGGTTCTAAAAACCAATGGGGTGAGCGGGGTCACGAGTGCTTTAGGCCTGCGGCCCTCGCACTCGGTTCTAAAGAATTGGCCCGCAGTGACACTATGAGGTTTCAAACCATCCAGGCTTCGGCAATCAAGTCCGCCTTTGAGGTTCTGAAGGACATTCTCAACGATGTCAACTTGTATTTTTCACCAGAGGGACTTCGGATTCTCACTCTCGATACCGCCAGAGTCGCCCTGGTGGATATGTTCTTGCCGGCAGAAAACTTTGAAGAGTTTCGTTCCGAAAACCTCGTGGCTGGAATCAACGTCACAAACATGTTCAAGCTTCTAAAATTCATAAGCAACAACGACACCCTCACGATGGAGGTGAAGAATCGTGAGTATCTCGACATTCGAATCGAAAACTCGAACAAAAAGACTGACACCAAGTTTCAATTGAAGTTGCTTGATATCAACGAGGACCAAATCGAGGTTCCCGAGATTGAAATGTCGAGCGTGACCATGATGCCCTCGATTGACTTTCAGAGGATTTGTCGTGACATGAACAACTTGGCGACCGATGTCGAAATCACTCGAAGAAACAACAAGTTTATCATCCAGTGTTACGGTGACTTTGCGAATCAGGAGACGAGCATCGAGTGCAACGACAACTTCAAGGGTGAACTTTCGGGCAAGTACTCGTTAAAGTATCTCAACCTCTTCACGAAAGCCACGGGTATGTGTTCAGCCGTGAACATCATGCAGGAGGAGGAGAACCGCTTCTTGGTCTTGAAATACAACGTGGCAAACCTCGGTGATCTAAGATTCTTTTTGGCGACAAAGACGGCGGATTGAGAGTCAAGTGCCGAGGTCGAAGACCGAAAGGCACTTTGCGATGACCACGTTGAACTCAAATTAGGAGGGCTTCGCCCTCATCAAATTTATCTTGGATCCCTTTGATAGGAGGCCTCTTGTCAACGATTCTTCTTGGGAACACACAATTTACCTAAGAGTCAAGTCGATGAACCCTCGAAGACTTTCTTGTGATATACAAAATGCAGACACGATCAAAAACAAATGGGATTCCCACAAGACCAGGTCCTTTAATTGACAGTGACTCGGATGAGGAAGACCAGTGTCGTCTTGTTCAACTTGTGGAGAAGTATCTTGAAAAGACCAAGTGGCGATCCGGGACAAATTGTCTTGAAAAAAATCCAGGATACTGAAAATGCTCACAAGGTCTAAATCAGGTGCTACTCGTCCGGTATCTGCAATTAAAAAGACGGTCACGCGCCGTGTCATCCCAGGAGAAACACTTCGTGACGAACCTCGCTCAGAGGATGAGTACACGAGTGACGCCGACTCGGAGGGAAACCTCGCGGACTTTGTGGTTCGCGACGAGCCCGTTGGGCGATACGTTGACAAGGCTGTGGATGAGGCTTGGAAAAATTGGAAACCGACTCGAAACTCAGAGGCTCGATTCAAGAGGGTCATCGATAAACATTCGAAGAAAGCACATCATACCTAAGAACCGAGTAACCCAGAATTGAGTCCGCGTCGCGGCCGAAGGCCGCTCCACTCTAACTGATAATCCCCAAAGACTGTCCCAGTGCCACGTTGTTGGCGCGGTCAAAGGATTTCACACTGAAAGACTCTCCAGACTTGATCACGATTGATTGACCGATTATAGGCGTAATCTTCAGCGACACGCACTGTTCTCCAAAAATGTCTGAGAGTTCAAGCGTTTCGCCGTGAAAGTCACAGTTTGGTCCGGCAAACTTTTTAATTTTATCCGTGACATTCCGGTGTTCTTCGTCGTACATGACGACCCAGGCTTCCTTGATAGGAGGATGAAATCCCGGTGTCTTCTTTGGCGGCCACGAGTGTTTCGGATCCCGCGTGACATACTTGTACGTGTTTCCATTGTGTGCATAGGTCACGCGGTACTTTACATCTGAGACACACGAAGGATACGGGAAGACTCCCATTCGATTCTTGTACATCCATGTTATATTTGTTTCGTTTTCCTCAAATTCAGTGTCCCAAAAGCGCTCCTCGTTTTTCCAAAAGGCTGAATCAACGTCACACGGATCACCGCTCGAATTGTATTCCAGGGTGACCCGTTTGATCTGATACTTTGGTGGCGTGATGAATCTCCGGAGAAACAGGGCCAGGGACAAGATGACTTCTTTGACTGTTCGTAACAAAGTACTTCGTACTTTATAAAAAACCATTCTACATCTAAAGAACACGAAATCTTTAATAGGAATGGCCACCTTTTACGGTCGCTACGAGGCGAAGATTCAAGAGTGGGAGGACTTGATCGCCAAGGACCCTGACAACCGCGAACAATACGAGACTGAAATGTACGACTACATGGCTGACTGCATCCCCTTTATGGAGAAGCTCTCGAGTGACACGACGGAAAAGCACACTATTGACACCATATTCGTCTCGAGCAGCAAAAAGGGCATCCAGCGCAAAGAGATTTTTCACGAGTATCTTCGAAAGGTTGAAGACTTCAAGGGTGCCATCGAGGACGAAAAGGAAGTCACATTTGAAGACACGAGCAAGTGCCCCTCGTGTGGGTCCTCCAACGTGTTTTCCGTTCCGTCGACTAGCGAGGACATCTGCGAAGACTGTGGAACGGCGACATTCTTCTTGGGATGTGATCTCTCGTACAAGGATGAACAAGAACTCGAAAAGGTTGTCACGTACTCGTACAAGCGTGACAATCATCTCAACGAGTGGATCCTCCAGTTTCAGGCGAAAGAGACGACGAGCATTCCACACGAGGTGATTGAACAACTTCGTGGTGAATTCAAAAAACAAAAGATTCAATCCGTGACTGAAATTACACATGCAAAAGTCCGAGCGCTCTTGAAGAAACTCCGCTTGAACAAGTACTACGAACACGTGCCTTATATCGCAAATATACTTAATGGAATCCAGCCCCCGAAAATGTCACAGGCACTCGAGGACCGCTTGCGAATGATGTTCCGCGACGTTCAAGAGCCTTTTAACACACATTGTCCAGAGACTCGTAAAAACTTTTTGAGTTATTCGTATGTTCTCTACAAGTTTTGTGAACTCCTCGGTGAGGATGATTTTCTTCCGTGCTTTCCGTTGCTCAAGTCCAAGGACAAGTTGTATCAACAAGATGTCATATGGAAAAAGATTTGTCACGAACTCAAGTGGGAGTTCATCTCGACGGTGTAAGAACCGATTGGCTTCGCCAATCGTGATCCATAATTTGACTCGCTCTTCACTTCTTCTTCTGTGTCAATTGCATGGCACCATTGATGATCAGGATACCTAGAAGTATCCCAATCACAATGTCCAATACGTCATTTTTTATAAACTTTTTTGCGAGAATTGCACTCAGAATCACCGCAGTGGTGAGAGCCGCCTGTTGAGCCTTGGAGAGCTTGTTAATCTGATCGTTTACATTTGTAAACTTGGACACGATGACAGCAATAAAGAGACTAATCAAAAGAGCCACGAGCTGCTGATTCATTTGTGTTTACCAGGAAAAAAAAGTCACCTTAAAAACCAAGTCGCTTGAGCGACTTGTGACCTGGGCTACAAGTGGTTTCGGTCTCGAGCGTGCTTCGCACGCGCGCGGGCCTTTAGCGGGCAGAGCCCGCGTCGCGGCCGTAGGCCGCTCCTGCCCGCTTTGACCTCATCACTTGGTTTTTGTAATTTTTCGTTCTCTGTTTCGCAAGTTGGCAAGCATGCGATTATAATTTTGTTTACTCATATTGGGAAAATTTAATAAATTAGCATCTTTATTGGAATTGTAATTAAAATTTTTGTATGACATTACAATTGCTCGTATAAGTTGATTATTCGTTTTGTTGGGATACGTGTTTCTGTAGAGATTCAGTAACTCATTTGGTTGTGTTGGGACCCTGATAATTGGTTTGTTCTTTGGATGAATACTTTTCATTATGCTTGTCTTGAAATTTTTGTTTACAATTTTGCTTTCTTGTGTGAGACGAAGACCTCTCAACATATTTGCATTTGAGCGAAACATTTGTCCCTTATTCTGAGGTCTTGCAACAAGTATCTTTGTGTTTTGAGGAAAGTACCCTTGTGGTTTATTTTTTATATCATTTGAAAATTGATTATCAATACGTTTTATAAACTTTTCAAAACATGATACTTGATTGACATTTGTTTTAAATGGTCTATGGGACCCATAATCAAAGATAATAACTTTTTTGACGGTTAAATCATCTTCCTTGTACATGACAGCCATGTTGCCAATGTGAAGATCACCGTGGTATCCTCTTGATGTTTTCCAAAATTTGATAAG
>JACCDM010455287.1_pt1 | contig 11380 bp, 2 predicted proteins | sample 7445851 | NCBI WGS metagenome assembly JACCDM01 (sample SAMN15323438, study PRJNA562643) | freshwater metagenome | isolation source: river surface water | place: USA:Blue River Watershed | collected 2017-08-16
GACTCTGACTTCGATGACATGGCAACGGGTGTAACTTCTTCATGGACAACATCGGAAAGTCTAGTTGATGCTGGAACTGCTGGCTATAACGATGGATTGCAGTTCTATAACAGTACACTTGTTTATCCGTCGATCAACTTTTCAAGTTATGCTAACGGACCTGCGAGCAATGTAGATTATTCCACAGGAGTCACTGGTTCTCGTACATTCTACCGATATTTTGACATGTTGACGACTGCGCGTTCCAATTTCACTATAACGGTAAATGGAACAGCTACACCAATTGCATCTGGTACATCGTTTACGAATAGCACGAATCAGATCAAAATTGACATTAAATTACCGAATGGCAGTGGAGAAGGAACTGGTTGGATGGATGTTACTCAATTATTTGCAACGAATACTTGGACTGACGGAAGCGGTGCGTTGTTAAGCGGCGCATTCACTATGAGTACGGCAGAGAGTATTACTGTCGGAACTAAGAGCACAGGTTCCACATCCGTAGATGGAATTGTATTTGTTCGTATTCGTGTACCTCAAAGCTGGACTGGAAATCTAACTAGCATTACGCTGGTTGGAGCATAATAGATGGCACTTACGACCGCAACCCAAGCTCAAATCGCTCTCAAGCACCTTCTCGGTAAGGCGCAGACAGATACTTCGTCTAAAGGTCCAAATAACGAAGCTGAATCGTTGAATCTTATTTCAACGGCAGACAAAGTTTGGACATCCACCATACCAGGTACCGCTCCATCCACTAGCAGCTCTGTTGTGGAAGTTTTTGATGGCAGTGGAAATCCAGGAACTTACGGTCGAGCTATTTTGGTGCTTGATCCAACATCAAACGGCAGAGCGTATTTTACGCTTTATCCATCAGACCATCCTAGCTATACAGGTTCTGACCTTGCATCGGGCACGCGTATTAGGAATTTAATTTCCACTCGCTTTGGCGTAAGTTACGAACCGATTCCGTATGATAGTTCTACGCTTATTCCACCTGGGGATAGTCGTGAGTGGATTTATCAATTTGAGCCTGGCATTTTCTTTCAAGAGAATGTCGTTGCGGCTACACCTGATACTATTAAAGTTTACGCATACATTGGCGAAACAGTTGCCGATCAAACATTTGCGGGTTCATCAGGATGGTCAGGATTTTCAGGATCATCTGGAATTTCAGGCAATAGCGGCGTTTCAGGAACAAGTGGTTATTCAGGATTTTCTGGCACTTCAGGCTACAGCGGCGTCTCTGGAACAAGTGGCAGTAGCGGAACTACAGGCGCAAGTGGAAATTCAGGACATAGTGGTTCTTCTGGCATAAGCGGCTCTTCAGGCCGTTCTGGCGTAAGCGGTTATTCTGGTTATTCTGGCGTTTCAGGGACAAGTGGCTCGTCTGGAACAACAGGAACTTCTGGTGTATCAGGAACTTCTGGCTATTCTGGCGTCGGCACTAGCGGAACTAGCGGCCAGTCAGGTGCTTCCACTTCTGGTGTCTCTGGTTATAGCGGTTATTCTGGCGTTTCAGGAACAAGTGGAACTTCTGGCAACTCCGGTCATAGCGGAACATCTGGAACAAGTGGCTATTCTGGTTATTCTCCTTGTCCGTCTTATTATGAAGTGACAATTGCAGGCAATTCAGCAGCAGGCATCTACCGCGTCGGCCCTAACGGTGGCCCTCTCAATTGGTATGGAGTTATTGCCGGTGTTGGTCAGGTTTATCTTGATGAAGTGTCACCTACAACTTGGGTAATCACTGTATTAGACCCGACAGATGCCGCAGTTGCTTCATTTACAGCTACTAAAACAGCATCTTGCCCTGTCGCGGCAGATTCGTTCTCAGTAACAACGGGAGCTGGTTCTGCAACAATTACGGGTGTAGGAATAGGACAAAGCGGTTATTCTGGAAGAAGTGGCACAAGCGGTTATTCAGGTGTAAGTGGAATATCTGGACATTCAGGTGTATCAGGCTACAGTGGAGTTTCAGGAACAAGTGGCTCGTCTGGTGTTTCTGGTTCTAGCGGTAGATCAGGCACTTCAGGTCAATCGGGAGCTTCTACTTCGGGCGTCTCTGGCTACAGCGGTTATTCTGGTGTCTCTGGCACTTCAGGTTATTCAGGCGTCGGAACAAGCGGAACTTCTGGTCAGTCAGGTGCTTCAACCTCTGGCACAAGTGGCTATTCAGGCTATTCAGGCTATTCGGGCGTTTCAGGATCGAGCGGACACTCTGGTGTTGGAACATCAGGCACAAGCGGTCAGTCAGGTGCTTCTACTTCTGGCGTTTCTGGCTACAGCGGTTATTCTGGCGTCTCTGGAACATCAGGCCATAGCGGAATTTCTGGTTCGTCTGGCGTTGGAACTTCGGGCACTTCAGGTCAATCAGGTGCTTCCACTTCTGGCGTCTCAGGCTACTCTGGATATTCTGGTGTCTCAGGAACAAGTGGAACTTCTGGAACTTCTGGTAGCTCTGGCGTCTCAGGACAGTCAGGGGCATCAACTTCAGGCGTCAGTGGCTATAGCGGCTATTCAGGTGTTAGTGGTACAAGCGGCAGTTCAGGCGTTTCTGGAACATCAGGAAGTAGCGGTCGCAGCGGCACAAGTGGTAGTAGCGGCATCTCAGGATCAAGTGGCTATTTCGGAGGCAATGCTCAACCTTACATTTTTGAAGGTTCTTCAATTACAGATGCTGATCCTGGCAGCGGCTTGTTGCGAATGAATAGCGGTACGCAGTCCACTGCTACATTTTTCTATATTGACTTAAATAACTCAGATGGTAGCGATGTAACAGCTTGGCTAGACTCTCTTGACGATTCTACTAATTCCATTCGCGGCTATCTTACAGTTCGTAATCGCGTTAATTCAACTTGGGAAGTCTTTAGCATAACTGGAGCCGTAGTTAGTGCTGTTGGTTATCGGAAAATTCCTGTAGTACAAATTGCAAATAACACAAGTGGTTTCTCCAGCGGCGATCCACTTATTGTTGATTTCTCCCGCGCCGGCGACAGCGGTTATTCTGGTGTTTCAGGAACAAGTGGATCGCCTGGCGTCAGCGGCACATCAGGTAGTTCAGGCGTTTCTGGCAATAGCGGTCGCAGCGGAACTTCTGGTTATTCAGGCGTCTCAGGCCAGTCAGGTGCATCTACTTCTGGCGTCTCTGGTTATTCTGGTTACAGTGGTGTCTCAGGCACGAGCGGTCATTCTGGAGTTGGTACCAGCGGAACTTCAGGTCAGTCAGGTGCTTCTACCTCTGGCACAAGTGGCTATTCAGGTTACAGTGGTGTTTCAGGAACAAGCGGCCATTCAGGCGTCGGAACATCTGGCACTTCAGGTCAATCAGGTGCATCAACATCAGGAACAAGCGGCTACTCAGGCTACAGTGGCACTTCTGGTTATTCTGGAGTCGGAACTTCGGGAACCTCTGGCCAATCAGGAGCTTCTACCTCTGGCGTAAGCGGCTATTCAGGTTATAGTGGAGTTTCAGGAACAAGTGGCTCGTCAGGTGTTTCAGGCTCTAGCGGTAGATCAGGCACTTCTGGAACAAGCGGCTACTCAGGTTATTCTGGCGCATCAGGCTCAAGTGGCTATTCAGGTGTATCTGGAACCAGCGGGACTTCAGGCACCAGCGGTTCGTCTGGTCTAACTGTTTGCTCAACAACTTACTATTATTACATTCGCGATAATGACATTCTGAATGTGACGACTGTCAATCCTGCAGGCGTACACTCGTTGACAACAACAGATGGGATTACATGGACGGCAAACTTCTTTACGTTGGAGAAAGTGGGCGGTTTTTGGACGCTTGATTATGATGATGGCGACGGCGGTCTGGTAACTTTTGAAACCACTAATACTGACCTATGTCCACCTATTGACCCAGCCGATTTTTCAATAGAAGGCGATTTTGAAATTTATGCTATTAGCAACTCTGGACTTTCTGGTTACTCTGGCTATAGTGGACGTTCAGGACATAGCGGTCACTCAGGAAGCAGCGGAGTAAGCGGTTTTAGCGGACTAAGTGGGGTTAGCGGTTACTCTGGTTTTTCTGGCGTTTCAGGAACAAGCGGAGTGTCGGGCCAATCAGGTGCTTCTACCTCTGGAGTAAGTGGATACTCAGGCATCAGTGGAACATCAGGTGTTTCAGGTTCAAGCGGACGTTCGGGCACTTCTGGTTATTCAGGTGTTTCTGGCCAATCAGGAGCTTCAACCTCTGGCACAAGTGGTTATTCAGGTTATTCTGGCATTTCAGGAACGAGCGGGTCATCAGGCGTCGGCACCAGCGGCACAAGCGGCCAGTCAGGTGCTTCAACATCAGGAACGAGTGGCTACAGCGGTTATTCAGGTGTTTCAGGAACTTCTGGTTATTCAGGTGTCGGAACATCTGGCACTTCTGGACAGTCGGGAGCTTCAACCTCTGGCGTTTCAGGCTACTCTGGATATTCGGGTGTCTCAGGAACAAGCGGCTCATCAGGTGTTTCTGGTTCCAGCGGACGCTCTGGCACTTCTGGCCAATCAGGTGCATCTACCTCTGGCGTAAGTGGCTACTCAGGCTATTCGGGTGTCTCTGGTACTTCTGGTTATTCAGGCGTCGGCACTTCTGGAACCTCTGGCCAATCAGGCGCTTCTACCTCTGGAACTTCTGGTTATTCAGGTGTTTCAGGAACAAGTGGATCATCAGGTGTTTCTGGTTCCAGCGGTCGTTCTGGTACTTCTGGCTACAGCGGCTATTCAGGAGTTTCTGGCCAATCAGGTGCTTCTACTTCTGGCGTATCAGGCTACAGTGGTTATTCTGGCGTCTCTGGCACTTCTGGCTATTCTGGCGTCGGCACCAGTGGTACATCAGGTCAATCGGGAGCATCAGGCACCAGCGGCTTATCAGGCTACTCAGGTTATAGTGGCAATTTTGGTGGAAATTCTCAATTATATGGTTTTTCTACTACAACAACAGATGCCGATCCTGGTGTGGGATATCTACGTGTTAATAATTTAACTTTCCCTGCTATTACACAAATATACATTGACGATTCCAACTTAAATGGAGACACAGTTACTGAATGGATTAATGAATTTGATGATTCTACAAATACCATTAAGGGAACTGTAGTATTTTATAAAAATGGAGCTTCCGAAAATCAGATGATTTTCGATGTTTCAGGAAGCAATTCAGCAGCAACAGGATACACAAAAATAGCGGTATCGCCAGTAAGAGCAAATGGAACATTAAATAATAACGATCAAATTGTTGTTAGCTTTGTTAGAGCAGGTGATTCTGGCGTAAGTGGATCATCAGGCTCTTCAGGACGCTCAGGAACTTCTGGTTACAGCGGCTATTCTGGCGTTTCTGGCATAAGTGGCTATTCAGGCTATAGTGGAGTATCGGGACAGTCAGGTGCTTCAACTTCTGGCGTCTCTGGTTATAGCGGTTATTCAGGAGTTTCTGGAACAAGTGGCTCATCAGGTGTTTCTGGCTCCAGCGGACGTTCTGGTACTTCTGGCCAATCAGGTGCATCTACCTCTGGCGTAAGTGGCTATTCGGGTTATTCTGGTGTTTCAGGAACGAGTGGTTATTCAGGTGTCGGAACATCAGGCACTTCTGGCCAATCGGGAGCTTCCACCTCTGGAACGAGTGGTTACAGTGGCTATTCAGGTGTCTCTGGAACTTCTGGCTATTCAGGTGTCGGAACATCAGGAACTAGCGGCCAATCAGGTGCTTCTACTTCTGGAACAAGTGGTTATTCTGGCTATTCAGGTGTTTCTGGAACAAGCGGAACATCAGGTGTTTCTGGTTCAAGCGGTAGATCAGGCACTTCTGGCCAATCAGGTGCATCTACCTCTGGCGTCTCTGGCTACAGCGGCTATTCGGGAGTAAGTGGATCATCTGGTGTTAGCGGTTATTCAGGGTATAGCGGTAATAGCGGAGCACCTGGGTGTAGCGACACTTATACTGCTGTTGTTTCACTTTCTGGTTCCCCGATGGACCCAGTTGATGGCACTTATGTTCTCCTGCGCACAGGACCAACAACATGGGCAGTTGCTACGCCATTTCCAGCAACTCTTTCTCTTTCCGGGTCTACCTGGACACTTACTATTACTAGCGAAGGTGGACCAGTTGTCTTCACTGCGACGAATGTTAGCGGCTGTCCACCATTAACTGGCTGGACAGAACCAACAGATTACGATATCTCATGGTTCAATGGCTATTCTGGTGTTAGCGGTTATTCAGGTCGTTCTGGTGTTTCAGGCGTTAGCGGAACGTCTGGAACGTCTGGAAGTTCTGGTGTTTCAGGCTCTAGCGGTCGCAGCGGAACTTCTGGCTATTCAGGCGTCGGAACATCTGGCACTTCTGGCCAATCAGGAGCTTCTACCTCTGGCACAAGTGGCTATTCAGGCTATAGCGGAGTTTCTGGCTATTCGGGTGTTGGCACCAGCGGCACTTCTGGACAATCAGGTGCGTCAACATCAGGAACGAGTGGATACTCTGGCGTAAGTGGCTCATCAGGTGTTTCTGGTTCTAGCGGCAGATCAGGAACTTCTGGCTACAGCGGCTATTCAGGTGTTTCTGGACAGTCTGGTGCCTCCACTTCTGGCGTATCAGGTTATAGCGGCTATTCAGGCGTATCTGGAACTTCTGGTTATTCTGGCATCGGAACTTCAGGAACTTCTGGACAATCTGGTGTATCTACATCTGGAACTTCTGGCTACAGTGGATATTCAGGTGTCTCAGGAACAAGTGGATCATCGGGTGCTTCAGGTTCAAGTGGACGTTCGGGAACTAGCGGCCAATCAGGTGCATCTACCTCTGGTGTCTCTGGCTACAGCGGCTTCTCTGGTGTCTCTGGCACTTCTGGCTATTCTGGCGTCGGTACTTCTGGAACTAGCGGTCAGTCAGGTGCATCAACCTCTGGTGTAAGCGGTTATTCGGGCTATTCAGGTTTTTCGGGAACGAGCGGCTATTCAGGCTACAGCGGAGTCTCTGGCACTTCTGGCCAATCTGGGGCTTCAACCTCTGGCGTTTCAGGCTACTCTGGATATTCTGGTGTCTCAGGAACAAGTGGTTCATCAGGTGTTTCAGGCTCTAGTGGTCGGTCTGGAACTTCTGGTCAATCAGGTGCTTCTACCTCTGGAACGAGTGGCTATTCAGGCTATAGCGGAGTTTCTGGAACAAGTGGCAGTAGCGGACGTAGTGGAACTTCCGGCACTAGTGGCAGTAGCGGACGTAGTGGAACTTCAGGTGCAAATGGTTGCGCAAATGTTTATTATGTAGTTTCCAGTCTTGGTACTTTCATTTGTAATACTGGATTTATTGTAAACGGCTGGTATGCTGATAATTTAATAGGAGATGCAGGAAATCCTGAATGCTCTATTTATTATTCGGCTGGCCAATGGGTAATTAGCGTCGTAACAACAATTGGAGAAACAAGATATTTAATTACCACAGATGACCAATGCCCGCCTGTTCCTATTGGCCTTTACACTTACGCTGACGTTGATGGTGGATACACTGTAAGTTATATTTCAAATTCTTACACTGGCATTTCTGGTTTTAGCGGCACATCAGGCTCGTCAGGTCGCAGCGGAACTTCAGGTTATTCTGGAGTTGGTACTTCAGGAACTTCTGGTCAATCAGGTGCATCTACCTCTGGCACAAGTGGCTATTCAGGCTACAGTGGTGTTTCTGGAACAAGTGGTTCATCAGGTGTTTCTGGTTCCAGCGGTCGATCAGGAACTTCTGGCTATTCTGGCGTCTCTGGCCAATCAGGTGCTTCGACCTCAGGTGTTTCTGGTTATTCAGGCTACAGCGGTGTCTCTGGCACTTCTGGTTATTCTGGCGTCGGCACTTCTGGTACAAGTGGCCAATCAGGCGCTTCTACTTCTGGCACAAGCGGCTATTCAGGTTATTCTGGAGTTTCAGGAACAAGTGGCAGTTCTGGTGTTTCTGGTTCAAGCGGTAGATCAGGAACTTCTGGCTACAGCGGTTATTCAGGAGTTTCAGGTCAATCAGGTGCATCAACCTCTGGTGTAAGTGGCTATTCAGGCTACAGCGGTGTCTCTGGCACTTCTGGTTATTCGGGTGTCGGTACCAGCGGAACTAGCGGCCAGTCAGGTGCCTCTACTTCTGGTACTTCTGGTTATAGTGGATTCTCTGGTGTCTCTGGAACTTCTGGCCGCAGCGGTACTTCTGGCTATTCAGGAGTTGGCACTTCTGGAACTTCTGGCCAATCGGGAGCGTCAACATCAGGAACTAGCGGCTATTCAGGCTACAGCGGCGTCTCTGGAACTTCTGGTTATTCGGGTGTCGGCACTTCTGGAACATCCGGACAATCAGGCGCATCTACTTCTGGCACAAGTGGCTATTCAGGTTATTCTGGCGTTTCTGGTACGAGTGGTTACTCTGGCGTAGGAACCTCTGGAACTAGCGGCTATTCAGGTGCGGGAACCTCGGGCACAAGTGGCTACAGCGGTACAGCAGGCGCATCAGGAAGCAGCGGTTACAGCGGAGCAGCAGCAGCTTGTTACACTTACTATGAAGTTACAATAGCGGGCAACGCAGCCGCAGGCATCTATAGGGTCGGATATAACGGCTCGCAGTGGTATGGCTTTATTACCGGCGGCTATCAGGTTTACCTATATTTTAGCGGAGGCGAGTGGCTAATTGAGAGTCTCGATGGCGGCGACTTTACTGTAGCAACTTGGAGTGCAACGCCAACGGCAGCATGTCCAAGCACAGCGGATTCTTACAGCCTAGATAGCGGTTCGGGTTCTGCGACTGTTACAGGTGTAGGAATAGGACAGAGCGGCACAAGCGGCTCTTCAGGACGCTCTGGCACAAGCGGCTCTTCAGGACGCTCTGGCACAAGCGGCACTTCTGGTTATTCTGGAGTCGGCACTTCGGGCACTTCTGGTCAGTCAGGCGCTTCTACTTCTGGCGTCTCTGGCTATAGCGGCTATTCTGGCGTCTCTGGCACAAGTGGATCATCAGGTGTTTCTGGTTCCAGCGGCAGATCAGGCACTTCTGGCTATAGTGGTTATTCAGGTGTATCTGGAACATCTGGCTCAAGCGGTTCTTCAGGCAGTAGCGGGCGCTCGGGCACAAGCGGTTATTCAGGCGTTGTCACCGTTCCAGGCTCAAACACGCAAGTAATCTTTAACGATTCATCTGCTTTAGGCGCTGATGCTGGTCTTACATACAACAAGACGACAGACGCACTAACTCTCGCAGGTAATTTCGCTATAGGTCCAGCAGCAGGCACTGCAACTGCAACGCCCACAAAAATAGACATGGGCGGAACCTATGGCACTAATACAGCAGGCACAACAGGCAACCTAAAATATCTCCTTTACTCAGCAGGCGTATCATACGGCATCGGTATGTCTGCAAACCGTATGGAATTCCAAGTGCCGTCGAGTTCATTCCATACTTTCTATGTCAATGGCGTATCTATAGGCGAATTTAGGGAGACCGGCTTATTACTATCTTCTTCTAATATCGCAATTTTTGGTATGGATAGAACCGTACCAACAACGGTTGGAAACTATGTAGACATTGGCGCATTCACTGTGACGAACGGTGGAAGCAATATTGAAATCTATGTAACCATTGCTTCATCTGGATATGCTCAGAGTAAACGATATTTCATACCAACAGAGTATAACGGAACGGCTAATACCTGGCAGAAAGTGGAAGCAATTTCATCGACTGGTGCCTATTCTGGACAAGACGCTGATTTAGAAATTAACATCAATAATGCCACTGTAAGTTTGCGACTACGAAGAATAGCGGGAACGACAGCAGGTACAGCCAAAATCACTTTGATGTATCAGGGCTATGTGGCTGATACCTTTACTGCGTCAACGACGACCGGCGTAGCGACCGCGCCGACAACTCGTTACGCTGTATATGCTGACGCTGTATTGTCTAACGTTTTAGTTGCTGGTGATAACCTTGCAATTGCAGCAGGTTCATTCAATCTGTTTAATTACAATTCTACGGGCAACCCTGTTAGCTTAGTGGCTTGGAGTCCTACGGCTAACGGTGGAGCAAGTCCATCGGCAGCAGAAGTCGCGCAAGTATACGCCAGACAAGGCGTTAATAGCGTTGCTTATGACAACTACGCCGAAGTGAAAATTGGCCGTTATGAGCACGCTTCTGTAAACGCGCGAACGAAACTTGTATTTGCATTGACACACGGGAGTGGTGTAGCAACTGGTACCGATATTTTAAGTCTTTTTAGTAACGGTAAAGTTGCTGCAACAGGTGCTTTGACATCTGGCGTATCAGCTCTATCTGATGGAGCAAACATCGCAACTGATGCAGCATTAGGAAATGTTTTCACTGTAACAATTGCTGGCAATAGAACTATGTCTGCACCAACTAATCCAACAGACGGACAGAAAATTATTTATAGGATCAAACAAGACGGAACAGGCTCTCGCACAATGGCTTGGAATGCTGTTTTCCGTTTTCCAGCTGCAACTGCTCCAACATTGACGACCACAGCAGCCAAAACAGATTATGTTGGATTTATCTACAACTCTACCGACACTAAGTGGGACATGCTGGCATTCACTGCTGATTTGTAATTGTGTTAAAATACAAAATTTATGCTAGACTGTCGATAGCCAATATATGCAAACAGTGCATTTTTACTACGATGGTAAATCATTCTCGTTTAAAGTAAACGAGAATGATTACATAGGTAATGAAATGCTTCGCCATAACTCTTTCTATGCTCTAAAAGAGTTGGAGATGAGCCGATCTGTTTTGCGACCAGAAATGACGGTTATTGATTGTGGTGCAAACATTGGCAATCACGCAGTGTATTTTAGCAAATACTGCAAACTTGTGTATGCCATTGAGCCGTTCCCAGACAACTTTCAATTACTCCAGCAGAATTCATTAAACTCCGACAATATTGTTTGCCACAACAGTCTTTTGAGTGATCAAGAGACTTTTTATTTCGCGAATATAAAAAACGAACATCGCACAGGCTTGTTGAATTATGGCAGCGTCAGTTACGAACTTGCCGAAACAGGAATTAAATCCACAACTCTTGACACAATGTTTCCTCATACAAAAATTGGGGCTATCAAGGTTGACACTGAGGGTATGGAGTTGAAGATTTTATTAGGTGCTAGAAAAATACTCACTAAATATAAACCTCGCTTAATGATAGAAACTCATTCTGTCGAAGACGGTGAAAGTATCAATGAACTTCTTTTTGAGTGTGGATACTCACTTGGCAGTAAAACAAAAATCGAAGACCTTTTTGAGGAAAAATAATGGCATCATCTGGACCGAATTTTCCATCTGATTATACGGCAGTTATTGGAGGAAGCGGGGGTTTTGCACCTTGGATTAATCCTAATTACATAACTGCCGATGATACAA
>JACCDM011338189.1_pt1 | contig 11377 bp, 9 predicted proteins | sample 7445851 | NCBI WGS metagenome assembly JACCDM01 (sample SAMN15323438, study PRJNA562643) | freshwater metagenome | isolation source: river surface water | place: USA:Blue River Watershed | collected 2017-08-16
CAACGGCAAAACCACGGTCACCCGACTCACCGGTTTATTGCTCGAGCGCGCCGGTTTGACAGTGGCGGTCGCCGGCAACATCGGTCCCACTTTACTGGACACATTACAGCGCGCTTGGATGATTTACCGCAAGTCTGGGTGCTGGAGTTGTCAAGTTTCCAACTCGATGGTGTGACCAACTTTGATGCCACGGCTGCTTGCGTGCTCAATCTGACACAAGACCATTTGGATTGGCACGGCGACATGGCAGCCTACGGCAAAGCCAAAGCGCAAATTTACGGTGAGCATGCGGTTGGCATATTGCCGCGCAACGATGCAGCCGTCATGGCTTTGTGGCCTGCCGACAGCGGTCGCAAAAAAGAAGTGCCACGTGCGCGCATTCACTTTGGCGCAGACATGCCGCAACACCCCGGCGATTTTGGTTTGTCCACTGAGAACGGCATGACTTGGTTGGTGCGTGCATTGCCGTCTGAGGACCATGGTGGCAAGCGTGGTCGCGCAGTGGATGAAGAATTGCAAATTCAGCGTTTGATGCCAGCAGATGCATTGCGCATACGCGGACAACACAATGCTTTAAATGCATTGGCAGCGCTGGCCTTGGCAGGTACTTGCAACGCCAACCTGGCGCAAATGCTGCACGGTTTGCGTGAATATACCGGCGAGCCGCACCGCTTGGCTTCAGTGGCTGTGATTCAAGACATCGAGTACTTTGACGACAGCAAGGGCACGAATGTCGGTGCCACAGTCGCCGCGATCAACAGTCTGGGCGCAGAGCGCAAACTGGTGGTTATTTTGGGTGGCGACGGCAAAGGCCAAGACTTCAGTCCTTTGGGTGATCCGCTCAAACGCTATGCACGCGCTGTGGTGTTGATGGGGCGTGACGCAGGATTGTTGGAAGAAGCGTTAAAGGTCTACGGTATCAACACTTACCGCGCCAATGACATGGCGCAAGCGGTGGAGCTGTCCACACAATACGCCCAAACCGGCGACGCGGTATTGCTCTCTCCTGCGTGTGCCAGTTTGGATATGTACACCAACTATGTAGCAAGAGCAGAGGCGTTTGTGGAATCGGTGCAGCACATGGGCATGCTGGAGGGTCAGCTATGAACGCGAGCCTGAGTTTCTCTGACCGCATCAGCCGTTGGTTTGGCAAACAGCCCGAAGAGGGCATGGACGCATTGCCGGTGCGTGTGCACGGCCGCGAATTTGCGCGCACAGGTGCAGCGCCTGGCAGTATCAAAGGCTTTGATCAAACACTGATCTGGGCTATTGCCGGTTTGTTGATGTGGGGCATGGTGATGGTGTACTCAGCATCCATCGCATTGAATGACAATGCGCAATCCAGCAATGTCTGGCAGGCACAATTTCTGATGCGCCATTGCATGTCGCTGTTGATTGGATTTGTCGCTGCCTTGCTGGTGTTTCAAGTATCTATGGATACCTGGGAGAAAGTAGCACCTTGGGTGTTTATTGCATCCATTGTGTTGTTGATAGCGGTGGTTTTGCCGTTCATCGGCAAGAGCGTGAACGGTGCCAGACGCTGGATCAGTTTTGGCATCATCAATTTCCAACCGTCTGAATTTGCCAAGTTAGGCACGCTGTTGTATGCCGCCAATTACATGGTGCGCAAAATGGATGTGAAAGAAAAATTCTTCGCCGCCGTCACGCCTATGGCGGTCGCGATTGCCATTGTGGGTTCTTTGTTACTGGCCGAACCTGACATGGGTGCGTTTTTGGTGATTGCCGTCATCGCCATGGGTATTTTGTTTTTGGGCGGCGTCAATGCCCGCATGTTCTTGCTGATCACCGGCATTTTGTTGATCGCTTTCGGTTTGATGATCGCCTTGTCGCCTTGGCGGCGCGAACGCATTTTTGCGTACCTCGACCCCTTTGGCGCTGATTACGCCTTGGGCAAAGGCTATCAGTTGTCGCACTCCTTGATTGCCATCGGTCGCGGTGAAATATTCGGCGTCGGTCTGGGCGGCAGTGTGGAAAAACTGCATTGGTTGCCCGAAGCACACACCGACTTTTTACTTGCGGTGTTGGGTGAAGAGTTCGGTTTGGTCGGTGTGGTCATTGTGATTGCCGTGTTCATGTGGTTGACTCGGCGCATCATGTTTATCGGTCGTCAAGCGATTGCCATGGACCGGGTGTTCGCAGGACTGGTTGCGCAAGGTGTGGGCGTGTGGATTGGCTTTCAAGCCTTCATCAACATGGGCGTGAACCTCGGTGCCTTGCCGACCAAAGGATTGACCTTGCCCTTGATGAGTTATGGCGGTTCTGCCATTTTGCTCAACCTGATTGCGCTGGCGATTGTGTTGCGCGTCGATTATGAAAACCGCTTGCTGATGCACGGAGGCCGTGTATGACCACACGCACAGCCTTGGTCATGGCGGGAGGAACCGGAGGACACATCTTCCCGGGACTGGCTGTGGCCGAGTTGTTGCGCAGTCGTGGCTGGAACGTGCATTGGCTGGGTGCACCTGCACCGAGCATGGAAAGTGAGTTGGTGCCTAAACACGGTTTTGTGTTTGAGCCTGTGCGCTTTGGCGGCTTACGCGGCAAAGGATGGGTGACTGCGGCTTTGTTGCCCATGCGTTTGCTGCAAGCGTTTTGGCAAAGTCTGCAAGTGGTGCGTCGATTGAAACCCGATGTGCTGGTGGGCTTGGGCGGCTACATCAGTTTTCCGGGCGGCATGATGGGTGTGCTTTGCGGCAAACCGTTGGTGCTGCACGAACAAAATTCAGTGGCGGGTTTGGCCAACAAAGTGTTGACGCATATCGCTGACCGGGTGTTGTCCACTTTTCCGGCAGTGTTGCCCAAAGCGCAATGGGTGGGTAATCCCATGCGTTCTGCATTTTTGTCACAAGCAACACCTGCACAACGGTTTGAAGCTCGCAGCGGTGTGTTGCGTGTGTTGGTGGTGGGTGGCAGTTTGGGCGCGCAAGCTTTGAACAGTGTGGTGCCGCAAGCTCTGGCGTTGATACCCGAAGAGCAACGCCCTCAAGTGACACACCAAGGCGGTGCCAAACACATAGAACAGTTAGAAGCCAATTACGCACAAGCAGGTGTACAAGCAGAATTGCTGGCCTTTATCGAAGACACGGCCACCGCGTTTGCAAATGCCGACCTCGTGATTTGCCGCGCCGGTGCCAGCACCGTCAGTGAAATAGCAGCCGTCGGTGCAGCCGCTTTGTTCGTGCCGTTTCCGCATGCAGTGGACGACCACCAAACGGCTAATGCACAGTTTCTGGTGAACCAACAGGCCGCATGGTTGATGCCGCAAAGCAGTTTGACTGCCAACGCTTTGGCTGAATTTATTCAAAGCATCAACCGCGCGCAATTGCTGCAAGCAGCCGACAAAGCCTATGGCTTGCGCAAAACAAACGCCGCACTCGATGTGGTGCAAGCATGTGAAGAGGTGATGGCATGAAGCACGCCATCAGCCATGTGCATTTCGTCGGTATAGGCGGGGCCGGTATGAGTGGCATCGCTGCGATATTGCACAACCTCGGCTACACCGTTTCAGGCTCAGACATTGCCGATGGTCCGGTGTTGCGTCGCTTGCAAGCCATGGGAATTCACACGCGTGTCGGACATGCCGCGCAACACATCGAAGGCGCAGGCGCAGTGGTGACTTCCACCGCTGTGCAAGCCGACAACCCGGAAGTGATCGCCGCCCACAGCAAACTCATCCCCGTGGTGCCGCGTGCTGTCATGCTGGCCGAGTTGATGCGTTTAAAGCAAGGCATAGCGATTGCCGGAACCCATGGCAAAACCACGACCACCAGTTTGGTGGCCAGTGTGTTGGCGCAAGCCGGTATGGACCCCACCTTTGTGATCGGCGGTCGGCTCATCAGTGCAGGCGCGAACGCCAAACTCGGCTCAGGTGATTACATCGTGGTCGAAGCCGATGAATCCGACGCTTCTTTTTTGAATTTGAACCCCATCATGTCGGTGGTGACCAATATCGATGCCGACCACATGGAAACCTACGGCCATGATTTCGGCAAACTCAAACATGCCTTTATTGAGTTTTTACACCGCATGCCGTTTTACGGTGCAGCCGTCTTGTGTGCGGACGACCCGGTGTTGCAAAGCATCTTCCCTGAAGTGTCACGGCCGATTACCAGTTACGGATTGTCTGAAGGTTCGCAGGTCAGAGCGCACGATGTCAAAGCGGTGGGTTCACGCATGCAGTTTCGCGTGACGCGCAGCAACGGCATCACCTTGCCTGATATGCACATAGACCTGAATTTGCCCGGCATGCACAACGTGCGCAACGCCTTGGCTGCGATATCTATTGCCGTGGAATTGAATATCCCTGATGCAGCCGTGGTGCAAGCATTGGCGGAATTCAAAGGTGTGGGCAGGCGTTTCCAACACCATGGTTCTGTGTCTGCGAAAAATGGCGGGCATTACACCTTGATAGAAGACTACGGACATCATCCGGTGGAATTAGCAGCAACCCTAGAAGCCGCGCGCGGTGCATTCCCCGGGCGACGGTTGGTGTTGGCATTTCAACCGCACCGCTACACGCGCACCCGCGATTGCTTTGAAGATTTTGTGCGGGTGCTGGGCTTGGCAGATGTGGTCTGGCTGACCGAGGTGTATGCCGCGGGCGAAGCACCGATTGCTGCTGCCGATGGCAGGGCGCTGGCGCATGCATTGCGCGTCTCAGGACAACAGGAACTGGTGTTTGCCCAAGACCTGACGCAATTGGAAGATTTGGTGCGTCAACAAGCGCTCGACGGTGATGTGGTCATGTGCATGGGTGCCGGATCTATTGGACAACTTCCATTGCGTTTGCAGTCAGCAGGCCACAATGAAAAACCTGTGCTTAAGGTGGTGAAGTCATGACGGCGTTTGATATTCAAAACGCCAAAGTGGCTGTGCTCATGGGCGGCCATTCGGCGGAGCGCGATGTGTCTCTCATGTCGGGCCAAGGCGTGCTTGAAGCATTGAAATCGCAAGCCGTCAACGCGCATGCGTTTGATCCCGGTCAACAGCCATTGCTGGATTTGAAAACCCAAGGGTTCACACATGCATTCATCGCTTTGCATGGTCGACATGGTGAGGATGGTACGGTGCAAGGCGCGCTAGAGCTGATGGGCATTCCTTACACCGGTTCAGGTGTGATGCCGTCTGCCATTGCCATGGACAAACACATGACCAAACGCATTTGGTTGGCAGAAGGTTTGTCCACGCCGCAAGCTGTTTGGCTCACGCCATCGCAACAAACACCGCAAGCGATTGCAGCCATTCCCGCCCAACTGGGTTTGCCGTTGATAGTGAAACCGCCGCATGAAGGTTCTTCCATCGGTGTGAGTAAAGTCACACATGCGGGTGAGTTGCAAGCGGCAGTCACACTTGCCACCCGCTACGACCCTTATTTGTTGTGCGAAACATTCATACAAGGCGAAGAAGTCACTTGCCCCGTATTGGGTGAGGGTGACGACGCAGTCGCCTTGCCGGTGGTGCGCATTGCCGCACCGGATGGGGCCTACGATTACCAAAACAAATATTTCACTGACGATGTCAAGTACCACTGCCCGAGCGGTTTGCCCGAGGCAGAAGAAAAAGCCATTCAAGCCCTGTGTGTGGCTGCCTACCGCGCACTCGGTTGCAGAGGCTGGGGACGCGCGGATGTGATGATCCGTGCCAGCGACCGCCAAGCCTTTTTGCTGGAAATGAACACCAGCCCAGGCATGACCAGCCATTCTTTGGTGCCCATGTCTGCCAAAGCCGCAGGCATCAGCTACGCAGACTTGTGTTTGCGCTTGCTCAAGCAGGCGCGCTTAGACACGCAGTTGGGGGCATTGCACGCATGAAAGCACGCGACGCCATGTACATGCGCCACTCGGACAAGCCGGAGATCGCGCTCGACATCCGCTTGATGAACATCACCAGCATGCTGATGTTTACTCTGACGGCTTGTCTTGTTGTCGCCATGTGCGTGATGTGGTTTGCACGCCATTCGGTGTTTGCGATCACTGGCATCAGTGTGTATGGCGATATTCGCCATAACAACGAAGTGACTTTGCGCGCCAATGTGGTGCCGCGCTTACAAGGCAGTTTCTTCACCGCAGATTTGGCCAAAGCCAAAGAAGCGTTCGAGAACGTGCCTTGGGTCAGACAAGCAGTGGTGCGGCGTGAGTTTCCCAACCGCTTGCGGGTGGAAATCAATGAGCATGAACCCGTGGCTTATTGGGGTGCCGAATCTGATTCACGTTTATTGAACAAACAAGGCCAAGTGTTCAGCGCAAATTTCGGCGAGTTGGACAACGAAAACCTGCCGCACTTGTCAGGGCCTGATAACGAATCAGCCAGGGTTTGGCAGATGTTCGCTACTTTGGGTCCTATGTTCAAAAAAATGCAACTCAACATCAACAGTTTGGAATTGACAGGCAGAGGCAGTTGGCGGGCCCGTTTCAAAAACGGCGCGCAAATTGAACTCGGGCGCGGCAACGAGGAAGAAGTCGTTGCAAGGGTGAATCGCTTGACTCAAACACTGGCGCAAGTCAGTCAACGGTACGGGCGGCAAACACAGGCATTGGAATCAGCGGATTTGCGATATGTGAATGGCTATGCATTGCGCTTGCGCGGTGTCAGCACATTGGATTAAACAGCAACAAGGTAAGCACAAAGAGGTTGTCATGGCTAAAGAGTACAAAGATCTGGTGGTAGGCCTGGACATAGGAACCAGCAAAGTCATGGTGGTGGTGGCGGAAGTGTTGCCTGGCGCAGAGCTCAAACTCGCAGGGTTTGGCATCGCACCCAGCAGCGGGCTCAAACGCGGCGTGGTCGTGAACATTGACGCGACCGTGCAAAGCATACAAATGGCTTTGAAAGAAGCCGAGTTGATGGCGGATTGCAAGATCACGCGTGTGTACACCGGCATCACCGGCAGCCACATCAGAGGCATGAATTCGCATGGCATGGTGGCGGTCAAATACCGCGAGGTCACCGCAGCAGATGTCGCGCGCGTGGTGGAAACCGCCAAAGCCGTCAATATCTCCAACGACCAACGTTTGTTGCTGGTGGAGCCGCAGGAATTTATCATTGACGGCCAAGACGTTAAAGAACCTATTGGCATGAGTGGCATCCGCTTGGAAGCCAAAGTGCATATCGTCACCGGTGCGCAAAGCGCAGCGGAAAACATCATCAAATGTGTGCGCAGATGTGGCTTGGATGTCGAGCAACTCATGCTCAATCCGCTCGCGTCCAGCTACTCCGTTTTAACCGCAGATGAAAAAGAACTCGGTGTCGCCTTGGTAGACATTGGCGCGGGCAGCACCGATATCGCCATCTTCACGGGTGGTGCCATCAGACACACGGCGGTCATTCCTATTGCCGGTGACTTGATCACCAGTGACATCGCCATGGCATTGCGCACACCAACCAAGGACGCTGAAGAAATCAAAGTGGAGTCTGGTTACGCCAAACAGTTGTTGGCCGACCCCAATATCCAAGTGGAAGTGCCGGGTCTGGGCGACCGTGGACCGCGCATGCTCAGCCGCCAGGCGCTGGCAGGTGTGATTGAGCCGCGTGTCGAAGAAATTTACGCACTGGTGCAACAGGTGTTGCGTGAGTCCGGGTTTGAAGAAGTGTTGTCGTCAGGCATTGTGCTGACCGGCGGCAGCGCCATGATGCCTGGCATGATCGAACTCGGGGAAGACATTTTCTTGAAAGCGGTGCGCCGCGGTGTGCCGCGTTACAGCAGTGCGCTGTCGGACATGGTGTCGCATCCACGCGCAGCCACCGTCATGGGTTTGCTGGAAGAAGCACGTTTAGCCAGACTGCGCGGTTTCCGTGTGGCGCAAAAAAACGGCTCTGTCAAAACCGCGATGGGCCGGGTCAAAGACTGGCTGGTGGGGACATTCTGAGCATGAAAAACAAATTACTCACGGCCCGACAGTTGGAGCCTCCCAAACGATACAAATGCCGGCGATGGCGACCTTGTCTGAGAGGAGCGCCGCCGACTTGAAAACACAAAGCATTCACAAACAAAAAACCAAGGCAACTGCAAACCCCAATTCGGAGAAAAAGATGAAAATTGAAATGATAGAAAAAAGCGACTTCAACCCAGATACACAGATCCGTGTGATCGGTGTCGGTGGCGGCGGCGGCAACGCCGTCGAGCACATGATCACCAGCGGTGTTCGCGGTGTGGAATTCATTTGCGCCAACACAGATGCACAAGCCTTGAAGGTCAGCTCAGCCAACCGCGTGATTCAGTTGGGCGACAACGGTTTGGGCGCTGGCAGCAAACCTGAGCGCGGTCAAGCAGCGGCTGAGGCTGCGGTCGACAGCATCCGCGAAGCCTTGCAAGGCGCGAACATGGTGTTCATCACTGCAGGTATGGGTGGCGGCACCGGTACAGGTGCGGCGCCTGTGGTTGCACGTTTGGCGCGTGAAATGGGCATTCTGACCGTCGGTGTGGTCACCAAACCGTTTGACTGGGAAGGCGGCCGACGCATGAGCAATGCTGAAGCCGGATTGGCAGAGCTGGAAGCCAATGTGGATTCACTGATCGTGGTGTTGAATGAAAAACTGCAAGAAGTATTGGGCGACGATGTCAGCCAAGACCAGGCCTTTTCATTCGCCAACGATGTGTTGAAAAACTCTGTCGGCGGCATCGCCGAAATCATCAATGTCGAAGCCTTGGTTAACGTGGACTTTGAAGACGTGCGCACCGTCATGAGCGAGCAGGGCAAAGCCATGATGGGCACAGCCACAGCCAGCGGCCCGGACCGTGCTCGCATTGCGGCCGAACAAGCCGTGGCTTGCCCGTTGCTCGAGGGTGTGGACATGACCGGCGCCAAAGGCGTGTTGGTGTTGATCACTGCAGCCAAAGGTGCATTGAAGTTGGCCGAATCCCGCGAAGCCATGAACACGATCCGTGCATTCGCTTCACCTGAAGCCCATGTGATTTACGGTACCGCGTATGACGAAACCTTGGGCGAACAAATCCGCGTCACTGTGGTGGCTACCGGTTTGGCACAAGCCGGTCACCGCGTCGCACCGCCATTGACGGTGATTCGCACCGGCACAGACAACGCGGTTTATGCCAATCCGGCAGACGCCATGCCTGTGCAAATGACAGCAATGGCAACTGCAGGTGCTGACAATGTGCACCGTCCTGCCGGTTCTTCTGGTGCTGAGGTGAATGTGAATGTCCCAAGCGTTTGGCGTACCAACCGTACCCAGGCGGCTGCCAAGGTAGATGCTTTGTCTTCTGGCGGCATGGACAATTACGAGATCCCGGCGTTCTTGCGCAAGCAGGCTGATTAAAATCGCGGCGTGCTCAAACAAAGAACCATCCAAACCATCACACGTGCCGTCGGTGTCGGACTGCACAGCGGACAACGCGTCGAACTGACGCTGCGTCCGGCTGCGCCTGACACAGGCATTGTGTTTCGCCGCGTGGATTTGCCGCAACCGGTGGACATTCCTGTGGGTGCTTTGAATGTGACCGACACCCGTTTGGCTTCCACCATCGAAGCCCACGGTGCCAAAGTGCTTACGGTCGAGCACCTGATGTCGGCTTGTAGCGGTTTGGGTTTGGACAATCTTTATATCGATATAACTGCTGAAGAGGTGCCGATTCTTGAAGGGTCAGCATCCTCGTTTGTATTTTTATTGCAATCCGCCGGTATTGAATTGCAAAATGCACCCAAGCGTTTTTTCCGCATTTTGCAAGAAGTCATGGTGCGTGAAGGCGAGGGCGCCAAGGAAAAATGGGCCGGCCTGTTTCCACACCACGGTTTCAAACTGAGCTTTGAAATTGATTTCAAACATCCCGCTGTAGACACTACCGGTCAATCCGTGACTTTTGACATGGACACCGGGCATTACAGCCGCGATATTGCCCGCGCCCGCACTTTTGGTTTCACACGCGACGTGGAACACATGCGCTCCAATGGCTTGGCGCTGGGCGGCGGTTTGGACAATGCCATCGTCATGGACGATTACAAGGTGCTCAACAGCGACGGCTTGCGTTATGACGATGAATTCGTCAAACACAAAATACTCGACGCCATGGGTGACTTGTATTTATTGGGCAAGCCGTTGTTAGGCCATTACCGCGCTTTCCGTTCCGGTCATGCTTTAAACAATCTGTTGTTGCGCGAGTTGCTCAGTCGCCCGCAAGCCTATGAAATCGTCAGCTTTGACGACGAGCAGTTAGCCCCTCAAGGCCTGGCCAAACTCGCGCCTGCCTGGTAATCACTTTACTTAACCGCCGCGTCCGCCGCGCAACATACCGCTGGCTTTGGCGCGTCCCATGCCTGCGTCTTGCATCAATGCCATACCGCGCGCCGCATGCGCATGGGTGATGGCCAAACCCAAAGCGTCTGCAGCGTCTGGCCCGGGTAGCCCGGGTAAATTGAGCAAACGTTTGACCATTTCCTGCACTTGCGCTTTGCCAGCTTTGCCGTGACCGGCAATCGATTTTTTCATTTGCAATGCGGTGTATTCAGCAACAGGCAATTGTTGGTGCACCAAAGCCGCCAAACACGCGCCGCGCGCCTGACCCAGCAGCAGAGTGGATTGGGGATTGACATTCACAAACACAATTTCAAGTGCGGCAGCATCCGGGCAGTAACGTTGACTGATTTCGCTGATGCCTTCAAACAGCACGCCGATACGGGCAGCCAAATCGGCACGCGGTAAATGGGTGGTGCTGATAGTGCCACTCGCTACATAAGTCAGTTTGGCGCCGGAAAACTCGACCACACCGAAACCGGTGGTTTGCAAGCCCGGGTCGATGCCAAGCACTTTCATGGCAACTCGGCCGCGCCCATGCGCGACTGTATGGTTTGGGCGCGTTCCGCCAGATAAGGCGATTGAGGCAGTCTTTCAAAATACTTCGGGCGCGGCAGCATGACCGCCAAGCGCGCCGCTTCCCAGGAGGTCAAACCGGAGGCGGGTTTGGAAAAATAATGTTGTGCAGCCGCTTGCGCACCGAACACACCTTTGCCCCATTCCACATGGTTGAGGTAAATCTCCAAAATACGTTGCTTGCTCAAAAAAGTTTCCAAAGCAAGCGTGATGACGAGCTCTTGGCCTTTGCGCACAAAATTTCTTTCACCGCTGAGAAATAAATTTTTTGCCAGTTGCTGGGTGATGGTGGAGCCACCAACCACTTTAGGCGCTTTGCCTTTCGCGGGCGTGTGTGCCTGCGCCTTTTCGTTGCGCACCCAGGCTTTTTGAATCGCTTGCCATTGCACGCCGTCGTGGTTGGCAAACATATCGTCTTCCGATGCAATGACTGCACGGCTCAGAGACGTGTTGATGCGGTTCGCAGGCATCCACTGCTGTCGCCAGCGAAGTCCATGGTCGGCTTGCAACATTTGCATGATTTGCGAACGCTCGA
>JACCDM010539866.1_pt1 | contig 11370 bp, 9 predicted proteins | sample 7445851 | NCBI WGS metagenome assembly JACCDM01 (sample SAMN15323438, study PRJNA562643) | freshwater metagenome | isolation source: river surface water | place: USA:Blue River Watershed | collected 2017-08-16
ATCAAAATTCATTGATGCTTTTAAAGAGCAAGTGGGAGTAACTCCCTCGAAGTACATAAAGTCACTTGAAAATAAGTAACCCACCCACAATCATCAAAAAAGGGGCCTTCGCCCCTTTTTTGATTCCATCTTTATTCTTTATGCTCTATGCTTTAGATCTATACTCTATACTCTCTAATCTATACTCTATAAAAGCTAATCTCTACTCTAAAAAAGCTACTCTTGCCCTCGCAAAATATCCTCCATCGTCTCTCTCCTACGAATCACCTGCGCAACTCCCCCATCAACTAACACCTCAGCCGGCAAGAATCGAGAATTATAATGCGAAGCCATCGTAAATCCATACGCACCTGCATTAGCTAATGCGATAATATCACCTTCTTTCACTTCATTTAATAAACGTTCATTTTCTTTCCCTTTCAAGTCAAACGAAAAGGTATCGGTTTCACAGATATATCCCGTCACTCGGTAGTTCTCTTGCTTAGAGGAATCTTGATTCGAAGCATTGAAAATGTAGTGGTAAGAACCATACAACATGGGACGAATTAAATGATTTAAACCCGAATTGATTCCCACAAATGTTTTCACGGGATCTCGTTTTACGACGTTTGTTTCTGTTAAGAAAGTACCTGATTCGCTCACTAAAAACTTGCCTGGTTCTACCCAAAGGCGTAGTTCACGGCCGTATTTTTGACAGAAAGCATGAAATGCATTACTCATGATTTGACCTACTTCTTTCATATTTACGCCAGGATCTTCTGGCGAATAAGGCACCTTGAAACCGCCACCCAGGTCGATGATTTGCAAGTCTTTGAAGTCATAAGCAAAGTCAAAAAGGGCAGATGCAGCTTGCTCAAAGGTCTTTCCATCCTTGATATCAGAACCAGTGTGCTGGTGTAAACCGATCACATTGATTTTATACTTTTCTATTAGTGCTAAAATCTCTTCTTTTTGATGGATCGAAATACCGAATTTAGACTCTGGATGCGCCGTCATGATTTTCTCATTTCCTCCTCCAAAAACGTGAGGCTTAATACGAATCATACAAGGCTGAGTGGAACCGTAGGTTTGGCCAAACTTTTCTAGAACCGATAAATTATCAAGGTTGACGATTGACCCTTTGGAAACCGCATATTCAATCTCGGAAAAATGAACTCCCGATGGAGTAAATGTAATGTTTGATCCTTCGTATCCGGCGATCAAACCTAACTCTAATTCCTGCGGTGAAACTACGTCCATATCTACTCCATTCTCGCGCATTAAGCGTAAAATGGACAAATTGGTATTCGCTTTCGCAGCATATTTAATAGTCAAATCAATTCCTTCAAAAGCACCTCTCAAAACCGAGATTTTTTCCCTAATTTTGTCGGCATCGTATATATAAAGAGGTGTACCAAATTCTTTGGCCAAATCTGTTAAAGGAATGTTCTGAATTGAATAATATGCCATAAGGAAAATTGTAAGCCACAAAGATACTAATCTAACGAATATGAAAAGAATTATAATCGCCTTATTCCTGCTTGCACCGCTTTTTGTGAGCGCACAAATCAAGAGTGGACCGATGTTAGGCTATTCTGAAATGAAGGAAGTTTTAGTTTGGGTCCAAACTGAGAAACCAGCTAATGTGAGTATAAATTATTGGGAAAAAGGGGATAAAACGATTCATAAAAGCGAACCTGTGGCTACCGAAAAGTCAGGCGCCTACATCGCACGCATCATTGCGGATGAAGTGAGCATAGGGAAAAAATATGAATATGAGGTAGTTGTGAATGGCAAAAAAGTAGCCATTGATTATCCACTAGAGTTCCAAACACAGGAACTTTGGCAATACCGCAAAGATCCGCCTGCCTTTTCTTTCTTGTTTGGAACGTGCAATTACGTTAATGAAGAAGCCACGGATCGTCCAGGTAGACCATATGGCGGTGCAGATGAGGTATATGCATCTATGTATTCCAAGAAAGCAGATTTCATGCTCTGGGGCGGTGATAATTTCTATTACCGCGAACCCGATTACACCAGAACGGGGATGATCCATCGAAATGATCATGCACGATCGGTTAAATCCATTCAACCTCTACTAGCAAGTGTGCATCAATATGCGATTTGGGATGATCATGATTATGGCCCCAATGATGCAGATCGCTCATTTCCAATGAAATATACATCCTTAGAGATGTTCAAAATGTATTGGGGAAATCCGAATTTCGCCTTCCCTAACGAAGGTATTACCGGTAAATTTCAATGGGCTGACGTTGAATTCTTCCTTATGGACGACCGCTGGAACAAAGCACCTAACGAGTTAAATGATCCCAATAAAGACTATTGGGGTACTAAACAAATGACTTGGTTATTAGATCAATTGTCTACCTCCAGGGCCAGTTTCAAAGTTATCGTCAACGGGGGACAGGTCGTTAGTCCTGCCAAAGTATTCGAAAATATGGCGAATTACGAGGCAGAAAGAACCTATCTACTAAAGGAATTAAAGAACCGTAAGATTCCAGGCGTTCTCTTTTTAACGGGTGATCGCCATATCTCAGACTTGAACAAATTAGAGCGCGAAGGAACTTATCCCTTGTATGACTTGACCGTTTCACCGATGACAGCAGGTAAAGCCGATGCCGTGAAACAAGATTATAATGCGACGTTAGTGGAAGGGACTTTGGTGCAAGAAAGAGCCTTCTCTAAAATAGAAGTAACCGGCCCATTAAAAGACAGAACTATGACCATTACCTTGTTTAATGTGAAAGGTGAAGTTTTATGGACCAAAGAAATTAAATCGAACCAATTAAAATAACATGGAAGTAGTTTTAAATCGCCTAGATCAAGATTTTCATTTTGAGGCCAAAGGCTCCTCTCCCATTCCAGTGCACATCGATGCAGCTGAAGAAATTGGTGGTCACAATGCGGGCGCCAGACCTATGGAGCTCTTGTTGATGGGCTTAGGAGGATGCACAGCCATTGACGTTATTTTGATCTTAAAGAAACAGCGCCAGATCATTGAGGACTTCCAAATCCGCGTTTCAGGTGATCGTGAAAAAATCGAAGGGACAGAGAAAACACCATTCCGCAGCATCAATATTCAATTCGAATTAAAGGGTACTATCGATGGAAACAAAGCCCTGAAAGCCATCCAAATGTCCATGGACAAATACTGCTCTGCTACCGCTCAAATAGAGCCTAGTGCCACCATTACTCATACTTTAGTTTTAAACGGAGAAAAATTCGAAGCCTAATATGCAAGCTTACTTAGATTTATTAACCCACATTAAGGAAAACGGAACGTTTAAATCTGACCGTACGGGTACAGGTACAACGAGTGTTTTTGGTTACCAAATGCGCTTCAACCTAGAAGAGGGATTCCCCTTAGTAACAACGAAAAAAGTACATTTGAAATCGATCATTCATGAACTATTGTGGTTCTTAAATGGTGAAACAAATATCGGATACTTAACAGAAAATGGGGTACGTATTTGGGATGAGTGGGCAGACGCCAATGGTGATCTCGGTCCTGTTTATGGAAAACAGTGGAGAAGTTGGGAAGGCCCAAATGGAGTCGTAATTGACCAAATCAAAGAAGCAGTTCACACCCTTAAAACGAATCCTGACTCACGTCGCATCATTGTAAGTGCTTGGAACGTGGCAGACTTGCCTAAAATGGCATTAATGCCATGCCACGCTTTCTTTCAGTTCTATGCAGCTAACGGCAAGCTTTCTTGTCAATTATACCAACGTTCTGCTGACGTATTCTTAGGGGTTCCATTTAACATTGCTTCTTATGCCTTATTAACCATGATGATGGCCCAAGTTTGTGATCTTGGATTAGGTGATTTTGTGTGGACAGGTGGCGATACTCACCTTTACAGTAATCACATGGAGCAGGTAGACTTGCAATTAACAAGAACTCCTCGCACTTTGCCTACCATGAAGATTAATCCAAACGTAAAGGATATATTAAATTTCAAATATGAAGACTTTACGCTGGAAGGATATGATCCGCATCCGGGGATTAAAGCTCCTGTAGCGGTTTAGTTTTTTTATTGGTGAAATTCTCAAATTGTGCTTTGCAATAATTTACAGAATTTCACCAATGAAAAAACAACTCTGGAAACATATGAATTAAAAAAGGGAGCTGCGCTCCCTTTTTTAATGACACCTTTATTCTTTATTCTTTATGCTTTATGCTTTCATCCCTTATCTCTACTCTATACTCTCTTATCTATTCTTGCTGTACATTCTCTAATATCCGACAATCCTTATACTCATCATCAATAAAGATAAATACATCGTCTTTTGCCTTCATAAACCACTTTTCAATCGCGTTGTTCTTTTTACGAGAAAGGGTGATTTGTGCTAGCTTTTGATAATCATCTTTCAGATTAGCGAAATGTGGCGGATGCTTTGCCTTTAAATAGAGAATTCTAACTGCTGAACGCCCATCATCTGTTCGATAAGGAATGGGAGGTGAAATGGTACCTACCTGCATGGAATCTAAGGCAAAAAATAAGGCTGGATCCATCGTTCCATCATAGGCTAATCGATTACCGCCACTGGATGCATCCATAATGACGCCACCAGCATCCTGCGTAAACTTATCCTCGGAGAATTCTTTAGCTGCTTTTTCGAAAGAAATAGAGTCACGTTGAACTAAAACACGAATACTATCTAAGAACTTTGTAGGGTCTGTTAAGTCTAATTTTTGATAGTCTGGTCTTAATAAAATATGACGTGCATGGTATTCTTGACCTCTTATTTCTAATAACTGAATTAAGTGAAAACCAAATTCTGATTCAACTACCTCGGACATTTGATTCGGTTTTAATCGTAAGGCAGCAGCTTCAAATGGAGCTACCATGGCCCCACGTTTTGCAAATCCTAAATCTCCACCCATTTTCCCAGAACCTAGATCTTCTGAATGAACTTTGGCCAAATCCTCAAAACTTTCCCCTTTCTCTACACGGCGACGGAAATCCAACAACTTAGCGTACAATTCTTCTTTTTGATTTTTATTGGGCTTAGCAATGCGGATAATATGACCTACTTCGACTTCGGCGGGTAAGTAAGGTAAAGAATCGCGAGGGATATCATTAAAAAAGGCCGCTACTTCTTTAGGAGTGATCTTTACTTCATCCGTAATCTTATCTTGCATTTTACGACCGGTCAGTTGCTCCTTTAATGAAGAACGTAAATCCTCTTTTAAAGTAGCAATCGATTTTCCATAAGCCTCTACGATATTTTTAGCAGAGCCATATTGACCTTCCATTTGCTCCATTCGGCTATTTAATTCTGCTTCAATTCGTTTATCGTCTACGATAACTGAATCTATTTCGGCCTTAGCGAGCATTAATTTATTAACGACTATGCCTTCTAGAATTTGACAGCGATTGGGCGTATTGGGTTGACCACTTGTTATATACTGCTGATACTGATTTTCAACTTCAGATTTCAATATGAAGTAATTATCTACCTTTACAATAATACGATCCAATACACTTTTGTTTGTTTCCTCCTGTGCAATTGCAGCCAAACTTCCCAAAACCAAACACCAACTTAAAACCCAACGAGTCAATTTCATATTTCTATTATTTCAGTAATTTTTCTAATTCAACCTGGTTTATTACTACGGGATATTGTTGCTTTAATTTCGCAATCCAATCTTTCTCTAAGCGCTCCTGTAAAGCCCGAATCACTAATCCTCTTGCTTCCTCAAAAGAACGTGGTCGCTCAGCTTCCACCTTCTTTACTTCAACAAAAGCAAACTTACCAGCACCCTCATAATTCTTAGGGCCTACTTTCCATTCAATGGCATCAATTACAGGCGATACTCCCTTTTTAAAATAGCCTTCCCTAGCCTCTAAACTCTCTGTTTTCAATGTATTAAATCGCTTGACCACATCATCCATACTTGAAGAAAAGAAACGGAAAGAAACGCGCGCGTTTTTATTTTTAACTGTTTTAGAGGCTGCCTTTAAATTCGCCTCATCCTTTTGAATAATGCGGTGCGACGAAATCCCTTTCGAGGCTAAATACGAAACCACTTTATTAATTCTAGCTTCCGATAGACTATCTGCTTCAGAAGCATCTCGGTGCCCTGAAACTTCCACTATATAGTCCACATTCTTCGCCATCGTTACGAATAACTCAGCTAATAACTTAGAAGAGGCTTCCTCCACTTTGGACTCATTTAAACTAAACGAGATATCCCCTAATTTCTTGTTCATAGGATAAGGAGACGATTTTAATAAGTCCAAAGCCTCCTTTAATGTTTTTTGTGTATCAGCCACCACTAATTTTGCCTCTAAACGGGCAGGCATAACAAATTGAGCCAGATTTGCTTGGTAATACTTAGCCTGAGTAAGAGAATCCAACGATTTTTCAAATATCTCTCGGTCGGTCATTTTACTAAACAAGCTCCCCTCTAAAAAATCAGCCATCTGCTCTTTAAACGCGGGATATTTACTTTCTAAATTCGCTTCTTCCGCATTTAAGGTTTCCTTTTCTATCAACTCATCTAAATACGATTGTTCAGACACAACAGGTAGATAACCTAAGGATTTGATTCGTTTTTTCTGCAAAGCCTGTACATGTGCATAAAAATCTCCCACTGTGTACTTCTTTTCCAAAACCGAGAATAAGGGCTCCTGTAAGAATGGTTCCGTTCCAGTTCTTTCCACATTCATGCGCTCAAATGCCGCCTTCTTCGTCGCTTCTTGCACAATTACTTTATTCTCCACACGAACCCGCTTCATAAAAGCCTGTTTGATCAAGCCTTGGCGATCCGCATCCGTTAACACTTTTTGCTTGATAAACTCTGACATATCTTCAAATGTCAACAGGGGCTTTTTATCCAACAACTTAAACAATTGCCAACCTAAATTCGTACGAATCGGCTTAGATAGATCCCCAATTCGTTCTAAACCAAATAAAGCGTCTTGCAATTCTTCACTTAAGTCAGAGGAGAAATACCAACGTCTAATCTCTCCCCCACGACCTCTTGAATAAGGGTCCTCCGAATAATTCTTGCATACTAATTCAAAACTTTCTCCCGCCTTCAGATAGGCTTCCACCTGTTCTATTTTCTTTTTAGCCTCTACTTGCAAAGCTGTAGGCGCATCTACGGCAGCAGACACAATAATATGAGCTAATCGGATCTTGCCTGAGTTAGGACGTTGATTTACAACTTTAACGATATGATAACCGCTGGATGTTCTAAAGGGCTTCGAATATTCTCCTATTCCAATAGAATAAATGGCATTTTCGAAATCATAATCCGTTTGTAATGAAGTAATATACCCTAACACACCACCTTTAGCTGCGGACATTTCATCCTCAGAGAAGCGGGTGGCGAGAGCAGCGAAATCTTCGCCAGCTTTTAATTTTTGGTAGATATTCTCTATTTTCTGAAAAGCAACTAAGGTGTCAGCTGGGCTCGCATTCTCTACTAGTTTCACTAAGATTTGGCTTACCTTTTTCTCCTCTTTCATCCGCTGATAGGCTTGTTTGACTAGCATATCTAGGGTAGGCATATCGACCAAATAAGGCGTAGCTAATTCCTTTCTAAAACTTAAGTATTCTTCTTTGAAATCAGGCTGATCTGCCAGTTTCTCTTGTTCAGCCGCTACAATCTTCAGCTGGTAATCAATGTAATCAGATAGAAAATCCGCTTGATTGTCTTTTGTAATACTATCAGACTCCACAAGTGGTTTGTATACTTGTAGAAAACTTTCGGCCGATATCTTTTTAGGACCAATCTGAATAGGTGAAGCACTCTGCGCTAAAATCGCAAAAGGCAAGCACACGACTAACCCAATAATATATTTTAAATCCTTCATTCTTAAAAATAAGCTAACAAAATTACGAATAATCCCCGACATTAACGGTTAATCTACGTTAATTTGAATCTGATACCGGTATTCGTAAGCATCCATGAATTTTCGACCACCTATCCATTTTCCATTTCGAATAGAAGGCGAAACAGTTTCGTAGTCCCATTGGGTCTCAGAGACCCCCAATAGGTCTTTCATATCTATCTCACTGGCCCAATCAAGTCCTAAGGATCCAGCTTTCATTCCCCATAAAAACCAAGCTACTGGATTTTCAGCAGAGGTAAAGGCAAGAGGCAATGCGAAAACACCACTTACCGTATTAAACCGATTCAGCCATTTCTTGGTAGGCTGGTAATCCTCTAATTCAAAGAGAGTCAATTGTAAACTGGCTTTTTGACCTTTTTTCAAACGCACTGTTAAAGCCTTTATTGTATCTAAACGAATGAGCTGCCCTTTCTTTACCTTCCCTAAATAAGAGGAGAATACCTGAACTGGCTTCACTTTTTCATCTTCGATTACACCTACAGCACCCACTAATAGCAACTCATCACCTAAAATCTCTTGAGTCTTCAGTACAGATAAGGTTTTGAGAGACACGCGAACGTTTTTGTCCTTTGAAATCGATAAATCCTTAACCAAAGAGGTTGGAGGCAATGGCTTTCTCGTGCATGAAAATAAGCTAATCAGGAAAATAAAGCTGATTATACGCATGGTGCCGGCTCTTGCTGAGTCAAACAATGGAAACTCCCCTGCCCCCAAATAATCTCTCTAGCTGACAAGCCGATAACAGGTCGATCTGTGAACAATTCACGTAAAATGGCTAGAGCGACTTCATCTTGTGGACAATCGAAAATAGGTACTAGAACCGCAGCATTACAGATATAGAAATTCGCATAAGAACCAGGAGCCCTGAAACCATCAATTACCACTGCATCCGGCATGGGAATCTCAATTATTTGCAATGGAGTGCCATCTAAAAGCGTCATTTGCTTCAACTCTGCTAGATTAGCGGCTAGAACGGCGTGATTCTCATCCTCTTGGTTCGGCTCCACCATCGCGATCACGGTATTTTTATTGACAAAGCGAACGGTATCGTCAATATGTCCATCTGTGTCATCGCCTACAATGCCATCTGAAACCCAAAGCACTTGGGATACACCGTAAAAATGACATAAATATTCCTCGATCTGCTCTTGACTCAGGTGTGGATTTCGATTCGGATTCAGCAAGCAAGAACGACTAGTTAAAACCGTACCGGCTCCATTAAAATCAACTGATCCTCCTTCCATGATGATTCCAGGGGAAACAGCAGTAAGTTTTAGACGGGAGGCAATCGTAAGAGGCAAGGCATTGTCATCTGAAAAGGGCGGATACTTGCCTCCCCAAGCATTGTATTCCCAATCTACTAAAAGTCGATCGGAGCTACCTTCTTTCACTAGAAAAGCTGGCCCATGATCGCGGCACCAAGCATCATTCGTAGGTTGAAGATTGAATTCAATTTTCGTTGAATCGACCCCATAAACAGACAATTGACTCACCACAAACGCTTTTAATTCCAAGGAATTCACATTAATCCGAACTTGTTCCCCTTGCGAAATCGCCTTAATCAAGGCAAAATATTCCGGGTACATTTGGTCTAATTTCTCTTCCTGCCACGAATGGTCATTGTGCGGAAAAGTGATCCAAGTAGCGACGTGAGGATGCCATTCGGCTGGAAAAAAATATCCTTGATCTTTCGGAAACATGGTCTTAGGCTTTAATTCGTTCTGCGATGATACGCAAACCTTCTAAGGTTATTAATTTATTTACCTCATCGAAATATGAGGCTAATGGGGTCAAAATAGACGATAATCCGCCCGTGGCCACCACTTTCAAATCTCCTTTTTTATCTTCTTTTACCCGGCTTATCATCTCTTTTACCATACCCACGTAGCCCCATAAAATACCCGCCTGAATCGCTGAAACCGTATCGGTTCCTAAATTAAACTCGGGCATTTCGAGCGGTACTTCGGGTAATTGAGCTGTTTGGGAGAAGAGTGATTTTACCGCCGTCTTTAAACCTGGAGCGATGGAAACGCCCTCCATTTTACCATCCGCATTGACTAAAGTAAAGGTTAAGGCTGTGCCAAAATCTACAATCAACACATTGGCTTTATAATTTTCATGCGCATACACCGCATTAGCGACTAAATCAGAGCCTATTTCCTCCGGAACAATCACTTGAATTTCTAAAGTCTCGTATAGTTTAGGCCGCATCATGACAGGCGAATAACCTAACCAGAGGTTTAATCCACGCTGAATTTGAGGTGAAATAGACGGAACAACAGAGGATATTAAGGCCAAAGAAGGTAAAGTGTCACCCAATTCTTTAGAGGCCCACTCCTTCTTAATCCAATTTACCACACCATTCGCGCTCCAAGGCTGGTGAGTAGGCGTTCTGAGAACCGCCTTCCATGTCTTATCTTCATAAAAACCAAACACGATATCCGTGTTACCCACATCCACAACTAATAACATCTGTTTCTTCGTGTTTTGTTTATATATCTTTTTCTAAACCTGCGGACAGAATCGGAAAACGTAACCAACTCTTGGGATCTAAACTATAGTCATCTACATGAAATCCAGGCGCATAACGCTCCCTTTTCCATTGATTCCTTGCCCAAAGTCGGAAGAATCGCCGAACGAATTCTTCGAGCTTTTCTTTGGCAAAAACAGATCCATAGCGTTTATTCACCTCCTCTAAACAGTCATGCGGCGACTTTAATTCATAAAAAGCTAAACGCTCAATCGTATTCAAGATCGGATATGGCATTAAATCCTCCTCATCCACCTGTTTTTCTGAAAGTGGACGCAATTCCGCGCTTGGCTCCAGACAATTCACTAAATGAAGTCCCTTAAAGCCTTGTTTTTCTAACCAAAGCAGCCAAGTCCTCAAAAAACTTTTATCAATACCTGAAATAGGGGAAATCGAACCAGAGGTGTCGCCATCCATCGTCGCATATCCCACACTCGCCTCTGAACGATTTGAAGTAGCTAGTAAAAGAGCATTTTTAATATTTGCTAACATCCATGCACTTGGGGCGCGAACGCGGGCTTGCACATTTTGGAGTGTAATATCATCTTGATTCCAAGTCAATGAACGACCAATAGCCCCCTCTATTAACTCTCGATATCCTTTTACAATTCCATCAATCTCGATCACGCAGTGTGTCGAACCGATCCATTCCGCTAATTCTCGAGCTGAATCACGGGTATTTTGCGATGAATTAACGGTCCCTTGGTAGATGGTTGTTAATAAATCTGCCATTACCGTTTCAGGCTTCGTCAGTGGAATGTAATTTAATTTTTCTTTCAAACCTTCCCAGCCCAGTTCCTTCTGCGCGTATTGAATACTCAAAGCACAAAGCGAAGCAATAGCAGACGAATCAGCCCCACCAGAAAGAGATAAAACCCAGCCCTGCGATCGAGATTTGCGCAAATAATCAAATAAACCTAAAGCTACTGCTCTAGCGAATTCTTCTTCTTTTTTGAATGCAGAATCTTCCCA
>JACCDM010785875.1_pt1 | contig 11365 bp, 8 predicted proteins | sample 7445851 | NCBI WGS metagenome assembly JACCDM01 (sample SAMN15323438, study PRJNA562643) | freshwater metagenome | isolation source: river surface water | place: USA:Blue River Watershed | collected 2017-08-16
GGTCATCACCAATTGCTGCGGCCGGTAGCGTTGAATGGCTTGGTCCAACTCGCCCGCCAAAGTGCCGCTGTTGTCTGAAGCATCAAGGGTTGAATAAATGACGGGCCATTGTTTGTCGCGCAAACCTTTTGCAAAGTGGCGCATAGCGCTCAAAAAAACGCAGATGCGTTGTTTGGACGATTTGATGTGTGTGGATTCTTCGTCCACTTCTGCCATCCAGACGGCGTCTTGCGCCGGATCAAAATCTTGCAAACATGAAGCTGTTTCATCTAACTGATCGCCCAGTACCAAGACCAGGTGTCTCAGCGGCGTGGCCGGGTCTCGCAAAGACAGCGTGTTCACGAAGCAGCAGGCGCTGAAGATTTGCGCTGTCGGCAGGCTTCAGAGCAGTAACGCACCTGTTCCCAGTTTTTCGCCCAGGCTTTGCGCCAAGTCATTTCACGCGCGCAAACCACACAGAGTTTGCTCGGCAAGTTTTGTTTGTTGCCTTTGAAAGATGAACTTGTGGGCATGCGTTATTTGATTTCCGCCTGGATGCGGCGTAACTTAAGTTGAGAAGTGTGGTGCCCTCTCATTATCTTGTAAGCGTAAAAAGCTTGCGATTACAAAACTGATGGGGGCAATGAGGTGCAGAAAAGGCACAAAGCGCATGTGATTGATTCAAGGACCATGAGAAAAAAACCTCATATCAGCAATGTCCATGCTCACGACGGTTGTGTTTGGTTTGTATTTATGCGTGGTCATGCTGTTTTTAGGGAAGATGCCAGATCCAGGCGGTATGTTGACTTCCAAACCGGAGTTCTGAAAAGAAGCCGATTCTCTTGACTCAATTTCACTCAGGGTGATCGTGACTTTGCCGTATTTTTCTTCAAGCGTACTTAGCAACATTCCGGGATGAACTTTTTCAGCGTTTTGGTAATGGGGTGAATACACAGAGATATTGAAAATTTTCGCTTTTTCATTGATTTTTTCAGGATGGTCATCCGGACTGGCCGCCAGCACCATGACAGTTTCTTTGCCTTTGACAACAGCTAACAATGTATCTACTTCACCATCACCCGTACGAATGAGTTTCATGGGACGTATAGCCTTGCGGACTTCGGCCACTGTCATGCCAAGTTTGATGGGACCAATCGAATTTGCTGTGATCAATTCCACTTTTTGTGCATGCGCAAAACTCGTCACAAAAAACAATACACAAAGAAAAAACAGCAGAGCGATTTTTTTCATGGGGATTCCTATCGATGAAAAAGGACCGAGCACATTGCTCAATCGATTGTTCTAATTAAACAATTTATGTATATAAAAGAAAACTAAAAAATAATTTAATGAATAAAAATAAATACATTGTGAGTAAATAAACACAATGTTTACCCAATGCAATTCATCAGGACCATACGTCATGCAAAACAAAAAGGCCAACCCAAGTTTGCGTCGGCCTGTCTTGTGTAGGGCAAAAGGGGCGAAGCCCCCAAACAGTTATTGCTCTAAAAACCGCTGCGCATCCAGCGCTGCCATGCAACCTGTGCCTGCACTGGTGATGGCTTGCCGGTACACGTGGTCTTGCACATCACCGGCGGCGAACACACCGGGCACGCTGGTTTGTGTGGCCATGCCCTGCAAGCCGCTTTGCGTGACGATGTAACCGTCTTTCATGGTCAACTGGCCTTCGAAAATACCGGTGTTGGGTTGGTGGCCGATAGCGATAAAGCAGCCGTGAACCGCCAACTCGCGGGTCTGGTTGTCTTGCACGCTTTTCAATCGCACACCAGTGACACCAGAGGGATCACCCAGCACTTCATCCAGCACGCTGTGCAGCTCAAGCACGATCTTGCCCGCTTTGACTTTGTCCATCAACTTGTCAATCATGATGGCTTCAGCTTTGAATTTGTCGCGGCGGTGTATCAAATGCACTTTGCTAGCGATATTGGACAAATACAAGGCCTCTTCAACGGCGGTGTTGCCGCCACCGACCACGCAACACACTTTGTCGCGGTAGAAAAAACCGTCGCAGGTCGCGCAACCGGAGACACCGCGTCCCATGAAACTTTGCTCAGAGGGCAGGCCTAAATATTTGGCCGATGCGCCGGTGGCGATGATGAGTGCGTCGCAGGTGTAGGTGCCACTGTCGCCAGTCAAAGTGAACGGGCGTTGGCTGAAATCGACTTTGTTGATATGGTCAAAAATGATATTGGTGTTGAAGCGCTCGGCGTGTTCTTGAAAGCGCTGCATCAAATCCGGGCCTTGCACGCCGTGCACGTCGGCCGGCCAGTTGTCCACCTCGGTGGTGGTCATCAGTTGGCCGCCTTGCGCCATGCCGGTGATTAAAGTGGGTTGCAAATTGGCGCGGGCTGCGTAAACGGCGGCGCTGTAACCGGCAGGGCCGGAGCCAAGAATAAGTACTTTGCTGTGTTGGGGGGATGTCATGGTGTCTAAGTAGGATAGGGAGAAGGCAAACATTGCACTTCCAAGAACCAGATTTTAGGCGCACGCCCAAAGCCGTGTCGCTTGGCGCTGCTGTTAAGCTTACGCCCGGCAATGACTTACTCACTACACACTCTCAACAACAGCAAGGAAACCCCGCCTGCCGTCAGCGGTTGGCAACGCTTTGTGCAAGAAATTGCACTGTCGCTGGGTTTTGTTTTTTTGATGTTCTGGCTGGTTGCCATGCTCAGCCATTCAGCCCAGGACCCGGCCTGGACCACGTCGGGTTCTAGCGCTGTGCCGCACAACTGGGGCGGTCGCATCGGCGCGGCCATCAGTGATCTGGGTTTTTTTGTGGCCGGTTATTCCATCTTCTGGTGTTTTCTGGCGTCATTCATCAGCTGGCTGCAAGCGCTGGTCACGCGTTTGCGCAGCGAAGACGGCGTGACGGCTCATGCGCCTATCTGGCGATTGACCCGCTGGGCGTTTTGGAGCGGGTTGGTGCTTTTGATGGTTTCCAGCACCGGCCTTGAATTCACCCGCCTTTACCGATTCGATCCTTTGTTGCCGGGTCATCATGCGGGCGGCATTCTGGGCTATTTGGTAGGTGGTGCGGCCTCTCAATGGTTGCGCTTTAACGGCTCGGCCATGGTGTTCATTGTGTTCATGCTGGTCGGCTTGTCATGGACATTCGGTTTTTCCTGGGTGGAGCTCGCAGAAAAAATTGGTGCAAGTATTGACCAGGCCATCATCCATTGGCGTGAACGCCGCGAGATCGCAGAAGACTTGGCGCTGGGACAAGCGGCCGCCCGTGAGCGTGAAGAGGACATGCAAACAGAGCGCGTGGAGATTGAAGAGACAGCGCCCAGACCGGTGCGGATTGTGGTCGACCCTGAACCTTTGGTGTCAACTAAAAGCGAGCGCATGGCGCGTGAGCGGCAAAAGCCTTTGTTTAACGACATGCCTGATTCGCGTTTGCCGCAAGTCGATTTACTCGACGATTCACAAGTGCGACAAGACCCGGTGGATTCAGAAACCATTGAATTCACCAGCCGTTTGATTGAGAAAAAATTGCGCGACTTCGGCGTGGAAGTCAAAGTGCTGGCGGCTGCGCCCGGGCCGGTGGTGACGCGTTATGAGATCGAACCGGCGACCGGTGTCAAAGGCTCTCAAATTGTTAACTTGGCCAAAGATTTGGCTCGCTCGCTCAGCATGGTGTCCATTCGCGTGGTGGAAACCATTCCGGGCAAAAATTTCATGGCGCTGGAGTTACCCAACGCCAAACGCCAATCGATTCGCCTGAGTGAAATTTTGGGTTCAGAGGTTTACAACGAAGCCAAGTCTTTGTTGACCATGGGTTTAGGTAAAGACATCGGCGGTCACCCGGTGGTGGCGGATCTGGCCAAAATGCCGCACGTGTTGGTGGCAGGCACCACAGGCTCAGGTAAATCGGTGGGCATCAACGCCATGATTTTGAGCCTGCTTTACAAAGCTGAAGCACGCGATGTGCGTCTGTTAATGATCGACCCCAAGATGCTAGAGATGTCTGTCTACGAAGGCATTCCACATTTGCTCGCGCCTGTGGTCACCGATATGCGCCAAGCCGCACACGGTTTGAACTGGTGCGTGGGCGAGATGGAGCGTCGCTATAAGCTGATGAGCAAATTGGGTGTGCGTAATCTGGCGGGTTACAACCACAAAATTGAAGAAGCCTTAGAAGCTGGTCATTCCATTCCGAATCCGTTCAGCCTCACGCCGGATGATCCCGAACCGCTCGAGCGCTTGCCGCATATCGTGGTGGTGATTGATGAACTCGCCGACTTGATGATGGTGGTCGGCAAAAAGATCGAAGAGCTGATTGCACGACTGGCGCAAAAAGCGCGCGCTGCCGGTATCCATTTGATTTTGGCCACGCAACGCCCGAGTGTGGATGTGATCACCGGCTTGATCAAAGCGAATATTCCGACGCGTATTGCGTTTCAAGTCAGCAGCAAAATCGACAGCCGCACCATCCTCGACCAAATGGGCGCAGAAGCTTTGCTGGGCATGGGTGACATGCTGTATTTGCCCAGTGGCACCGGTTTTCCGATTCGCGTGCATGGCGCGTTTGTCAGTGACGAGGAAGTGCACCGCGTCGTCAGTTATTTGAAAACACAAGGCGAACCCAATTACATCGAAGGTTTGTTGGAAGGCGGCACGGTCGAAGGCGAAGCCTACGGCCCCGATTTATTCGGCGAAACCGCCAGTGAAAAAGACCCGCTCTACGACCAGGCTGTGGAAGTCGTATTAAAAAACCGCAAGGCCAGTATTTCATTGGTGCAGCGCCATTTGAAAATCGGCTACAACCGCGCCGCGCGCTTGGTAGAAGACATGGAAAAAGCCGGCATGGTCAGCGCCATGAGCAGCAACGGACAGCGTGAAATTCTGGTGCCAACGCGTCAGGACTGAAAGCCCCAAGCCATTTAACTTTTGCAGGATAGGTTCATGACTTTGTTCAAAACGTTTGCAGTGGTGGTGTGTGGTTTGTCGGTGTCTGCAGTGGCTTGCGCAGACAGCATCACCAGCTTGTCACTGTTCTTGAAAAACGCGCGCAGTATGCGGGCTGATTTTGTGCAATCGGTGACCACACCGGCCAAGGAAAACCGCCCTGCCAAAACCAAAACTTCATCCGGCAGTTTTGCTTTTGTCAGACCGACGGTGTTTCGTTTCGATTACGCCAAACCGTTTGTGCAAAACATCATTGCTGATGGTCAGCATCTGTGGTTGTATGACGCAGACTTGAACCAGGTCACCCAACGTTTGCAATCGCAAGCACTGGCAACCACGCCGGCATCGTTGATTGCATCTGCAGGTGATGTGGCCACGCTTGAAAAAGAATTTCAATTGCAAGCACAAGCAGATGCTGACGGTTTGCAATGGATCGCTGCCACGCCTAAAACACAAGACGGCAGCTTGCAACGCGTGCGCATCGGTTTACGGGTGGAAGGCGAGCAAGTGCAATTGGCGCAACTCGATATTCTGGATGCATTCGGCACCCGCTCATTGATGAAATTTGAGCGTGCTGAATTGAATCCCAAAAACTTGACGCAAGCGCAATTCAATTTTGTGCCGCCCAAGGGCGTTGATTTGATCAAGCCTTGAACTGACTCAAGCAGCGAGCGCTTCAATGCGTTCAAGCCAGCACTGACACCGACATGAGCACCGCACCCACCCACCACCCGCCACTGGCCGAGCGTTTGCGTCCGCGCAACCTGGCCGAGGTCGTGGGTCAGCAACACATTTTGGGCGAAGGCATGGCGCTGCGTGTGGCGTTTGAATCCGGGCAACCGCACAGTTGTCTGTTATGGGGGCCACCGGGTGTCGGCAAAACCACCATCGCGCGTTTGATGGCCGATGCTTTTGACGCGCAGTTTTTGGCCATCAGCGCGGTGTTGGGTGGTGTGAAAGAAATCCGCGAAGCAGTGGAGATGGCGCAAGCAGCGCGTGACTCGCTGGAACAAAAGCGCACCATAGTGTTTGTCGACGAGGTGCACAGGTTTAACAAAAGCCAGCAGGACGCTTTTTTGCCGCATGTGGAATCCGGCTTGTTCACCTTCATTGGCGCGACCACGGAAAACCCGTCGTTTGAAGTGAACTCGGCTTTGTTGTCGCGTGCTGCGGTGTATGTGTTGCAGCCTTTGTCTGAAGATGACTTGACGCAAATCATCCTCAAAGCGCGCGCCATTGATGCCGTGCCCGCACTCGAAGACGAAGCACAAGCACGTTTGATCGCTTATGCCGACGGAGACGCCAGACGCTTGCTCAACACCTTGGAAACCTTGGCGGTGGCGGCACAGCGTGAACAACTGTCCTTGGTGACCGATGCTTGGCTGATGAAAGTGCTGGGCGAGCGCATGCGCCGTTACGACAAAGGCGGCGAGCAGTTTTACGACACCATCAGTGCGCTGCACAAATCGGTGCGCGGCTCTGACCCTGACGCTGCTTTGTACTGGTTGGTGCGCATGTTGGATGGCGGCGCAGAACCCAAATACATGGCAAGGCGCATGATTCGCATGGCGGCAGAAGACATAGGCTTGGCTGACCCGCGTGCCTTGCGACTCGCTTTGGATGCCGCTGAGGTGTACGAACGACTGGGTTCACCCGAGGGTGAATTGGCACTCGCTGAATGCGTGGTTTATCTGGCCATCGCGCCTAAATCGAATGCGGTTTACAAGGCCTATAACAACGTACGCAAACTCATCAAGTCAGACGGTACGCGACCGGTACCCATGCATTTACGCAATGCCCCGACGCAGTTGATGAAAGACCTGGACTACGGCAAGTCCTACAGGTATGCGCATGACGAACCTGATGCGTTTGCCGCGGGTGAAAATTACTGGCCCGATGGCATGAAGCCGCCGGTCTTGTACGAACCGGTCGAGCGCGGTTTGGAAATCAAGATCGCGGAAAAAATGCGTTTGCTGCGCGACAAAAACGCGCAAGCCAAAAAAACTTAAAGCTTGTCGGCTTCGCTGGTGAATGAATCAGCGAAAAATTCTTCGGCAGGCAAACCGTGTGCCGCATAGTCGCGCTGAGCGGATTCAATCACTACCGGCGCGCCGCAGGCATACACCTGATGGCCGGACAAATCGGGGATGTCTTGCAGCACGGCGGCATGCACAAAACCGGTTCTGCCGCTCCAGTTATCTTCTGGCAAAGCGTCTGACACCACGGGTATGAATTGCAGATTCGGCATCAACGCCAATTGCGCTGTCACCCAGTCGTTCATGTAAATGTCAGAGGGACGACGACCACCCCAGTAAAACTTGGCCGGGCGTTGTATGTTTTTGTGTTGCATGTGTTGTAGCAATGCTTTGATAGGCGCAAAACCGGTGCCCGAGGCCAGCAACACCATGGGCTTGTCGCTGTCTTCACGCAAATAAAAACTGCCGAACGGCGCTTCAATTCGTTGAATTTCTTTGTCTTTCATGGCGCCAAACACATGGTCGGTGAATTTGCCGCCGGGCATGTGGCGTATGTGCAATTCCACCATAGGTGCACCTGCTGTCAGCGTATGCGGTGCATTCGCGATGGAATAAGCGCGACGCGAACCGTCGCGCAATAAAAACTCCACATACTGGCCGGCGTGGTATTGCATGTTTTCGGTGGACGGCAATTGCAACATGATGCGCATCACGTCAGATGACATTTTTTCCATGGAGGCAATACGCACCGGCATTTTGCGGATGGGGAAAGCATCTGCGCTGGTGACTTGGCGCGACTCGAGCACCACATCGCTCAAAGCGGTGGCGCGACAGGTCAGCACCATGCCTTTGGCCAATTCTTCGTCAGTCAAAGCCTTGCTTTGGTAACTGCTCATCTGGATCTCGCCCGAGACTTTCAGGCATTTGCAGGAACCGCATGCGCCGTCTTTGCAGCCATAAGGCAAGCCCACACCTTGACGCACACCGGCGGCCAAAATCGTTTCGTCTTTGTCCACGCTGAACGCGCGGCCACTGGGTTGCACCGATACTTGAAACGACATGCTTGCTATCCTTGGATTTTTGAAATACCGAAAGACCGGATTTTGCCTTCAAACCAAAACCCTCTAGGCGCACTGTCATCCCGCTTCAAAAGACCGCGCGTGTTGATCGTCGGCTGCGGCGATGTGGGCTTGCGCGCAGCAGCCTTATTGAAAAACGGCAGCCGTGTTTTGGCATTAACCAGCAACGCGTCTAGAGTCAGTGAATTTCAGCAGCAAGGTATCACTGCATTAACCGGTAATTTGGACGAACCGGCTTCGTTGCGAAGACTCGCAGGAGTCGCTACCCATGTCATTCACATGGCGCCGCCGCCTTTGCAAGGCCGCAGCGATCCGCGCACCCGCGCATTGGTGCAGGCGCTGCAATTGCGTTCATCACCGCAGTGTGTGGTGTACGGGTCTACCAGCGGCGTGTATGGCGACTGCGGTGGCGCGTGGATAGATGAAACACAGGTGCTCAACCCGCACACAGAGGGAGCGCAAAGGCGTGTGGATGCCGAGGCCTGGTTGAACGCCTGGGGCTCGCGCGGATTTCCGCGCATCAGCGTTTTACGCATTCCAGGCATTTACGCGCTGGACCGCGAAGGCGGCACACCACGCGAACGCTTGCAGCGCAACACACCGGTGCTGCAAGCCGCAGACGATGTGTTCACCAACCATATTCACGCAGACGATTTGGCGCGCGCCGCTGTGCTGGCTTTGTGGCGCGGCAAGACCTTGCGGCCATTGCATGTCAGTGATGACAGCCAAATGTTGATGGCAGATTACATGGACATGGCTGCAGACCTGTGGCAGTTGCCGCGCCCGCCGCGCATCAGCAGAGCACAAGCGCAGACTGCATTGCCTGCCATGACACTGAGTTTCATGAGTGAATCCAGACGCATGCACAACCAGCGCCTCAAAACCGAATTGTGCATGAAACTGCGCTACCCCACGGTGCGCGAAGGCTTGCAGGGCAAGCCGGTTTTTTAGCGCATACCGATTTTGGCGTCACCAAAGATGCCACTGGCTTCGCGCGGCAGGCTGCGCCAGTATTGCTGCGTGGCTTGCACCTGACCGCCGAGTGCAGCAGCGGCTTCCCAGCCCCAGCGCGGTTTGTACAAAAAGCTGCGGCCCAGTGCCACCATGTCTGCGTCTCCGGCTTGCAACACTTCTTCGGCGTGTTTGGGTTCTGTGATCAAACCGACGGCGATGGTGGGCAAACCGGTTTGCTGCTTGATGTGCTTGGCGAAATGCACTTGGTAGCCCGGGCCAATCGTGATTTTTTGTTGCGGTGAAATGCCGCCGGAAGACACATGCACAAAATCGGCTCCGGCTTGTTTCAAGAGTTTGGTGAAGTCCGTGGTTTGCTCCAAGTCCCATCCACCCTCAATCCAATCGCTGGCGGACAAACGCATGCCGAGCACGCCGTGAAATACTTTGCGAACCGCATTGAAAACCTGCAAGGGAAAGCGCGCGCGGTTGGCGAAATTGCCGCCGTAGTTGTCATTGCGTTGGTTGGCGATAGGCGACAAAAATTCGTGCAACAAATAACCATGCGCACCGTGCAGTTCCAACATTTCCAAGCCCATGGCCTCGGCGCGTTGCGCGGCTTTCACAAAGGCTTGTTCAATGGCTTGCAAACCGGCTGCATCAATTTCATGCGGTGGCGCTTCGCCTGGCAGCAAGTTGATAGGCGAGGGTGCGACGGTTTCCCAACCGCCGTGTGCTTGGTCGATCAGCATGCCGCCGTGCCAGGGTTGCGCGCTGGAGCCTTTGCGCCCTGAGTGAGCTATTTGCATGCACACAGGCACCGGTGGCGCGAGTTTGCGAGCGCGTGCCAAGGTGTCTGCCAGCGCGTTGGCTGTGGCGTCGTCCCAAATACCCAGGCAATTCGGCGTGATGCGTCCTTGCTCGGTAACGGCAGTGGCCTCGATCATGAACACACCGGCGCCGCTGTTGAGCAGATTCGCCCAATGCATCAAATGCCAGTCGTTGGCCTTACCGTCCAAGTGGCAGGCGTATTGGCACATGGGCGCGACCACGATGCGGTTAGGCAAAGTCAAAGGGCCGCGCGGTGAGTTGAGTGTGATGGGAGTGAAGAGGAGGCTCATGGGTTTTCAAATGGGTTTTGGTGTCTTCATCTTAAACTGACAGCTCAATTTAAATCTGTCACTAAAGTCTAAAATTTAAAGTTAAAAATACATGTTTTACCGAGGAACGATGATGAATCCTGACATTACTCAAGTCAGTCGCCGGAATTTCATGGGCATGGCGGCCACCACATCTTTTGCATTGTCCAGTGGTTCTCTGCTTACCTTGAATGCGTGCGCATGGGGTAAGAGCAGCGCCGCACCTTATGCAGTGAAGCTCAAATTCAATGCTTCAACTAATCCGTCAACGGTTGCTCAACGGGCCGCGGTGTTCACAGATGCGTCGGTAGACATCACTTACAGTGACGGCGCTGTGAAAAAGAGCAAACTCTCGTTCGTGGAGTTGTATAAATCTGGCGACACTTTAAAGAAACCACCGGCCAAAGGCGGTGGGGATGTCATAGCGGGTGGCTATAACAAACCAGATGGAGTGACTGCCATTTTGGACACAGACGGCAGTCAAATGTTTTCCGATTGTTTTGACGGTCAGTCACTGATCAAACTCAGCAACCCCAATGTCACCGGCATCAGCGGCAACACTTTGTTTTTGGTGACACAGTTTGAATACAAATCTCAAAACGCAGCCGGCACCAGCACATACGGAAAGTTCCCCAGCCCCATCTCGGTGACCACGCTGGATCAAAACACATCCACTGGGGCATTGGCTGTTAAGTATTACTACAACATACCCACCACCGATATTTATGGTTTGTGGATTCCTTGCGCCGGCAGTTTGTCACCTTGGAACACGCATTTGTCGAGTGAAGAATACGAGCCGGATGCCTGGCTGGTGAAAATGCGCAAAGACAAAGGTGGTGCGCTGACTGCCACTGAATTGCCTGCACCAGTTTCAGGTTCGACAGACGGATGGACCCCAAAGCAGCTTTCTAGCGTCAACAAAAATCTGTCGGTTTTTTTCGAATTCAGCCGCAATGCGTTCGACGCAACAACAAGCACTGAAGCCAATACGACCGCCAAAGCCTATAACTACGGTCACGTGCCTGAAGTCACTGTCAACCCGGACGGCACTGCCAGCATCAAAAAACACTATTGTCTGGGACGTATATCGCGCGAATTGGTTCAAGTCATGCCGGACAACAAAACCGTGTTGATGGGCGACGATTACGTCGGCGGCGGCATGTTCATGTTTATTGCTGACACTGAAAAAGATTTGTCTGCAGGCACTTTGTATGCCGCCAAGCTCACCCAAGATGCCACTGTGACCACCAACGGCGGCAAATTTACAGTCAGTTGGATCAAGCTGGGTAAAGCCAGCAGTGCCGAAATA
>JACCDM011363893.1_pt1 | contig 11363 bp, 7 predicted proteins | sample 7445851 | NCBI WGS metagenome assembly JACCDM01 (sample SAMN15323438, study PRJNA562643) | freshwater metagenome | isolation source: river surface water | place: USA:Blue River Watershed | collected 2017-08-16
ACTCTTCCGAACATCGACTTCAAAGCAGGTTCCATCTTCTTGTGAATTGTATGGAAAGCAGCGAGTACTTCAGCTGGAGTTTTATAGGGGTAGAATTTGGCATCGGTCTTCATATGTGTGAAGAATTCGGCCAAGGTCCCTTTGAATCCAACGGCCTCTTTCGTTTTCTCCATTTCCGTCCGAATACGTTTTACTTCTGCCAAACCAGTTTGGTAAATTTCATCCGCTGGCTTATCGGTCGTCGTCAATACCCGAATCAAATATTGATAGTATTTAGCTCCATTGGGAATGCCCGAAATTCCAGTGCTTGTCCGGGATTTTGGTAGGTATTCTGTTTGTAGGAATTGAGCTAAACGTGTATATGCCGGTATGATTTCCGACTGTATAATCTGCGTGTATTCTTGGGTGAATTTCGCTTTATCTGCCGCCGTGAAATCGGCAGGAAATGCATTCAAAGGGCCGTAAAACGTACTCTTTTTAACGTCCTCTACCTGAAAGGATTTCAATTGCGGAATTATTTTTTCAACTAATGCTTTTGGTAAAACAACATTCGCTGCCATGCCTCGCTTAAAATATACGATGCTGGAATCCATGTAGGCAGCACCGATGTGCATCCGTTTTTCCCAGTTTTCATAGTCTTTTTTGTTCGTAAAGGGTTGCATCACGGAGCCACTGCCCAATTGTGCAAAGGTTAGGTGGAAGCCATAAAATTGGTTCAATGGCATCAAATTGTCTTGATAAGTCAAACCCTCCAAGCCTAATTCGACGTCACGCTTCAGCATGTCGAACGTTATTTGGTCATTCGCGTCCAATTTATCTCGGTCAATATCAGCTAGACTTGTTTGTGTTTTTTCTAACAGAGCTTTGATTTTCGCACGATGACTATCCGTGAAGTCGATGTTCAATTGATCGTTATAGCGATTATCCCCATTTGCCGTTGCGGAAACTGGGTTCAGTTTTAATTGTTCTTCGTAGTATGAATCTACTAGCGTGCTAAGTTCTTTTTTGGCATCGCCTGATTTGCAAGAAACGAATGCCAAAAGGCATAATAAGTAGGTGAGTTTTTTCATATAGTTGATTTAGAATTTCGAATATAATCAGAATGCGGAATAACATCTGCATGGCAACCGAATTGTCTTTTTTCTCCAAGATGTAATTCCCTCAAAAATTTTATATTTGTAGCTTGCATTCATACAACACCTAAGCATTTATAAATTTATGTCAAATAAAGGAGCCGAACGCGAACGACTGAGTCTTCGCAATGATAATAAAGGTTGGAAAAAGTGGGGTCCCTATTTGACAGAACGTCAGTGGGGCACGGTTCGGGAAGATTATTCTGTCGATGGAAATGCTTGGAATACCATTTCACATGACATGGCTCGCTCCAAAGCATACCGTTGGGGCGAAGAAGGAATCGGAGGAATTTCAGATAATAAACAACATGTTTGCTTCTCATTTGCTTTTTGGAATCACCGCGATCATATATTAAAGGAACGCTTTTTTGGACTAACAGGTAGTGAATCCAATCACGGGGAGGATGTCAAAGAATTGTATTACTACCAAGATTCAACACCGACCCATTCCTATCAAAAAATGCTGTATAAGTACCCGCAGCAAACTTTTCCATATCAGAAATTAATTGATGAAAGTCGGAAACGTTCACGTCATGAGCCCGAATATGAGCTCATGGATACGGGAATTTTAGACAACAATGAGATTTTTGATATCTCCATGGAATATGCCAAAGGCGACGAACAAGATATTTGCATCAAGGTCACCGTTGTTAATCGGTCCAAAGTGGCTGCGCCCATCACCGTATTACCGACCATTTGGTATCGAAATACCTGGTGCTGGGGCTACGAAAAATATAATTACAAGCCTTTATTGACCGGTGTAGGTCATTCGTTTATTGAAATTGACCATCGCGTAGTAGGTCGATTTAAGTTATATGCCGAGGAAGCTGATGAGTTTTTGTTTTGTGAAAATGAGACCAATTTTCAGCGATTATACAATTCGGCCAACCTAACTCATTTTACAAAAGATGGTATTAATGAATATGTCGTTAATAAAAATAAGCATGCTGTAAATCCAAATCATATAGGGACGAAGGCATCTGTTAAATATGCGGATAAGATTCCTGCCGGGGGTACAAAAGTGTACCGCTTGCGTTTGACTAATCTGACGTTGCGCGAACCATTCGCGGATTTTGATGACATATTTGTCTTAAGAAAACAGGAGGCCGATGAGTTTTATGCGGATTTGCAGCCTGGTATTCAAGATGAAAATTTGAAGAATCTTCAACGCCAAGCCTATGCTGGGATGTTGTGGACGAAGCAATGGTATTATTACAATGTATTTGAGTGGATCAAAGGTGATCCATCCATGCCTAAACCTGATTCTTCACGAAAATTAGGCCGAAATAGTACCTGGCGCCACATGTATGCAGCGAATATTCTTTCCATGCCAGATAAATGGGAATACCCTTGGTTCGCAGCTTGGGATTTAGCTTTCCATACCTTGCCGCTAGCTCGGTTAGATCCTGATTTTGCGAAGCGTCAACTAGCCGTTATTCTTCGTGAATATTACATGCACCCGAATGGGCAAATTCCAGCTTATGAGTGGTCGTTTTCGGACGTTAATCCTCCCGTCCACGCTTGGGCAACCTGGAAAGTGTATGAAATAGATAAGGAGATGAATGGCAAAGGGGACGTCGTTTTCTTAGAACGTATTTTCCATAAATTACTACTGAATTTCACCTGGTGGGTGAATTTGAAAGATGAGGGTGGGAATAACATCTTTGGCGGTGGTTTCTTGGGAATGGATAATATTGGGGTGTTCGACCGGTCGGCGCAGTTGCCAACGGGCGGTCACTTAGAGCAGGCTGATGGTACAGGCTGGATGGCTATGTATAGCTTGAATATGTTGCGCATTGCCTGTGAAATCGCCATTGAAAATCCTGTTTACCAAGATATGGCTTCGAAATTTTTCGAACACTTCTTGCACATTGCTGGGGCGATGCAGTCAATCGGTGGAGACAAGTTGAATTTGTGGGATGAGGATGATCAATTCTATTATGATATGTTGCATAAAGAAGATGGGTCAGCTGAATTGCTGAAAGTGCGTTCGATGGTAGGCTTAATTCCATTATTTGCCGTTGAGGTTTTAACCTCGGATATGTTAGAGAAATTACCAGCCTTCAAACGGCGGGTAGAATGGGTGTTGAATAACCGTCCTGATTTGGCAGGATTGATTTCGCGCTGGTATGAGCCAGGTAAAGGGGAGACGCGTTTATTGTCAATCTTACGTGGTCATCGAATGAAAATGATCTTAAAACGAATGTTTGATGAGGCGGAATTTTTGTCTGATTTTGGTATTAGGACATTGTCGAAATACCATAAAGAGCATCCGTATAAATTCAATTTTGAAGGGGGCACATTGCAGGTAGATTATACGCCGGCAGAGTCAACAGGTGATATGTTTGGTGGTAATTCGAACTGGCGCGGTCCTATTTGGTTCCCCATGAATTATTTGATTCTGGATTCACTGAGTAAGTTTTCTGAATATTATGGAACGGATTATGAAGTGGAATTCCCAACAAATTCAGGTGAGATGATGAATATCAAAGATGCAGCGGAAGGTGTATCCAGACGTTTGTTAGCCATGTTTGTTCCGAATGACAAAGGTCAAGTTCCCATGTATGACGGACACGATAAATTGCATGAAGATTCTCATTTGTTCTTTGAATACTTTGATGGAGATACAGGAAAGGGATTGGGCGCAAATCATCAAACCGGTTGGACCGGATTAATTTCTGAAATAATTAGACAATTACATACCAAATCATGAGCACTCCAGAAGAACGATTTGCCGCATTAGGCCTTGTTTTGCCCCCTGCACCAAAACCTTTGGGCGTATATAAGCCCGGCTTACAGGTAGGGGAATTTTACTATGTTTCAGGTCATGGTCCCGTTTTGCCAGACGCATCCCTGATCATCGGTCGGATCGGTTCTGAGATGGATTTAGAAGCAGGAAAATTAGCTGCACAGCAAGTTGGCCTCACGATTTTAGCTACCTTGAAAGCCCAACTAGGTTCTTTGAATCGCGTGAAACGCGTCATTAAAGTCTTAGGGATGGTGAATGCAACGGATGATTTTTTACGTCATCCTTATGTAATTAATGGCTGTTCTGAATTGTTTGCCAAAGTTTGGGGTGATGAAAATGGAATCGGAGTGCGCTCCGCCGTGGGAATGGGAACATTGCCAGATAATATTCCGGTGGAGATCGAGGCGATGTTTGAATTAGACGCTGGACTTTAGACGTTGGACGTTAGAGATGAGCCTGAAGTTTATAAGGTAAACTATTTTCTAATGTCTAAAGTCCAACGTCTGACGTCTATTTACTAATTTCTAGCATTTTCTTTAGCGCTTTGTAGGCTGGCACGCGGATCGATTCTTCCAAATTGATTTCTGGTAATTCATAGTATAAGGCATTGTACAACTTCTCCAACGTATTCATTTTCATGTAAGGACACTCTGAACATGCACATGTATTTTGCTCGTTGGCAGGCGCAGGGATCAAATGCTTATGTGGAACTGCTTGCTTCATTTTGTGCATGATGCCGGCCTCCGTTGCCACGATGAAGGTAGAATTGGGAGAGGTTTCCACGAATTTTAACAGCGCGGTAGTCGATCCTACATAGTCTGCTTCTTTTAAGATAATTTCCTTGCATTCCGGGTGGGCGATCAATAAAGCCTCCGGATATTCCTTTTTCAAGGTCGCTAATTTTTCCAATGAAATATCGATGTGCACCATGCAGGCGCCTTCCCAAAGAATCAAATCTCGTCCCGTTTTATGAGCGACATAGCGTCCTAAATTGGCATCTGGGGCGAAGATGATTTCTCGATCTGCTGGAATAGATTCGACGATTTGAACCGCATTGGATGACGTGCAGATGATGTCGGTCATCGCCTTGATTTCTGCTGAGCAATTAATGTAAGAAACAACAATGGCATCAGGATGTGCAGCTTTTAGTGCGGCAAACTCCGAGGCAGGTACTGAATCCGCAAGGGAACAACCCGCATTGAAATCAGGAACAACCACTTTTTTGGAAGGATTCAAGATTTTAGCCGTTTCCCCCATGAAATGAACGCCACAAAAAACGATCAAATCAGCTTCTGTTTTTTCAGCTGCTTGGGAAAGTCCTAAGGAATCTCCCACGAAATCGGCCAATTCCTGAATTTCACCATCCACATAATAATGCGCTAGAATCACCGCATTCTTCTCCTTTTTCAGGCGCTGGATTTCGGTAATTAACTCGACACCTTTTGGAGTCGAACGGGCGATATACCCAACGGATGTTGCTTCGTCTATGAGATTCATTTCGCTTTAAGGCTAAGGTCTAAACTTTTTACTTGGTGGGTTAAGGCTCCCACGGAAATATAATCAACTCCCGTTTCGCCATAGGCGCGGAGTGTTTGTTCATTAATTCCTCCGGAGGCTTCGGTGACGAAGCGACCGTCTATTTTTCGGATCGCGGCGCGGAGGCGTTCAGGGCTAAAATTGTCCAACATGATGCGTTGGACGCCACCAATCGCCAATACTTGGTCTAATTCATCTTCGTTGCGCACTTCGATTTCAATGGCTAAGGGCGTAGGCAGACTAGCATTGTAAGTAAAGCATTTCGCTAAGGCCGCTTGAATTCCACCTGCAAAATCCACGTGGTTGTCTTTAATAAGAATCATGTCAAACAAACCGTAGCGGTGATTTACCGCCCCGCCAATCTTGCAAGCCCATTTTTCCGCCAAACGGAAGTTGGGTGTCGTCTTACGCGTATCCAATAATTTGGCACGCGTACCTTCTAATATATTGACTAAAGATCGGGTGTAGGTGGCTATGCCCGACATGCGTTGCATGCAGTTCAAGACCAAACGTTCAGCTTTTAGGATCGATTGCGATGAACCGGTCACTTCAAGAATAACCTGGCCTGGTTCGATCCAGATGCCATCATGAATGAAGATTTCAACTTTTAAAGCCGGATCCACTTCCTTAAATATGAGTAAGGATAATTCTACGCCAGCTAAAATGCCACGGTCTTTTACGAGCAATTGGGCCGTACCAGAAGCGTCAGAAGGAACAGTGGAAAGTGAGGTGTGATCTCCGTTTCCGATGTCCTCGGCTAAGGCCGACTGGATAAAAGCATGTATGTAAGAAGGTTCTAAATAATTGAACATGGCCTGTTTTTGGAAAGGCAAATTTACGAAAATTCCCTTCGGAATTGATTTCTAAGAAAATTATCCTATTTTTGCTGCCTATCATGCAAAAGAAGGTCCAGTTTTTTCATTTGTTATTGTTTATGCCCGTGCTATTTTGGCTCGTGGCAAAGCCAATTTCATTGGTAAAAGCAGATGATTCGCAGGTTAAAACAGAGAAACATCAAAAAACGATCCAAGTTGCTGAGCAACATGTATATCAAGTTAGTTCAAGCACAAACGTTGATTTTCCTCAAGATTTTGTCTTTCCGAGTGTCGCATTTTTCTCGGTAAAAGCCCCTCAATTAGCCATTAAATTGCCGTCTATTATTCATCGGACGCAATTCATGCGTATTTTATTGACTCAATTCATAGCCACCCTGGCTCCCTGAAAGTCAGTGGTCAGTGGTCAGTTATCAGTGGTCAGTGGTCAGAAGTCTATTATCCAACGTCTAAGGTCTAGCGTCTAACGACCAACGTCCAATAGAGTATTTACAATTTCATATTTACATTTTAATTTAAAGTTATGCGTTACAAAAGTGCCATTATTTGGCTGTCTACGATTATTTCAGCCCTTTGTATTTTCTTCCTGTCATTTACCTGGAAGTCAAATCAGTTAAAAGAACAAGCGATCAAGTATGCAACAACTGCCGATGGCAAAGTGGATGCAGCGAAGCGTTTACATTTTGTTGATTCCCTGTGGAAGCAACCGGTATATATTGGATATACTTTACAAGAAGTGACGCAATATGCGTTGCAAAAAGGTCTTGACTTAGAAGGTGGTTTACACGCGGTATTAGAGGTTTCACCTGTAGAAATCTTGCGTGCACTTTCTGGTCAATCAAATGACCCGAATTTCGAGAAGGCTTTAGCGGAGGCAAGTGCTGCGCAAGCAACTTCGACGTCATCGTTTAATGAGTTGTTTTACGAGGCATTTGCTCGTATCGCGCCTAATCAAACATTGGCATCGGTATTCTCAAATTCAGTAAACCGTGGAAAGATTTCTTCTACATCTTCTGATTCTCAAGTGAAGAAAGTGATAGATGGAGAGATTGACGGGGCGGTGGATCGTGTATACAAGATTATCCAAGCACGTATTGATAAGTTTGGGGTTGCGAATCCAAACATCCAACGTCTTCCAGGTTCAAACCGTATTCAAGTAGAATTACCAGGTGTAGAAAACCCAGAGCGTGCACGTAAATTATTATCAGGTGCAGCTAAGTTGGAATTCGTAGAATGCTATGAATTGAATGAATATGGTGCGGGTTTAAATGCTTTAGGTGCCATTTTAGATCGTGAAGCGAAGGCTCCAAAAGTTGCAGCGGCTCCATCAGCTTCTCCTGCAAAAGACACAACAAGTAATGCTTTGGCATCTCAATTAGCTTCTCCTGCAAAAGATTCAGCAGGTAAAGCAAAAGCTGATACGTCTGCTGGTTCAGCTTTAACGAAATTGTTTATCCAAACTGGAAACGGAATTGGAGTTTATGTAAAGGATACTGCGCGTGTGAACGCCTTGTTCCGTCGTGCGGATGTGCGTGGATTCTTCCCTGCCAATTTAAAGTTTGCATGGGCTGCGAAAGGTATTCCAGCAACAAACGGGGATGAGATTTTGTCATTAGAAGCTTTGAAGCAAGCGGAAGGCCAAAAGGCTCCTTTGGAAGGTGATGTGATCACGGATGCAGCACAAGATTTTGACCAAACTGGTCGTGCAGAAGTGACGATGTCTATGAATGGAACAGGTGCTCGTATCTGGAAAAACTTGACAGGTGCTAACGTAGGACGTCGTATTGCTATCGTTCTTGATGGTTACGTATATTCAGCACCGGTTATCAATGGTGAGATTCCAGGTGGTCGTTCTTCGATCTCTGGTAGCTTTACAGTAGAAGAAGCAAAAGACTTAGCAAACGTATTGAAGGCAGGTAAATTACCAGCGCCAACACGTATTGTTGAGGATGCGTTCGTTGGTCCTTCCTTAGGAGCAGAGGCAATCAACCAAGGATATATGTCCATGCTTTTAGGCTTGGTATTAGTAATCGTATTCATGGTAGGTTACTACGGTGCTCCAGGTTGGATGGCTAATTTATCGTTGTTCTTCAACTTGTTCTTCATCGCTGGTGTATTGGTGCAAATCCAAGCAGCTTTGACTTTGCCAGGTATCGCAGGTATCGTATTGACTTTGGGTATGGCGGTTGATGCCAACGTATTGATCAATGAGCGTATTCGTGAAGAATTACATGCAGGTAAAGGCTTGTTGGACGCCATCAACGTAGGTTACGAGAAAGCATTAAGTGCGATTTTGGATGGTAACATCACAACTGTATTGGTTGGTGTTATTTTGATCATCTTCGGTTCGGGTTCTGTGAAAGGATTCGGTGTAACACTTTGTATTGGTTTGGTTACGTCGGTATTTACGGCGGTATACATCTCACACTTATTAGTGGATTGGATGGCTAAACGTGCGATCAAAGCTGGTAAAGAGAAAGAAATGACGTTTGAGACATTCATCTCTCGTGATTTGTTCAAAGGCATGAATTTCGATTTCATTGGAAAACGTAAATATTCATACTGGTTCTCGTGGTTGTTAATCGCAGCTGGAGCAATCGTAGTGATTATGCAAGGTGGTTTCAACTTAGGCGTTGACTTTAAAGGTGGTCGTTCTTATGTCGTTGAGTTCAATCAAGCAGTGCCAACTGACAAAGTGAAGGAAGCTTTAGCGGATGATTTTGGTGGAAAAGGTGTTGAGGTGAAAACGTTCAATGGCGCCACAAAATTAAAAGTAACAACTTCTTACTTAGTGGAGGATGAGTCGATTACGGCCAACAATTCGGTTCGTACGGCATTAGAAACTGGGTTGAAGGATTTCGCTTCTTCTTCTCCAAAAATCGTTTCTGAGTCAAAAGTAGGAGCAACAGTAGCGGATGATATTTTGATGCAATCATTTGTATCTATCTTCTATGCCTTGATTGCCATCTTTATTTACATCTTGATTCGTTTCCGTAAATGGCAATATTCATTGGGCGGTATTGTAGCCTTGTTGCACGATACATTAGTTGTATTGGGTATGGTGGGTATTGTTCGTTTATTCGGTTTCGAATTAGAGGTTGACCAAGTATTCATCGCGGCGGTATTGACAGTTATCGGTTATTCAATTAACGATACGGTGGTTGTATTTGACCGTATTCGTGAGGAGATTGGTGTGAATCCAGATTTGGGTAATAAAGCCTTGATGATCAAGACGATCAATGAGTCGATTAACCATACGATGTCACGTACAGTGATGACGGCAACAACGGTATTCTTAGTAGTAACGGTGTTATTGTTCTTCGGTGGCGACGTGTTACGTGGATTCTCATTTGCGATGTTTATCGGTGTTGTATTTGGTGCATATTCGTCTATTTTTGTAGCGGCGCCAATCGTAATCGACTTAGGAACATCATCTAAACCAAAGAAATAAGTTCTTATGCCGGTTGCTCGAAAGGGTGACCGGCATTTTTATATTTCAACAAATTAATCAACTATGAACAACAGTATCTGGAGAAAGAAACCCATGCACATGTTTGAGCAAGACATGCAAAAAAGTGAGCTCAAGCGCGTATTAGGTAAATGGAGTTTAACTGCAATCGGTATCGGAGCGATTATCGGTGGTGGTGTATTTGTATTAACAGGAACTGCAGCGCATTATCATGCAGGTCCAGCTTTAGCAATTTCATTCGTGATTGCGGGTATTGGCTGTATTTTTGCCGCTTTATGTTATGCTGAATTTGCAGCCATGTTACCTGTAGAAGGTAGTGCATATGCCTACGCATATGGAACCGTAGGTGAATTATTCGCTTGGATTATCGGTTGGGGACTTATCCTCGAATATGCGATGGGTGCGATGACCGTAGCCGTATCGTGGTCAGGTTATTTCAATAAACTCTTACACCTCTTTGGCATACATTTGCCGGCGAACTTAACAAATGATCCAGTTTCATTTGGCGGTGCAGCCGTGAATTTACCTGCGTTAGTGATCGTGTGGTTTGTGACTTGGATTTTAGTCAAAGGGATCAAAGAAGCAGCGAGTGCAAACAATCTGATTGTTATCTTGAAGGTGGCGGTTATTTTGTTTGTGATCATCATGGGTGCGTTCTACATTGATGTAGCTAACTGGACTCCGTTTATTCCGGAAGAAACGTTGGTTCAACACGAAAGTGGTGAAATGTTGCCAGCTTACGGTTGGGGTGGTATCATCTCAGGTGCCTCGGCGATTTTCTTTGCGTACATCGGATTTGATGCAGTTTCAACACAAGCTGGTGAGGCGATCAATCCAAAGAAGGATATGCCATTTGCAATTATTGCTTCCTTATTGATTTGCACTGTTTTATATATCGCGGTTTCGTTGGTATTAACAGGTATGATCAATTACAAAAACATTACGGGAGATGCTTTAAAAGCGCCTGTTGCGTATGCATTTGATGTGGCGGGTCAGCCTTGGGCGGTATTCGTGATTACAGCGGCAGCGACGGCAGGTTTACTTTCCGTTATGTTAGTGATGATGTTAGGTCAAACACGTGTATTCTTAGGAATGGCGAAAGACGGTTTATTGCCTAAGTTCTTCGCGGAGATTCACCCTACATTTAAGACACCTTGGAAATCGACTATTTTAGTAGGCGCGGTAGTATCTATCGTTGCTGGTTTTACGCCTATTTCTTTATTGGGTGATATGACAAGTTTCGGTACGTTATTTGCCTTCACGATGGTATGTTTGGCGGTATGGATTTTACGTTTCCGTGATCCAAACCGTGACCGTCCATTCAAGGTTTCTGGTTTGAATATTGTGGCTCCTTTGGGAATCATCGTAAATACATTCTTGATTTTGAATTTAGGTCGTACGGCACAGGTTTTTGCATTAGCCTGGTTGGTGTTCGGATTAGTGGTCTACTTCTTGTATGGCCGTCCGAAGTCACACTTGAATACGAGAGAGTAATTGAAAAGCCCCTGATGAAGGGGCTTTTTTGTTTTTTGTAGAGACGCGATACTTCGCGTCTTTTCTGAATAAGACGCGAGGTATCGCGTCTCTACGTTTATTTAGACGCGAAGTATCTCGTCTCTACGTTTATTTAGACGCGAAGTATC
>JACCDM011533486.1_pt1 | contig 11361 bp, 8 predicted proteins | sample 7445851 | NCBI WGS metagenome assembly JACCDM01 (sample SAMN15323438, study PRJNA562643) | freshwater metagenome | isolation source: river surface water | place: USA:Blue River Watershed | collected 2017-08-16
CTGCCTCAAAGTGAAGTATATCGAGTTCATTATCACATACATAACACCTACCGTTGCGGCACATTTTACTAAAATATAAGTTCCATAACTGTTCTTTTTGTTTCTTTCCAATAGTTCGGGAACGCGGCACATCTGGTGTTTTAATCAAATTTATAAGTTCACTTTTTTTCAATTTACTATAATTTTTCAAACCTAAGCTTTTACACGTTTCCTTAAGTTGTTTCACTGTCATCTTTGCGTGTGCGTCCATTGTATATAATTAAAAAAAATTATTCAATTTTTGAACATAGTAGGTCTCGCAACTCCTGAACCTCCTTCCTCAACTTGACAATTTCATCATCATTTTTATTAATGACATATTTGTATTCGTCAGGCTCCGGATACTCGTGATCGGATGGGATACAGCAGCCCGCATACTTGTTACATTCGAAGCAATATTGGTGTAATTTATACTTGTTGTAGTACTTATCAAGATCAGTTTCAATACATTTGTAGAAGTCAAATTCAGGGTCTTTATACGCCAACAAGCGTTCGGCAAATGTAATTTGTTTCCACTGATTAATTTGTGATCGATGCGTGTGTGTAGAAACTATATCTGAACTATATTTTTTACATTGTAATCCTTTAAATTCACCATGCCAATATATATTCTGTATAGTTTTTGGTTTAATATCAAGGAGCATATCATTATATTCATCAATTTTCATCTCACGACATGAGCCTTTATAAATTGTACCTTTTACAATCATTGGACAATCATTTGACCAAAACTGGTTTTTATTTTCTTTTGATAAATATTCAGAACTTGTACTTTGTTGCCATGTAAGATTACCAAGATCAACGTACAAGCGGTCATCAAGTATTAAATTACATTTTTTACAATGAACTCTTTTGTAAGGTAAATCAATTGCTGGATAACAATTTTTTAATTTACTCGAAAATCTATTCAATATCTTCTCTTTTGAAAATTTTTCTACTAAAAACGATTCACATAATTCATCGAACTTTTGAATATCAATAAAATATTTATATTCCACTTCATCACTTTCAACACTGTAGTACAAACAATCAGTATACATATATTTTTCAAATGCTACTTTTTTAACTACAATATCATCAAAGTATCGTAATTCTGGTGTTTGATAGTTCTTAGGCTGAACGCAGTCGAAACACATACAATCAAACTGTCCGATCACGCAACTCTCCTTACACACGTTAGTAGGAACGTCGGACTTCTCATATGAATGACAACATTCGTCGCACGGGCAACCGTTCCAGATATACAGATCGCTTACTCTAGCAGCCAAACTGCTTGTCGGCAACGGCACGTATTCTTGACCATTGACGCACTCGTAGCAGTAGCAATTAACGATTTTGCGCAAGTAGCTCTCGATGAACAGTTTCTCGATTGGGAACATGTTTTGGATATATTTAATACAAATCAATTCAATTTTTAACTCTGCAGCGACCATGAGAAACGCGTTTCATATAGTGATTTTATGGAACCACGATTTGCCTATATGAAACACGTTTCTCATGGTCGCCGCAGAGTTAAAAATTAACTAATCAAAAAAAATATCATCTTATTGGTCATTTTAGTCGTAACTGCGTAGTTCATCAACTATTTTTTTTAACTCGGCGAACTCTGCTTTTAAGTCGCTAAGCTCTTGTTCGACCATTTCAAGACGCGTTTTGCCGCCAGCACATGGATATTTACGGTTAAGATGGATCTTGTACGCGTCTGTTCTTGTGTAGGTCTTTCCACAAAGAGCACACTTATGTTCTACCATATTGTATATAGTTAAATTATGTTATAAAGATAAGGTGTTATATCTTTATAATAAATGAGTGTTGTGGTTTCAACTTTAAGATTGAATGGTGTGATGATCGAGTCGCGTTCGAGCGATAAGTTTATTAATGCAACACAAATGTGTAAGGCTGGCGGAAAGAAATTTAACGATTGGTATAAGATAAACACAACCAAAGAATTGATTAAAACATTAAATGATGACTTGAACGTCAATGCGAAGATCTTCGCATTGAAATTGATTGATAAAAAAGTTGGAGGAAGTCATTCTGGTTCCTGGATACATCCAGACCTTGCCGTTCAGCTCGCACAATGGATCAGTCCATCATTTGCCATCCAAGTCTCTCGTTGGATTCGCGAACTATTTTTGACCGGCAACGTCTCAATTAACTCGAACAAGAGCGACGAAGAGCTGAAAGAGCTTCAGCAAAAAGTGTTGTTTCTTGAGGCCGAAAACAAACAAAAAGACCTCGTTATCGAAGATAAAAACGCCGCACTTAACCGTCTTCACAATACTCAGAAAGAGCTCCTGAGCTATAAAAAGCGTATGTCTAAAGATGAAACCATATATATTGTATCAACCAAAAACTACGCCAGACAAGGCATCTACAAGATCGGTCGAACTAAAAATAAAATGAAATTACGCTCATCAGGCCATAATACTACGCATATTGCCGGCGATAAGGTCAAAGTGCTTCGGGAATTCAAAGTCAATGACGCGACGCTTGTTGAACGCAACATTCATACAAAGCTGAATGGACTGTTGATCAACGGTGAGAAGGAGTTCTTTATGTGTCCATTCAACCAATTATCGAACATTGTTGGTGCCATAGTTAGAAACGACGACGAAGAGAATGAAATAGTTAATTCTATTATAGAACTTGTCTATAGCCTCAAAAATAGACAATTCAGCCACTTGGATTGGATGGTTGGCATCCCAGAAGACACCTTCGCCGAAGTGCTGACCATTCAGCAAGGCAACCAAGTGCCCGTCGTGCTTGACATATCAAACTGGACCACACAACACAAAAAAGACTTCATCGATCGATGCGTTCAGGAGTATGTTGTACAACAAAATAAAGTTGATCAAGAGTATCAGATGTGCTGGAAGACGCTTCAACAATACATCTTTGCTCAGCTCTCGACTCAACTAACCATCCCTCGGTCCAAATTCAAAGTAAATGATTGGAAGCCGTTCGTCAAGGATTGCGTTGGTGACAAGGAAAATTTATCCATCAAGTGGCGCGGTTAAAAAATAATTGGCATCCTACGGGATGGTAATTATAAATTTCTATATTTTTCAATTGTCTGGTTGATCTTATTTTTTTGATCAACAATACCGTGGCGATTGTACAGATTAATGTAAATGGCATAGTTCAAATTGTCGTGATTCTTCATGTACGTGTCCATCTCAGACAACAACATGTACGGATACCTATCTTCCATTAACTCGATCGCGAAACCAATGTTTAACAACTCATTCAAGTCACTCGCCATTGTAATCTCGCCAGTGAACGTATAATATTCATTATGTTGACCAGCACAACTAATATCTTTTCGTATATTGTGTTCATCATCGTCAAAGTCAGCTCGGATAATGTCAACAATATCGCCAAGCACTTTTCGACTGTTCTTGACGGCGTTCGAGTTAAAACTGAACGTAATGACGCACCACTTGGCGAGCTTCACAATGTCCATCCCATTGATGATATTGAGCATACTTTGCTTGCGGGACTTGCCAATTCGAACGCTAAACGTGATGTGGTCGTCACCCATACCTTCGATGTATCGCGACAGCTCAAGCAGCGTTTCGAGCGTAAATACCGGCTTATTGATCTTGCGCTCCAGGGCTTGCATTCTGGCGACACATTCGGCGTTTTGGAGCGTCAATTTCTTGACTTGACGCCGCAGCATCTCGACCTCGGAGACCTGTTCGGCATGAAGCGTAACGCCGATCTTTTCATCCGAGAACGGCACCGGGATAACCATCACGATGTCTGTGTTCATTTTTTTGACCGTAATATCGGCAACAACGTATTCGATCAGCTTTTGAACGTTTGCGATGCCGGCTCGGCCCACGGACTTGAATTGTGTCGCACCTTCGTACTTTGTTTCGTCGAGCGCCGTGGTGATCGTGTAATTGTTATCTTTGGCGGTCACGGTGAACGTGAGCGGTGTGTTGTTGATCTTGGCATTAAAGGTGAACATTTTGTATATAAGAAATATATTTCCATGGTTAAATTCAATTTTTAACCCTGCGACTACCATAGAGCCCATGTTTCCTCTAAAAAAATATATGTTTATTGTATATTTTGGGTTAAATTTTTAATAGAATCCACAATGTCCAGAAGTTATAAATTTTTATATTCTTCAATTAACTTAAGTATATGAGATCTAACATCTTCACGTTTTGAATAAATAGTTATCCAAATGGGCATGTATGATTCTATACTAACATACTTAAACTCTTTCATAAATTCGACCGCAATATTCGCATCAATATAAATATTATGCTTCATCATGAACGTAAATGAATAATGTGTCGATTGACCATTTGGTTCAACTGTCACTTTATTTATGGCATCATCAGGGTTAATAATTTTTACAACATCGGAAATAATTTTTTTAGCGTATTTATCGGAGGTTGAATTAAAACTAAATTCGATACGACATTCTTTTCCATATTTGATATTATTTGTTTCATTTATAATATTATTCAGTAATTGTTTAGGACACCAAACGGTGTGTATACTAATACCATTTTGTTCTTCTAATTTTTCAAAATAGCTTGCAAGTTCTCGCAACGTAACCATCGTGAAGACCGGTTTGTTACGTTGCGAGAACTCGTCCTCTAATTTTTTGATGCGTCGACGCAATTCCTCGACTTCGGACACATCTTCTGCGCGAAGCACAACGATGAGCTTTTCGCCAGAAAACGGCTCTAGAATTGTCATCGCCATGTTGCGGTTCAATTTCTCGACAATGATATCATCCACAACGTATTCAATCAATTTTTGTACAACATCCAGTCCGCGCGAACCAACCGGTTTAAGAAACGATAAGCCCTCGTACCGGATCTCGTCGAATGTTGTGGTAAATTTATAATTACCGTCATCTTCTGTTGTCACGGTAAATGTGAGTTTTTCATCATCAATTGTGGCGTTGAATCCGAACATTTTGTATATAAGAAATATATTTCTTATGGGGAATTCAATTTTAGAAATGTGTTTTCTGCTAATGCTCTATAAATTAAATATTATTATTTTATAAATAATTTGCTAAATATATTTAGCAAATTTCGCAAGATGCCGAAATTTTCATGCTTAACATGTAACAAAATCTTTACAAAAAAAGATTCATATAACAAACACTTGAACCGTAAAACACCTTGTGACTCAAGTATTGAGTCACTATCGGATATCAGCAAAAAAGTAGAAGTTTTAAAAATTGAATTAGATTACGTCAAAAATATAGTTATACCAGATAAACCAGCTCGAACCATGTCTCAAGTAATCGCCGATAGAACCAACGAAGATATGATCATTGCCGTCATCAAACGATGCCATGATATTATGTATTCAGAAGAAGCAATTGTTGGAGAAAAGGCAATGCATGACTTAATGCGCTTGCTATTCTTGCGCCTGCTTGAACCATTGATCGACAGTGGTAAAATCGATATAATGGACGAAAAATATTATCCTGAAAGGAACACAAACGAGATTAAGTTATTAAAATGGAATACTTTAATTGAAAAAGGCAAAGATATTGAACAAAACAATAAAAATTTAAAATTTGTGTGGAAACGATTATTATGTTTGTATCCTCAGTTTAAAAATATTTTTAAAGAAGATAGATGTTTTAATGCGAAACCCAAGACGTTAATGTTATGTGTCCACGAATTGAGTAAAATAAAATTAGAGAATTTTTCAAATTTAGATTATGATGTGAAAGGTATTATTTATGAAAAATTTATCAATAATTATATGAGTGGTGGCGGTAAAGAACTTGGACAGTTCTTTACAAATAGAAATTATATAGATGCTATTAAAAATTTAATTGAATTTCCCATTAGGAATGATAAAAAATATAAAATATTCGATCCATGTATGGGTACTGGTGGATTCCTGACATTTTTAAAAAAAATATATAGAAACAACATCGACGTGTATGGTAATGATATTGAGTCTGATACATATATATTCGCTCTGATGAATTCAATATTAAACTTTGAAGATAATCTTAGCAATTTAAAAAATGTTAATTCTCTACATGAATTGGACCCAAATGAAAAATTTCATTTAATTATGACTAATCCACCATTCGGAACAAAGATTAAGTATGACGATGTGCTTAATAATTTTAGAGCAAAATATTGTCAGGAACTCAGAACCGAGGAAAAAAATGATAAAAAATTTAATAAACTTTCACTTGATAAATTTAAGGAAATATTTCCAATTAAGTTCAATAAAGGCGAGTCCCTATTCTTGCAATTATGTATGTTTAAACTTAAATCGCGCGGTAAATGTGCGATCGTCCTTCCAGATGGCCAAATGTTGTTTGGTGGAGGGCAGAACAAAAATTTGAGGAAGTATTTACTTGATAACTTCATTCTCGAGAAAATTCTGTTTGCGCCATCTGGCGCATTTGAGCACACAGGTATTAAAACATGCGTGTTCTTCTTCAGAAAGCCTTCTTCTCGAGAACGAGAAGCAAAAGACGAAGAACCGATGACCGAAAGCGTTGAGTTTTGGAATATGAATGTCGAATGTACCGAGTGGGCGAGCATGGGTTCGCTTACATATAATGAGATGAAAAATAATAATTTTAGCTTCAGTTTTGATAAGTATGCGATGTTGCGAGAGATGGAACAAAAAGTCGAACAATCAGAATATGAAATAAAAACTTTAGGTGACATATGTAAAATTTTACCAACAACTAAGCACAAAACTAGCATGGGCAATGAAATTGGAAATTTTAGATTTTATAATTCATCTCAACAGAAAAAATTATATTTAGATTCATATGAAATAAATGAAAATAGTATAATTTTAGGCAATGGTGGTGAATTTAACGTACATTATGATACAAAATTTACAGCGAGTAAACATGTTTCAGTTTGTCAAATTAAACCAAATTTAAATATAAATTATAAATATATTTATAATTATTTATTATTTAATTCTGAACAAATTAACAGTCTATTTTCAGGAACTGGAATTCAATGGTTGAATAAAGAATCAATCAAATCAATTCAGATTCCAATTCCGCCGATCGATGTTCAGGAACGCATTGTGAACGAATGTGAAGAAATTCAAAAAATTATTGAACACACACAACAAGAAATCAAAAATATTGACAGGATTATTGAAAAGTACAATAAATATGTCGTTCCAAATGAATTGAAACATCCGGATACTGAAATAAAAACTTTAGGTGATATATGCAAATTTATTTGTAAAAGTAAACGCTCCGCATCATTTGGAACAGATAGCGGAATGTATCGTTTCTATACATCAAGTGAAAAAATTAAAAAATGTAATGTTGCCGACTACGATGAAGAACTAATAATTATTGGTGATGGTGGTGTTGCTAATGTTAAATTAGATAATAAATTTAGTTGTTCCGATCATAACATATTATGCAAGAGTAATGATGAATCTATCATTACAAATAAATATATATATGAATATTTAAATAATAATATTCAAATATTACAAAATAAATTTACAGGAGCTGGAATTAAAAATATTAATAGAGAATCGGTTAAATCGATTCATATCCCGGTTCCACCGATCGATATTCAGAAACGTATCGTTGAATTCTATAAAAATAGAAATAATGAAGTAAATAAATATAGAAAAGTGCAAGAAAAGCTTGAAAAAAATATTGAGCAAAATAAATTTATTTGTTCTTATTTATTCAAATAAGTTCTTCAAATATTATATCATTCAACTGATGTAATTTTTTTTTATAGAACACCCTAAGGTTTTTTGGTATTTTTGGATCGATTGAAGATAAATAATTATTCTTCTCCAAATCAGTGATCAAACTACGATCGATAACAGAACCTTCCAAACTTTTGATCCTCGCAATACACTCATCCAATGTATAGTATTTTTTTACTAAAAGATCTATCCACTTAAAATTTGGATACTGTCCAATCGGATCAAACGGAAATTTTGGATCAGTATATGGATCGTACTCGATACGATAGCCTTCCTCGGTTTCAATATTTCGGCGGATCAGCTCCTGAATAAATTCGTCTGTTGTCAATTTACTGATTTGAGGTATATAGTACTCGAACGGCGAACCTTGCCGCTTTAATTTTCCACTCTTAAAAAGCTTCCCGCAATAGCTTTGACATGACGCCTCCGGCGTTTTCCCAAACGTTTCATACAATTCCCGATCCGCGATTTCTTGCCAAATTTTGTTGGCAGTTCGTGGTATGTGGTCTCGTAATATGTAGACGATAGCGTCGCTCATCGTCTCAATACATATTTTTTCGTTCTTAAAATTTAAAATGCTATACTGTTCTTCTGCGATGGATATATCGATAAGTGCTTTACTGGATCGTTTTCTACTAGAACTGCCAATAGCAAACGCTCCCCTAATTTCGTCGCGCAATTTTGGATCTTGCGAGGAAATAGCACGAATAATATTTAGTAACTTCTGAAATTTATTTTTGACATCAACCGCACACACTGGTATAAAAATCTTTGCAACTTTATTAGCATTTTTAGGATCCCGTCTCAGTGCCCGCCCAAAGCACTGAATAATTTCAGACTCTGAATTTTTAGGATCGCAAAACACAACTGAGTCCAGCTCGGGAATATTAATTCCTTCGGTAAATAGTTGGCAGTTAACCATTATAGCAACATTTCTCGACTCGACAAAGTCATTTTTATTCTGATTTATCAGCGTTGGGTTCATCCGCGAATGTGCCATAAACAGGTCAAATTTGTTAAAGAATGCATTGTTTTTTAATGCATCGAATATGATTTGAATAGTATCAATAGAATTTGTGTACAACAATATTTTTTTAACAACATTAGTCGTTATATATTTTCTAAGTATATTTATCGACGCATTGTAATAATTAGAAACACCGTTCAGCTGATGGCTGACCTCTTTGACGATAATTTTATAACTACATAAAAATTCCTCCCGAATAAGCCTTGTCATTGGAATATTACATATCGTTTCACCAAAATATTCAATGTTATTCATTCCGATATATTTTTTTATCGATGAATATTTTGGCGTCGCTGTCGCAAATATTACATGTTTGATACACTCGTCAATCGTTTTCAATTTAACCAATATATGTTCCTGTTGTTCAATTTTTGAACAACACTTATGACATTCATCAAATATAAATAACACATCACGTTTATTTGTATTTTGTAACGGCTCAACTAACAGTTCGACAGATTTATACGTTGAAATAATAAAACTGCGTTCGTTTACTTCGATGAACTGTCGAATTGAATCGCTGTCGGTCGAACCATCAACATGACTTCCAATTTGAAACATATTAATTTTGAGCGCCGAACAAAGCGTTGAAAATCTTTGTGTCATATCTCCAAGTAAATTAAGCGTTGGAACGACTAAAATAATAGTCGAATAATTTATAAAGTATTCATCGATAAATTTTTGATAAAGCACAGTTTTGCCACCACCACAGAATATATTCATCGTTGCTCGTTTATGGGTTGTTAAGTGGTCAACCAAACGTTTATAAATAGGAATTTGATATCCGCGCAAATTAATAGTTTTACGTTCAACGACAGGTCGAATCTCGCGCATAATTTCCGACAACAATCCTTCATCGGTTTCCGATTCAGAGGATAAACTTTGTATGTCTACCGACGTAAAGTTCACGTTATTTTTATGAAACCATTGTTCTAAAACATTGATGCGAGACTTATGTAAGTCGTATAATTCTGTTCCACAGTTATTGAAGCCACGCTCTCGACAACGGCTAAATCCTCGCATTTTGTCAGATTTTAACATATCATCAATCAAATAACAGTCTTGACCATCATGAATTGAGTATAATTTAAAGTACTCAATTGGTTCATCGTCAACTGAATAGTACCAAGTTTTGTAAGTTTTAATGCGTTTAATTGGATTTTGCGTCGACCCAATCTTGGCAATGCCTGAGCAACTTTCCTTGTATAAAACGTATATATAACTCATTTTACTATATGATCAATGAAAATTTCAATTTTTAGAATAGATAAGCTTAAAATTATATTACTTTTTTGGAAACGTGTTTCTCCGTTAAAAATTGAATTCCGCCACAACAAATATACAAAATGTTCGGATTCAACCACATGACTCAGGCATACAAGCCCGCACCCGTCGCAAACAACGACGCTCAGTAATTAAAAGAACGCCTCCAAAAATCAGACGAAATGATCGCCGAACTTGAGAAGGGCAACGCTAGACTGACCAACAAGCTCCTTAAGCTCGAGAAGCACAATGAGCTTCTTTATAACGATAACGCCAGGTTTGAGATTAAAAATCACGAGTTAACGGTTGAGATCAACACATTTGAACGCGTCAATGATCGCCTCCAAGAAGACATCGATGATGCTGAACATGATCGACGCGACTTAGAAGAACAAGTTAACGAACTTGAGGATTACATTGGAAAACTGGAACGGAAGATGCATAGACTTGAACGAAAGAACAACGAGCTCTCCGAAGATAATGCAGAGTTACGGGCCAGCATTCAGAGAGCAACGATGCGATTGACGCCGCCGCGCGACCAACAATAAATTTACATACTAATAAAAAAACATCATAGATACACATATCCACAACACATTTATTTTTTTAGCACGGTGTACTTGTCGCATCCGGCCGAGTGCCGCAATGTATACGAGCTTCTACATGAACCACGCTTCCAATCGTATCCGACGGCCTTTTCGCTCATAATGTACAGATCGCCACCGTTCAGCTGAACCGCAAAATTGTCGCCAACGGGCTCACCCTCGCAAAACCACTGAAAGTGTAGCGGCATCGTTGCACCTAACCGTACCCCGACAACTTTGCGGCGCTCTGTGTCGCCATGGTAGCCAATGCCACACGTTCGAACACTGCGATACTTGTTGCCCTCGCACACCAAACCTTTGAACTTGTCGACGGGTAGCAAGTGGTCCAAGTACTCGATTGTAGCTTTTAATTTTGACAGTTGCGGGAGCGACAATATGTCCACAATGGTCCCTTTTCGGTCCTCGTAGTCGGGCGCCCGCGACACGCCTTCTTGCAACATAAGGTTGGAACGGGCTCGCTTGTTCAGCACTTTGCCGCGCCTAACATCGAAGTATTTTGTGTCCCACGCCAGCTCGTTCACTTCGTGGAACAGTTTGGTGTGGTTTGCCGCAAAGTTCCGAACTACAAGCAGGGCAGCCGCCGAAGCATCCTTTTGGTCCAGCAAGTCGTTCAGAACATAATATTCTGGGTTGATCACCACAGAGTCTTTAAAACAATCGTAGATCGCACGCAGTTCTTCGCACGTAAAGCCGCTGCCAATTTGACCACACTCA
>JACCDM010710252.1_pt1 | contig 11352 bp, 10 predicted proteins | sample 7445851 | NCBI WGS metagenome assembly JACCDM01 (sample SAMN15323438, study PRJNA562643) | freshwater metagenome | isolation source: river surface water | place: USA:Blue River Watershed | collected 2017-08-16
AACCAGTTTGGAAGTGATCATTTCTTCTGACTTCGCCATCACTTCTAAAGTCATAAACATCAAATTGACCTCCAGAGCAAAATGTTCCGCTAAGCCCTGAGCTATCAACGCTACAGCCATAAGGGTAGGCTAAGCGATCATTGATTTTGACTTCGCTTCGATTCGCATTGGCGAATAGTTTCAACGAGTCATTGATCTCATGATCAACTCTCAAACCTATATTTTTTGATTTGATTTCAGTTGGTAGTACCCAAGAGTAGTGAGATAGATTGATATCTGCTTTAACAGAGGGAAGTGTTGTGCCACCTAAAAGCATCAAGCCAGGAACCGACTTTTGGCTTTTATCTTGATACTCAAAATCAAATTGAACTTTAGTTTTTTGACTAATTTTTGCATCAGCGGCTAAGCTAAAAAACTGACGTTCACCCTTAGCATCTTTGACATATGGACGAATGTTTTCATTGGCTGCGTTAATGCGAATGCCTAATGATTTGCTAGTACCTAAAAATGTGCCGTAATCAGCAGCTATATATTGAGTACCTCTTTCACCAGTACCTACAGTAAAGGATTGAACATCTTTCGGCCTTTTGGTTACGTAATTAATCAGCCCCCCTGGCGATGCTGCGCCAGCTTGCATGGCGCCAACACCTTTTAGGATCTCTAAACGTTCTTTATTTTCAAAAGGAATATTTTGTTCGCCAGTCACTGACATACCGTTGATGCGGTAACTCGTGGCAGCATCTAAAGGAAAGCCTCGGATGTAGAGGTTTTCGTAATAGCCCATGGCGGCGTAGTAATCACCAATAGAAGCGTCTAATTTGGCAGCCTCCGACATCACACGAGCTTGCCGGTCATCCAAAACATCTTTAGAAATCACCGTGACAGAAGCAGGGATATCTTTCAGTGCTACTTCCTCTGTGCCACCGGGACCAGCGATCATGGCGCCTTTGGCAACATAACCAGTACCTTTTTCACCTGTCACTACTACTGGTGATAACTCAGTTTCAGTTTGGGCTTGGCTCTGAGAGCTAATCAGTAAGAGCAGGGCGCATGCGCCTGCGATTTGATTCTTTTTTGGCATATAAGCCATCGTCAGTACTCCTTGTATAAACGATGGCGAGTTGGGGATGCGGTTTTGACGCTTCCCTGCGCTCGCATTATCGAGATCAGGTTCAACGGGTATTTCTCACCCACATCCGATACAACTAGATGCAGGACCCCGAGCTAATATCTAAAAATTCTAGATGTGATGATTATAGGGAATATTTAAGCTTTTAGCTTTTCAAGCAGTTGGAAGATATGGCTCTTGGCTATTTGAAGGCGTTCTTGAGGCAATCCGCCAATGGCTAGATAAGGAATATTTTGCTGATTGAGCCTTGTTTCTATGAGCGAATGGACGGCAGTTTGGGCTTTAGCACCATCCCTCTGAATGCCATCGCTGGCCCAGGGAAAATCCATTTGTGTAAAAAAGGTTAAATCGTAATCATGCGTTGCTGCAAGGCTATCTACGAGTGGATCTTTTTTGCCAAATACCCACTCGCTGTAAATACTCGTTAGTAAAGGTGTGGTGTCACAAAAAAGAAAAGCATGTTGATTGCCTTGAGCTCGAGCAACTAATTCTCGAGACAAGCGATCTTCTAGAGATTTTTGTTCTTGTGCAATCTGAACTTGCTCATGGATATGAGGCGTTCTTTGCGCCTGTTCCACAAATAATCTTAAATACTCATGAGCAAAAGTAGCGGGGTAATCTTTCTGAAACTCCCTCGCCAAATTATTCGCCAAAGTGGTCTTACCTGTGCACTCTGCGCCAATGATGGCAATCTTAATCAAGCGACTCATAAAGATGAATCCGCACTCAAGGAGGATTGCTGCTGGATCTGCTCTGACCAATGCCTCCAACCCCAAAAGCACAAAGCAATAAATAAGCTATACAAAACAGCTGTCAGGTATAAATCCTTATAAATGTATAAGCCTACGTAAATAAGATCCACAAAAGCCCATACCAGCCAATTCTCAAGCCATTTTTGGGCACTCATATAAGTAGCTACCAAACTGCCTGCAGTTAAAAACGCATCGGTATTGGGAACATCAGAGCTGGTGAAGTTCAGCAAAACCCACTTAAGTAATAAAAACAATAAAGCCCAAGCCAGCAAGCAGGCGATCAGTGGATTGCGTGAAACCTTGCCAAATGGCTTGGCAGTTTGATGGCCATCAAGGTCATCCTTTTTAGACCAGCACCACCAAGCGTAAATAGCTAGGCCAATAAATACCAATTGAAGGGCGGCATCACCAAATAATTTTGCATCTTGGAAAACCCAGGCATAAGTGGCCGAACTGGCAATAGCAAATGGCCAAGTTAACACCCGACCTTGCGCATTCAGAGTCACGCAAATCAGCGAAAGTAAGAATGCCGCTATTTCCATGATCAGAGGGGGACTAACTTAGGCTTTTCTGAGGAGAAAATCAGCGGTTACCGCAGCCGCGTCTGGTGTTAAAGCACCCTCAAGAATCAAATTGGCCGCTTGAGTAAAGGGCACTTTGATAAATTCTGAAACTTCACCATCTATATTCTTAGGGCTGAACTCATCAGGAAGCAATAAATCATAGGTATATAGGCTCTCATCATGCAGGCCTTTAGGTTCTACGACGCGTCTGACATGGATATGCCCGACAGGATTGGCTAAACGTGCAATATCTAGTGGAACCCCAGCTTCTTCCCATAATTCTCTTAAAACACACTGCTGTAAGGTCTCATCAGCACTGATTCCACCAGCGGCCAAGTTATCCAACATATTAGGGTCTGTCGCTTTGATATTGCTCCGTAAGCCTAAATAGAGTTCTTGTTGGGCGGTATAGCCATTGATGTGGCAAGCGCGGCTATGTAGGCCTAAAGAACGAAAAATAGCTCTTTCCATGCGGAAACGTTCGTGGCCTAGGTGATCTAACCAAGAAAAATGCTCATTTCTCCAACCAGGAGCCAAGCCTTGTTTCTTTAAAAACTCAGCAAAATCTTGTAAGACTTGGCTTAATAAATAAGGGGGGAGATTCTCAAGCTGTAAATGATCGCCAAATCGAACTAAAGCAGGTGTTTCAGTCTTTTCTATATACGATTCAATCGTATTAATATAGTCGGGCTGAACGTGTCCGATAATCTCGCTGCCATAGCGGATCTTTAACCAATGATCTGGTGCTGGTCTTAAAGCGGTTTCTAGAAGTTCTTCTAGTGCAGCTTTGGTGGTGGCAGAAATTAATGACATGTTGAGATGATTTATTAATATGATTGGATTATCTTCTAAACAGCATGGTATTGCGTAGTTTTCATATTTAAGAGATAAAAAATGACCCAAGACACTCAAGCAGAAAACAATCCTTTAGAAAACCAATCTGATGAACTTCAAGATGATTTTGAGCCGCTGATTCAGGCAGGCCACGTGATCTGTTCATCAGAAAATGTTGAAGATCAAGGTGATGGTTTTCGTTTCATGATTCGAAGTTCAGATATTGCCTCCAAAGTAGGGGGTGTTGATCATCGTGTTGATGAAACATTACCTGCTTTTGTGATTCGTCATGAAGGTCAGGCACATGCCTACCTTAATCGATGTGCTCATGTGGCGATGGAGCTCGATTGGCAGCCTGGACAATTCTTCACACAAGATCGTTCTGCTCTGATTTGCGCATCGCATGATGCGCAATATCTTCCAGATACCGGCGAATGTATTTCCGGACCTTGTCCAAGAGGTGCGACACTCATCAAACTAGATATTGAAGAAAAGGCAGGTCAGATTTTTCTCTGTCAAGCCATTTAAAAGATTTATTTCTTTTTATTATTTTTAATGATGAGCGACAAAATAAATATTATTTAAATTTATTTAATTCTTTTGAGGACCTGCTTAAAAATTAAGCAGGCTAGCTCAAGCATTGCTCCATAAGGACTTTTTTATTTTTGCACTAGAGTAGTCCACACATTCTGTGGATAAGTTTTAAAAACTTTTTTACATAAACCCTATTTTTCCCTATTGACATACTCCCAGAAAATTATTTTTCAATGAATTTAGAAGCTATCCTTGGGTATACCGCCGCAGTCCTTACCACACTTTCTTTTTTACCTCAGGCGATTCGTATTTATAGAACAAAAAATACAGATGCAATCTCTTTTTGGATGTATTCTATTTTTAGTGCGGGTGTTTTTTTGTGGCTGATTTATGGCGTTTTAATTCAGGCTTGGCCAGTCGTCATTGCCAACGCGATTACACTATTACTATCGCTGTGGATTTTATGGATGAAGATCAATGAATAAGTTATTTAAGACTTTTGCTGTTATCGCACTTTTTGGCGCCTTGGCTGCGTGCTCAACGACGCCTGTTACAAATGCTGACGGTGATAGTTTTCAAGATATTCAAACCAAACTACTAGGCGACATGCCATTACCAGGTGGCGCTACGATTGTTCACGATAAATCCTTAATTTTGGGTTCTGGTGATGGTTGGGCTGGTCGCGTAGCCATCAGTTCTGCGCAAAACGCTACTGAAACATTTACTTTCTTTAGAGATCAGTACCAAAAAGCGGGTTGGACATTGGTGTCTTCTACCAAGACCAAAAACAGCATCTTGGTATTCATTAAAAAAGACCGTACAGCTACAGTTGAAATCGAAGAGGGTTCTATGTTGGGTAGAACAGGTGTGATGCTCACAGTAGCTCCAAGGAGTACTGTCATTCCCCCTGTTAGTAAATAAGATCGCTAATTCGAGTAAGAATTCAATTTCAGACCAAAAAAGCCATCTTAGGATGGCTTTTTTCTTTATAGCCATACACATAAGACTTATCATTTAAGTATGGATATTAGAAAAATAGCTTATCGATTTTTTTTACCCTTAGGAACAGTTCTAATTGTTTCTTGGATAGCTATCTTTCTATTCCTGCCTCAGTTCATCAAATCAAAAGTTCATGAATACGGCCAAAGCATTGGTTATCAGATTCAATATCAAGATCTAAGTGTTTCACCATGGTTTCTTAGGGTGGATATTGATGGTTTGCAGATTAATCAAGCATCAGGTGAAGCGCTGCTCAAAACAAAACGTCTCACAGTCAATGCTGAGATGATTAATTTAGCGATTGGTCATCTTCATTTCTCAGAAATCGCATTAGATGGTCTGCAATTAACACTCAGCCGTCAGATCAATCAAAAGGGCCTTGCCCAATGGAACTGGTTAGAGTTCATTGCAACGATTCAAGCTAAAAAAGCGAATAAAGAAAAACCATTAGCTCTTAAGATTGATGTATCTGAATTTCATTTAAAAAATGCCCATCTCATTATTGATGATCGCATTACTAAAACTAAATACGATCTACCGCACTTAAATTTAAGCGCCAAGGACCTTGCCAATTACGACCCGACTGGGCGAGCAGGTGCGCAAGGTGACTACAGTATCCATTTGGGTGCTTTAGATCTACCGATTCCTGGTTCAGCAAATCATTTGAAGTTAGCCAGCCTAGGTTTAAGTGGGCACTTAGAGATGGCCAGCAAAGAAATGCTCAAAGCACAAATGAATTTAAAAATCAACGAAGCACTTCTAAGGAGTCAGATTCACCTAAACATGAAGAGCTCTGAATTAGATGGCGATATCACATTCAAAGACATGCCACTAGCACCTTGGATTGCTTTATTACCCTCCAATAAAGCATTACTTACAGAAAAGGGTAGTGTTAGTGCTGATCTAAAACTCAAAACAGCCAAAAAAGGTTGGTCAATTTTGGGTGATATTGATTTTGGTGAGTTGGCTATTTATGAACCAGGCGAAAAGGAAGCTCTTATCAGCTGGGGTAAAGCCTATTTCTCTAAATTTGAACTCAACTTCCTTGATCAAACCAAAAGGCGCTTTAGTATTGAGGAACTCAATGTGACTCGTCCTGAAGTGAGATTCACCATTGGTGAAGATCGCTTATCTAATTTCCGCCGCATGTTCTCTAAAGATCTTCAAAAGCCAACGCAGTCAACAAATCAGCCGGCTTCAGGATCATCTGCCAGTGCATCGAAGTTTCAGGTAGATATCAAAGCAGTGAAGGTGAGCAATGGCAGCATGTATTTCAATGATCTTTCATTAAAGCCTCAATTTAGAACCAGAATTCGCCAGCTCAATGGCTCATTGTTAGGTGTTAGCAATGTCCCTGGGCAATACGCTTTAATCGCCTTGGATGGCCAAGTTGATCGCAGAGGTAGCATGCGCGCTCGTGGCCAAATGGCCTTTGAGGATCCGCGTCGCAATAATGAAGTCAACATCATTTTTAGAAATTTACCGCTGAATAGTATTAATCCCTATGCCATGACATTTGCAGGTCATGAGATTGAATCTGGTCGGATTGACGTGGATCTTAAGTACGCTACTAAAGATGGCCGCCTGCAGGGTAAGAACCATTTTGTGATCAATCAAATTAAATTGGGTAAAGAGTTAGAGAGTTTCAAAGGCAAGCGTTTACCGATTAACTTAGCGATCAGCTTATTAGAAGATTCTGAAGGCATGATTGATGTCAATATCCCTGTGAAGGGCAATGTTGATGCTCCTGAGTTCAGTATGGGGCATTTAGTTTGGCAAGCGATTGCTAATGTCTTGGGTAATATTGCAACTGCACCATTCAAAGCCCTAGGTGCCATGTTTGGTGGAGATGAGTTTGATGGCATTTATTTCAATTTAGGTGAAAGCGTCATTACTCCACCTGAAAGAGAGAAGCTAGAAAAGCTCGCTATCCTGGCTGCTAAAAAGCCCAACGCTCATATTCAGTTCTACGGAACTTATGATCCTGAAGCTGATCGCACAGAGTTGGCCAGAGTTCAAGCGGATCGATCCATCTTGACCGCTGCTGGATTCAAGATCAATAGTGATGAACCTTTACCAAGTCCCAGCTTAGCTGATCCTCGTATCCAAAGTGGCTTAAAGTCTGCATATGGTTCTCAAGTGGGGCGCATTCAATTGGTACAGCGTTTATTAAAGCTACCCAATACACCAGAGCGTTGGGATCAATTAAGAGATGAGCTCATTAAGAGTTATCGCATTAGTGATCAGCAACTGATTAATCTAGCTAATCTGCGTGCCCAAAATGCGCAAAATATTTTTCTAAAAAAATCGCCAGAATTGGCTAACCGAGTTTCACTAGGTAAAGCCCAAGTCTTCAAAGCTGAAGACTTGGGTATGGCCCTCGGTGTTTCTTTAAGTAAATAATTATTTAAAACTTATGATCCTAAATCAACTACAACGCCTTAAATCTCGTCTGATTGAACCACCTTTGTTATATGTTTTACCTTTGTTATTGGTGGTATTCATAGGTTTATTGATTTGGTCTTTAATCCCAAGTCCATCGAATAAATTGGTCATTACTACAGGTATTGATCAAGGTTTGTATTACAGATTTGGTGAGCAGTTATCGAAAGAGTTATCTAAAGAAGGTATTACTCTAGAGGTATTAACTTCAGCGGGTAGTGTTGAAAATATCAACCGGTTAAACGATCCCAAGTCTGGCGCGCAAATTGCGCTTCTCCAGGGTGGCGTTGGTAACCCAAGTGATCATCCTAATATCTCAGCTTTATCAGCTTTGTTTGATGAACAAGTTTGGGTCTTTTATCGTCATCAATCTTTCAAGACGCCTATTACAAAACTCACAGAGTTAAATCAAAAGCGTGTTTCCATCGGTTTACCTGGTAGTGGTACGCGTGCACTCAGTTTGCAATTGTTAGGTCTGAACGGTATTGATCCTGAGAAAGATCCAAAGGGAGTTATTTTTAAAGATCTTAATGCTGTTGACACTCTCAAAGCTTTAAAGGCTAATGAAGTAGACCTTGCGATCCTCATCAGTGCACCACAAGCCCCGATTATTCTGCAGTACTTACGAAGCCCTGAGTTAGCGGTTATGAGCTTTGATCAAGCAGATGCTTATGCTTTGCGTCTACCATTCTTAAAGAAGGTCTCAGTGCCAAGAGGTGTTATCAATTTGGCTGAAGATCTTCCAAAGAAAGACTTAACCATCTTGGCAACGCCAACATCGATGGTGGTGACTGATGATATTCATCCAGCGCTCATCACGCCATTGATGCGTCGCTCCGAGTCAGCTATCGAACAACTTGGTTTATTGCAAAAAGAAGGCGAGTTTCCATCTGCAATTGGATTTGCATGGCCCCACAATGAGGATGCCAAGCACTACCTCAAAACAGGACCTTCATTCTTGCATCGTCATTTGCCATTCTGGAGTGTTGTTTGGATTGATCGCGCCATTAGGATTGGCTTACCACTCTTAGCGATTCTTTTACCTTTGATGAACTATTTGCCTATGTTGATTCGCATAAGAGTTGAATCAAAGACATCCGGTATTTACAAGAGATTGAGAAGCTTAGAAGAGCGCTTTAGACAGAACCCTCAACTAGATTGGCGTGCAGAGTTGGAAGAAATTCAAGACCAGGCCATCAAAATGAGAGTGCCTAAAAAGTTTGCTGTCAATGTCTATGAACTCAGGATGTACATAGATATGGTCAGAGCCAAGTTATCTGGGCAGCGTCTTTAAGGGTTTCTGGTCCCGCCAACAGGAATCGAACCTGTGTCTACCGCTTAGGAGGCAGTTGTACTATCCACTGTACTATGGCGAGTTCTCAAACAGGGCGCTAGCTTACCACCCGCAGAGTGTCAGCACGGCATTTGCCACATCAACCATCATTTCTGGTCTTAGGTAAGCGCTAAACACCAAAGCCAGCAAGATCAAGATCAATGCTTTAATCACAATCGGTCGTTGTAAAAATGACATCATCGCAATCTCATTTATGAAGCAGTAGTAACAGAACCCTGCGGTGTTCTTACGAGTTCTTTTTCCTTAATAGGAAGATTCACAAGAGCAGCAACAACGCTCAAACTAATCGCTATGATCCAAACGATGTTGTATGAGCCAGTGATATCAAATAAATAGCCACCCAAGTAGGCACCCATAAATCCACCAATTTGATGTGAGAAAAATGCGAAGCCAGATAGCATCGATAAATACTTCACCCCAAAAATATGAGCCACGATACCGTTGGTTAGTGGCACAGTGGATAACCATAAAAAGCCCATAAAGGCTGCAAATAAATAAGCTGTCATCGGGCTTAATGGCAAAAGAATAAATCCAGCCATCACCAAGGATCTAGATCCATAAATAAAGGCTAATAAAAGATGCTTTGGTAATTTCTGGCCCAACTTACCTGCATAGTAGGTACCAAAAATATTGAATAAGCCAACAAGCGCTAAAGCAATTGTTGCTACTTCAGGACGACCGACATCAGGATATATAGCTGACATATCTTTCAGATAGGGAGCTAAATGCGCACCAATAAAAACAACTTGGAAGCCACAAACAAAATAACCAATGATCAACAGCTGAAAACTGCGTTGTCCAAAGGCTTCTTTGATCGCTTGAATGATGGTTTGATCGCTACCAGTTTGGGCTGATTGGTAATTCTTTTCGCGCAAAATGAAACTAAACGGAATCATGAAACTCGTCATGATCGCCAAAATAAATAAAGCATTCTGAATGCCAAAGTTCGTCAATAACTCTTGCTCTACTGGAATCATTAAGAACTGACCAAAAGAACCCATTGCAGCAGCAATACCCATCGCCCAAACACGTTTCTCAGGTGGACAGTTCCGACCAATTACACCGTACACCACGCTGTAGGTGGTGCAGGCTAAAGCTAATCCTAAGACCACGCCAGTGGTCATTACAAAGCCCATGCTTGTTGTTGATAAGCCAGAGCCAATCAATCCTAGGGTATACAAAATACCACCCAAAAAAATGACCTTATAACCACCAAAGCGATCAGCTAACCCGCCAAAAATAGGTTGCGTCATACCCCAGACCAAATTTTGTAGTGCAATCGCAAGAGCAAAAGTTTCTCTGCCCCAACCGTTAGCTTGAGTCACTGGTAAATTAAATAAACCAAAGCCGTGACGGATGCCCATAGCGAGAGTCACAATCATGCCTCCGGCGAGTAATACTCGGGTGAGGCTTAGTGCTGTCGTTTTACTTGTTATGGTAGTCACAAAATACCTTTATTTTTTAGGGCTTGTATTTCAGCATCACTTAAATCTAGTCGTTCTTTCAGAATTTCATCTGTATGTTGACCCAGTAATGGCGGTGGACGATTTTCAACTACGGGGGTTGCACTCATCCTCATTGGACTTCTTACCAATGGTACTGTGCCAGCAACAGGGTGAGGCATTTGCATTTTGATATCCCTGGCAATCACTTGTTCGTTTTCAAAAACTTCTTTGAAGTTATTGATCGGGCCACAGGGAACGCCCGCATGATCCAGCGCTTCAATCCATTCTTTTTTACTTTTTTTCAAAGTCATCTGTTGCAAAAGAGGTATGAGTTCATCGCGATGACGAATGCGCTCTGGATTAGTGGCGAATTTAGGATCGTTAGCTAATTCAGGGCAATTTCCAGTTTCAACAAAATGTCTAAATTGAGAATCATTGCCAGCAGCCACAATGATCCAACCATCAGCTGCTTTGAATGTTTGGTAGGGCACGATATTGGGGCTAGCATTACCCCAAGCATGGGGAGACTCACCGCTAGTAAGGTAATTACTGGCGACATTGGCCATGGTGGCAATTTGTACATCCAAAAGGGCTAAGTCAATATATTGACCTACGCCAGTTCGGTCGCGATGGATCACAGCAGCCAAAATGGCAGAAGTGGCATACATGCCTGTAAACAAATCGGCAATCGCGACACCGGCCTTTTGTGGGCCGCCACCAGGAAGATCTTCCTTCTCCCCAGTGACACTCATAAAACCACCCATGCCTTGAACAACAAAATCATAGCCAGCTCGGTGAGCGTAGGGGCCTGTTTGTCCAAAACCAGTGATGGAGCAGTAAATTAAATCGGGCTTGATTGCGCTAAGGCTTTGATAATCAAGGCCATATTTCTTTAATTGGCCGACTTTGTAGTTTTCAATGACGATATCCGAGTCTAAAACCAGTTTTTTGACGATTTCTTGACCTTCTGGAGTCGAAATATCCAAAGTCATCGACCTTTTATTGCGATTAATTGCCAAATAAAAGGCAGATTCTGTTGTTTCTTGACCCTTGGAATCCTTTAAAAAAGGAGGGCCCCATTGGCGTGTGTCATCCCCGGTAATTGGCCTCTCAACCTTGATTACATCGGCTCCTAGGTCTGCTAGGTTCTGCCCAGACCAGGGTCCTGCAAGTACTCGACTGAGGTCTAAAACGCGAAGATGATTAAGTGCTCCCATGGATCTCATTTTCGCATGTGGATACAATTCTTCGCCATGGCTACAAAAAAATCAGATCAATACAGCGAATCGTCCATCAAAGT
>JACCDM010820516.1_pt1 | contig 11352 bp, 12 predicted proteins | sample 7445851 | NCBI WGS metagenome assembly JACCDM01 (sample SAMN15323438, study PRJNA562643) | freshwater metagenome | isolation source: river surface water | place: USA:Blue River Watershed | collected 2017-08-16
GAACGTGACGCCGTGCATCGCATTAGGCTCAAACAGAAATACCTGCTGCTGAACTGTTGCCCGCCTGGGATGTACTCCTTCGAGGTCTCGGACGTTTCGTTCCGGGCGAATATCGAGTTGTACTGGGAGCAGATCAAAATGGCCGTCACCGACTGGTGGTGGACGGCTCGTTTCCAGCGCTCGCCATTCATGTCTGATAGATCACATTACGGCTTCGTTTTTAGATCGGAGACCGACGCGATCGTCTGTTCTCAGATCATCGAAGACCTAGAGCTACCCCACCCAAGGCATTGAACTCGGGGTGACTGTTTCGTTCGGTAAATACCAACGACATGTCAACGCTCACGAATGCCAAGGGTACGACCAGCACCAGCTTCTCCATTGAACGGATGAAGTTGGAACTGATTGCTGACGGCTCCCAAGACGACGGCATGAAAATCACCTTCCCGGGTTATCCGCCGGTCTACATCCGTGCGCGTAACCCGCTGGAAGCGAGTAAGTGGTTGACCGGTGTTGATGCGCCGGAGGCCGTTGATGGCAACCCAGGCGACTTCTGGCTCCAAACCAACGGCGACGTCTACGTCAAAGACACGAACACCGATTGGGTATTCGTGGCGAGCTTCATTGGCCCAACCGGACCCACTGGTCCGACCGGCGCCTCGACTGTTGGCCCAACGGGTCCGGTCGGCCCATCCGCAGCAATTAACACCGCCTCCGACGTGACCATCACGTCCGTTCAGGACGGCGACATCCTTCAATATTCGTCTGGTTCATCGAAATGGGTGAACCGACCGCTCAGCGTCAACGGTGGTAACTTCTAATGTCAAACGTCATTGCAATTAAACGTCGTGCAGCGGGAGGATCGGCTGGTGCTCCCTCCGCTCTCAAGTCCGGTGAACTCGCGTTCAACGAACAGGACCTGATCCTTTATTACGGCTTCGGTGATGACAGCAGCGGTAATGCCACGTCGATCATCTCGCTCGGCGGTACGGGTAACTTCGTCACCCTCGGCAGCACCCAGACGATCTCTGGGCAGAAAACCTTTTCAGGCAACGTCATCCTCGGATCGTTGGCTACGGCGACTACCCCTTCGACATCGGACGATTCAACTAAGGTTGCCACTACGGCTTACGTGAAGGCACAGGCGGTTGCTTCAAACACCGCAACGTTCTTGACTGTTGGTGACCAAAGCGTATCACTCGCAAACTCACGTCGTCTGTCCTCGTCTGCTGACATCTCGTTGACCGACGGCGGCGCCGGCAGCACTTACACACTTGCTCTGTCTGCAACTGGTGTGAGTGCCGGCGACTACGCCAAGGTCACTGTTGATACTAAGGGTCGGGTCACCGCCGGTCTCAATCTCGATGCAACAGATATTCCGGCTGCGATCGCACGTTTGGCTTCTCCGGCTTTCACCGGTACGCCAACGGCTCCGACTGCGGCTGGTGGTACGAACACCACACAGATCGCCACGACCGCCTACGTCCGTGGTGAAATCGCATCTCTCGTGGCCGGCGCATCTGCGACCCTCGATACGCTGAACGAACTGGCCGCAGCCATCGGTAACGACGCAAACTTCGCGACCACGATCACCACCTCGATCGGTACGAAGCTGGCCAAGGCATCCAACCTCTCGGACCTCGTCGACGCCGGCACAGCCCGTACAAACCTGGGTGTTGCGATCGGTACTGACGTCCAAGCCTATAACGCCAAGCTCGCGTCTATCGCCGGCCTGACGATTGGTGCCAACACTGGCATCATCGGCGCAACGTCGACAACGTTCACGACGTTCTCGTTGACCGCTGCGGCTCTGACGCTCTTGGACGACACCTCTACGTCGGACATGCGGACGACACTCGGCCTCGGCACGATTGCCACTCAGAACGCCAACAACGTGACCATCACTGGCGGAACGATCAACGGCATTACGATCGATGGCGGCACCTTCTAACTAGGGTGAGCCCCGATGTCGAACATCATCAGAATCAAACGAAGTGCTACTCCGAGTGACGTCCCGACAGCGGGCGATCTCGATTACGGTGAGTTGGCGATCAACTACGCCGATGGATTCTTGTACTTCAAAGACGTCGACGACATCATTCAGACAGTCGGCAGTGGTGACATTGGTCCGACTGGTCCGACCGGCCCGGCTGGTGCAAACGGTACAGACGGACAAGACGGCGTCTTTGCCTTCCTCACCAATGAAGCTCATGTAGTCCAAACAGACAACTCTGGATCGGGTGCCGACTTCGGTAGTGCTGGTGGAACTTTCAAAGTGTTTGATGGTGCCACTGACGTTACAACCGGGAACGGTATCACTTACTCTGTGTTTTCTGAAACCGGCGTCGATGCTTCGATTAACTCAAGCACGGGCGTTTACACGATTTCCAGCATGTCTGCTGATATCGGTACGGCAACTCTGCGAGCGGTATACGGTGCGTTTACATTTGATCGGGTGTACTCGATCGCCAAGGCTAAGGCCGGCGCCACAGGCACGACCGGCAGCACTGGTCCGCAAGGTACGGGTTGGATTGCATCTGGTTCTGGTGCTCCGAGTGGCGGCAATGATGGAGATTATTATCTCCGGACATCCAACGGTGACGTCTATTACAAGTCGTCTGGAACATGGTCCGTTGTCACGAACATCACTGGTCCAGAAGGTGCGGCTGGTCCATCCGGTCCAGCCGGCTCCGCATTCTATGCATGGGATGACGTTGCCGGCGACGCAGTCCCGCAAAGCACAACCGCTGCAAGTGGATTGATCCACACCTTTGGTCCGGTCATCAACACGACGTGTGATGGTATCGCCGTCACAATCAGTTACAAAGCAAACGCTGCCAGCCAAGTAACGGTTGCGTTTGGGGACTTCTCGTACACTGACGTTCGGACACTCGACAACACGAGTGGCAACACCCGGTGGACGACTGTCTACATTCCGATGTCACTGGTGTCGGGTACCGCCGATAACTTCTTGTCGATCTACGCTCCAGGCACGGTCACAGCGTCCATCTATGCGATCCTGGTCTCCCCGATGGCCGGCAACGCAGCACGCGTGCCGTTCGACGGCTCTGGCGGCATCACCATGCCGATCACTGGTGGTCCAGAAATCATGAACGAAGCGGCGTCGGGAACAAACCCGACCTTCGTTCCCCGTAAGGACGACGCCACGTCCGGCATCGGCGCCAACGCGACCGGTCAAGTTTCGATCATTGCCGGCGGCACCGAACGCATTCGGGCGACTTCAACCGGCGCCTCTGTCACTGGCGACTTGGGCGTCACTGGCGGTCTCAGTGCCGCAACCAAGAGCTTCCTTATCCCGCACCCGGCCAAGCCCGGGTTTACCCTTCGCCACGGTTCGTTGGAAGGACCGGAGAACGGTGTCTACCTGCGAGGTGTCTCGTCCGAACCGGTGGTTCTATTCCCGTCCTACTGGACTGAACTTGTTGATAACGAAACGATCTCAGTGATCGCGACCCCGATCGGCGAAGGTTCGCTTCACGTGAAACATTGGAATTCGGCTGGCTTCCGCGTGGGCTTCGGTTGGTTTAACCGGCCAGCCAAATTCTCCTGGGTTGCCTTCGCCGAACGTAAGGACGTCCCCAAGCTTAAGCTTGAAGAGCCTGTTTCTGGTTGATCACGTGGTTGCAGAGGTCCAACCAGGACTGAAGCGGCACCAACAGAATGCTCTGGTCCTGAAGCTGATGGCGCTGGAACAGATGATCGTTGTTGATCAGACTCTTGAGATCAAACCGACTGATCGGATGATCAACGTTGGGCTTCATCCGGTACCCGAATTTCTCAAGGTTCTGAGCCATCTCGGCGTCGGTGAAGGTGACGTACTTGGTCCCGTGCAGGCGGATGTAGATTTGCATCACCGCTGCGACGAGGTCCTTTTCTTCGATGATATCGAAGTCCGGTAGGTACGATTGCTCCAACGCCCGGGAATAGGATTCGAACGCCGTCGGCATCTCTTCCATGATTTTGCGGGCGGCGTCGAACAACATCTTCTGAGCATGAAGATGAACGATCTCGTCATTGATATCCGAAGTACTCATGTAGGTCGGTTCACGAAGTTCGGTAATCATTAGCCCCTCCGAATGGCCCAGGCGCCATCCTTATACTTGCGAATATCTGGGATACGCTCCAGGATACGGTTCGGGTTCTTCTTGAAGTTGGCCGCATAACTCTCAGAGTATTCGTTCAACTTGGCGAAGACTGCCGCCACCAGTTCGGCGTGGGACACCGGACCTGTGTGGTTGGCCAGCATGCCGGCGGCGATCCGCCGGGCCATGTCTGAAGCTTTTTCCGGACCGCCGGAAGAATTTTGGACGGTCTCGAAAATAATTTGTGGGCGTTCAGGCGGAACGTATTCCTTGGCTGCCTCATCCCCACCACGCCGTTCAATCTCTTCGGTCAGGTCGGCCAGCCGGCGGTTGATGGCGTTAACCTGTCTTTCGATCCGCATAAGGTGCGGCGCCAAACTAGTTCCAATCGAATTAGTCATACAAAATGCCTCAATGAATAAGGGCTACAGCAGAATCACGGAAATGGGCAACGCCCGTCCGTATCTATCGGCTGTTGACTTCACCTTTCGTGTCGACTAAATAGACCCGATTGAAACCCCCTCGGGGAGCCCGCCGCTCGATCGGCCAAGGCGAACCGAACTTGAAAGACCGCGTACTCACCCATGGGCTTGCCACGACCCCGACCGTAAAGCTTTCAGCCAACCCACTCCGAATGGGTTCGGTGAATTTTGCTTATGGTTAACGGGAAGTAGCTCAGTCTGGTAGAGCGGGGCGTTTGGGGCGCTCAGGTCGCAGGTTCGAACCCTGTCTTCCCGACCATAATCTAACTGGTTAACGAGAGGGCAGTCAGGTATCGCGTCTGGACTTCGGATGTCTGGATTCCCGGGTTCGAATCCCGGACTCTCGACCAGTGGATACCAGGAAATCGAAAACGTAAAGCTGCCTGATTAACTAGACAATGCAATTCCCCAGGGTCGTCTGCACGACCATTCTTTTCTACGCCCAGAAGGGCAAGTGTATCCTGTGTGGCTACCGTTTGCCGCCTCTCGCCGACGTGCGTGAAGCGAATGACCCCGTACGCCTGTCCCTCGACCACGTCATTCCGCGTGTGTACGCCGGCAAGAATTCGATTTGGAACTTCGGTCTGACGCACAACAAGTGCAACAGCGATCGCGGTCACGCGCCACTTACACGTGAACAGGAAACTCGTATCGCCTATGCCCAACGGGCCATCCTCGAAATACTCGGTTCGATGGGTATCTTCGTGGACAACCCTCAAGAAGTCCTCAGGCACAAGTCAATCGAAGAAGCCAAGACAATGGTGATCGACGATAGCCTTGAAGATATCGTACTCGACGAAACCGACGAATCCTCCGACACGAAGGTTGTCGCAATTCGTTAGGACAACGCATGAGTGGTTTTCGTCCCATGCTGGCCGTGGAAGCTGAACTCGACAAGGTTCAGTTTCCAATGCTGGCTTCTTACAAGCTCGATGGCATCCGGTGCGTGATCACGCCCGACGGTCCTCGCACACGATCGTTGAAGCCGGTCCCCAACAAGCACGTCATGTCGATGTTGGAAACACTTCCACCAGGGCTCGACGGCGAACTCGTGATCCTTGACGACGCCGGCAACGTCGACTTCCGTGCCACGACGTCTGGTATCATGGCTCAACGCGGCGAGCCTACGTTCAAGTACCTCGTGTTCGACGATTTCACTCATCACCAGAAGAGCTTCTTCGAACGCCATGTCCCTCTGACCACCACCTACGGCAACGGCGCCCATCCTTGGGTCGAAGCTGTTCGACATTGGGAAATGTACAACGTCAACGACGTCAACGTCATGTTCGAGAAGGCGTTGAACGAAGGCTACGAAGGTTTGATCCTTCGTGCAGCCAACGCACCGTACAAGTTCAATCGCTCCACCCTGAAAGAGCAGGGCATGCTCAAGGTGAAGCCGTGGGCCGATGACGAGTGCGTGATCTACGACTGGGTGCAGAAGACCCGCAACGACAACGAAGCCACCACGAACGAACTGGGGCGCACTGAGCGGTCTTCCAAGAAGGAAGGTCTCACGCCGATCGACGAGGTTGGTGTTTTGATCGGTCGTAACGAACGTTGGGATCGTATCGAGATCGGTACGGGCATGACGCAGGCAGATCGTCAGGAGTGGTTCAAGAATCCACCACTTGGCCAGACGGTTCGTTTCCGTTACATTAAGGTCGGCGGCTACGATAAACCGCGCCACGCTTCGTTCGCCGGGTTCCGGCATCTGGATGACATCAGTTAAATGTCCTTCACGTTTTTCATGCTTGGTCTGTTCTTTGCCCGCTACGTGATGAATTGGAAGCCCAAGCACGTCTGGAAAGAGATCGAGAAAGAGACCTTCGAATGACCGCCTATGTGGCCAAGGTCCAATCGATTATCGGGCAGGCGTTCCCTGAGCGGCAAATCTTGCTGCGTTCGAAAAACAACGTTCGGTACATTCACCTGAGCCCGTTGCGCCAGATGTTCATGGCATTCGCGTTGGTTGGGTTTGCGTATTGGACCGTTCACGTGACGGCTCAGACGTTGATCCCGATCCCGCGTCAGGAGATGAACGAGATCGAAATTCGTCGAGACCTGGAGCGGATGAACCAATCTTTGATCAACGCCCGTGCCCGGCAGGCCTCGATCTCTGCACAACTTGAAGAGCGTGGCCGGCTCATGGATGCCGCCGAGCAGCGGTTGAGAGCGCAGCACTATTCGGTGCGTTACCTGCTTGAGCGGTCAGGTCTGGACGATCAACGTGCATTCGACGTCATCGAACACGATAAAGAACTCGACCGCCGTTCGAACAATACGATCTGGTTCTGGAATCGTCGTTAAAACAGCATCACCACTTGGACGGCGATCATGACGCATAGAGCGAATGCGATCGAACAAAGGATGCTGAGCATAAACGCCCGGTAGTACCTGTCCATCAACGAAGCATTCCGAGAATAGTAACGAAACCGATCCACCACGGCACGATAACGGCCAACACAAGAAAGACGCCGAGGATCACGTGGGCGTAGTGCTCAATCGCAGCTTTGAAGTTACGGAAGAACACCTTTAGCCGCCAGTGGCGGCGGGCATTGAGAGCAAGGTTGCGATAACCGCCCACAAAACCTTTGAGCCAACGTGGATGACCTGATCGGTCAAGATACCAATGCGGCCACGATCCTTCAAATAGTCCGTGTAGGCGTGAACGATAGTTTCTGCGACCCCGAGCACCCACATCCCGGTTACGAGACCTACGACGCCGCCATGGATAAACGCGTGGGCTCCGAGCACCATCCACCAATGTGGCTCCCCTTCAGACTTGCGAACATACGTCGAGCTTTTCGCCCGGGCGATGTATTCCGTTTGGAGCGAATAGTCCGCCAAAGCGTGGCCGGCAAGTAGGTAGAAGAGGAAAAACAGAAACTGCATTTAGTGCACCACGAAATACGCGATCCAGAGGACCGCGCTCACCGCGAGGGCGATGAGCAACCGAAACAGGCCAGTAAACATCGGACCGAGATCGGCCACACTAGTTGCGCCTTCGGTCGGCCAGAAGAACGTCCAACTCCACACCGCCACGGTGATTGCGATCGCAGCGGCGAGGTCCCACCAAACGGGAAGATCACTGAGGTTCATTTCGGTCTCCGGCGCTCACGGATTTGAGCCCAAGTCTTAAACGTACCGTCCTTGTACAGTGTCCCGCAAGTTAAATCGGTCACGACACAGTCAGGACCTTCCAGTAGTTCTTCGTCGCGAAACGAATCAACATGACGTCCGGCGATATGCATACTGTGCATAAGGTACGGCGGTTTGCCATACTCCGTTTCGATCGTCAGGTACCAGCAAACAACTTCCTCGTCGAATTCTTTGAGAAAGTTGTAGGACATTATGGCCTCACATGAACTGGTCCCAAAGTCATCCGTTCTGTTTCGGGCTCCGGTTCTGGTTCTGGTAGACTGGGAATCGGGAGTTGATCAAGATACCGGGCGCCGACCGGCGTTACGATGTACGGATAAGGTGACGTGGGGGTTGGCTCGGTTTCAAAAGCTCGGTTGATCAGGTCCACCATTTGGGCATCCCGTTCAGCCGCTGTGGCGCCTCCGAGAACGACCGTGATGACCCGACGACCATCCCGCATCGCCGAGGATACAAGGTTGAAGCCAGAAGCCCTGGTGTAGCCCGTCTTGATACCGTCTACGCCGTCGGTCATGTCCATGACCCGGTTATGCCCGTAGACCGTCCGACGGCCATAGGCGAAGCTCCTGGACGAAAACAGAGGGTAATACTCGGGATAGTCCTCGATCAGACGCCGGCCCAGGATGGCCATGTCGTGAGCCGTCGTCACCTGATGCAGATTCGGGAGACCGGACGCATTTGTGAACACCGTGTCAGTCATCCCCATCGCATGGGCACGCCGTGTCATTCTGAGAGCGAAATTACTCTCGGTCCGACCCAGGTGTTCGGCGACAGCAACGGCGACATCATTGGCGGACAAAACGATCAAGGCATTGATCGCCTGTTCGACCGTCACTGACCCACAGGTTCGAGCGCGTCTGGCACAACGAAACCCGAGACGCGTCGGCGACTGCCGTGCAGCGTATCGAGACACACGAATTGTGCTGTCCATCGTGAGCCGGCCATCTTCGACCGCTTCGAACAACAAGTAGAGCGTCATCATCTTGGTGAGGGACGCCGGATGTCGGATCGCGTTTTCGTTTGTGCCGAACAGAATTTCACCAGAGGTGTAATCGACGGCGATCTCGGCGAAACGTTCGTCTTGGGCAAAAGCAGGTGCGGCGAAGAAACTAGTTACGAGAACTACTAACGATGCCACGATGATTCGAATGTGCGTCATCGGAAATCCCAGCTAAAACAATAAGTTTTGGCATCAACGGCAAATGAGGCCGTGATGGTAGCATGGATATTTAACCGGCAACACTCGGACCGGGTCACCTTTCGAAATTGGTAACTACCTGGAGAGACTTTCTAGGTATGGCCAAGAACATCATCATTACCCCGGCGCCGGGTGGAAATCCGAATATCGATTTCCAAGGCGGAACGTCGGGCACCATCAAGCTCGAAGTGCGTGATGGCGGTTCACTGCTAATCAGTGGTGCTACCGAGACCGATATTCTTTCGCTCTACGATGAAACGGCTAACCCTGTTCGTGTGCCTTCAATCTCTCTCGAAGACACCAACGCAACCCACCACTTGAAGATCGTTGCCGGCTCGAACCTGACGGTCAACCGGACCTTCACCCTTACAACCGGCGACGCCGCCCGTACACTCGACATCAGTGCAGCCGACGTAACCGTCTCGTCTTTCGGTGCAACGATTATTGATGATGCTGACGCTTCTGCTGTCCGCACCACACTCGGATTGGTGATCGGCACGAACGTCCAAGCCTATGATGCCGATCTCACGACCTGGGCTGGTCTCACCCCGTCTGCGTTCTTCCAGACGTTGGTCGATGATGTTGATGCTACAACTGCTCGGGGCACTTTGGGCCTTGGCACTTCCGCCACGGTAAACACCGGTACCTCCGGTGCGACCATTCCTTTGCTCAATGGCACGAACACTTGGGCCAACACACAAACCTTCACCGTAGCTCCAGTATTCTCTGATGCATCTGCTACACGTACGGCACTCGGTCTCGCGATTGGAACGAACGTCCAAGCCTATGATGCCGATCTCACGACCTGGGCTGGTCTCACTCCGTCCGCGTTCTTCCAGACGTTGGTTGATGATGTTGATGCCACAACTGCTCGGGCCACACTCGGTCTAGTAATTGGAACGAACGTCCAAGCATATGACGCCGATCTCACGACCTGGGCTGGTCTCACTCCGTCCGCGTTCTTCCAGACGTTGGTCGATGACGCCGATGCTACAACCGCTCGTGGCACTTTGGGTCTCGGTACTTCGGCGACGGTGAACACCGGTACCTCTGGTACGGTCATGCCACTTCTCGATGGAAACAACACCTGGAGCGGTACCGCCAACGTCTTCCAGTTCGCCAACCTGATCTGGGCGTCGAACAACACCGATGACACCAACAAGTCGTTGCGTCTGTTGTCACGCAACTATGACACGAGCGTCGAATCCGAAGGTTGGACCGCTCTGGCAGCGGACATCACGACGTCAGCACACGTCATCTCGATCGGTGGCGTTGACGCGTCGTACAACGCTGCAACCCAACTCGACTTCTACACTGCTGCCAACGTATCGACTCGTACCGGCACGTTGCGGATGCGGATCACGTCTGCTGGCGCCATCCAAGACGGCTCAGGTAATACGGTTTGGACAGCGGGCAATGATGGTGCGTCTTCAGGTCTCGATGCCGACCTGATCCAGGGTGTCACTCCAACGGCCTTTGGTCTGTCTTTGATCGACGACGCTGCGGCTTCGAACGCCCGCACGACACTCGGTCTTGGCACTTCGGCTACGGTCAACACCGGCACGTCCGGTGCAACCATTCCGTTGCTCAACGGCGCGAACACATTCTCTGCTGCTCAGATCATTTCTGTGACTGCGGCGGGCACTGTTCTGACGCTGACGTCTACTGATGCCGGAGCTACCACCGGTCCAGACCTTCTTCTGTACCGCGATAGCGCTTCGCCACTTGCTTCTGACGTTCTTTCCACCATCACATGGCAAGGTCGGGACAGTGTTGCGAACGCTCAAACGTATCTCGCGTTGAAAGGTTCGATTACCGATCCGACTAGTACATCAGAAGACGCTACCCTTGAAGTGCAAACCGTTGTGGCAGGCACTGTTGCTACGCGTTTGATGGTTGGCGGCGGCGTTTACCACCCGTCGGCTACAGGTACCGATAAAGGAAACAACACCCTTAACTTCGGTACGATCTATCAGAACAACGTCCAGGTCGCGAACTCAGGCGCCAATACGGACCTGACTTCTGTCTACCTGAACAACACCGGTCTGAAAATCAAAGACACGGACGCGTCACATGGGTTGTCGATCGTTCCTGGTTCAAACCTCACCGTCGATCGTACATTGACAATCACGACGGGTGACGCTGCTCGCACACTCGACATCAGCGCCGGCTCAGTAACAATTTCGGCGTTCGGAGCCACAGTTGTGGACGACGCCGATGCTGCCACTGCTCGTACGACCCTGGGTCTCGTAATCGGCACCAACGTTGCTGCTGCTGGCGCCAACACCGACCTGAGTTCTGTCTATCTGAACAATACCGGTCTGAAGCTTAAAGACACGAACGCCAGCCACGGTCTGATCATTGCGCCGGGTTCGGATTTGACCGCCGACCGTACGTTGACAATCACGAC
>JACCDM010298499.1_pt1 | contig 11348 bp, 8 predicted proteins | sample 7445851 | NCBI WGS metagenome assembly JACCDM01 (sample SAMN15323438, study PRJNA562643) | freshwater metagenome | isolation source: river surface water | place: USA:Blue River Watershed | collected 2017-08-16
CATTTTAGCTGCTCCAGAGCCCGTGAGCTGTACCTAGAATACACTTCTACCGCAATCTCTTCGAGCGCACCTGCCAACTTTGTACTTCAAGCCACGGCATTGAACTTCCTATTGGTCACCGAAGGATCGTGTAGTTTAAGATATTCTACTTAGAGAGGGAAATGGTCTCTAAGATACTACATCATAATAATCAAAAAAACATACAAAAAGTCTTTTTTTATGTCTTAGATAAACACGGCTTAATTAATATCTTAAGAACAACACCCCCTCTGGGGCTTAAAATTGACAAATGCATAAGTTAATATATCAATAGGAACAACACCGTTTCAAAAGTCCTGTCTCTAAGCCATGTCTTCTCACCGCAACCTAATCAATATCCTTCCATCCGATGCTATTGCATGTGATGGGCCATTGATGTTTAGTGAAGATCATTTCATTACACCAGATTGCCGCTTGTTTAAACGCACAAAATCTGGTAATGGATTTAATGAAAATACTTTGATAAATAATATTCATTTTGCTTGGGCAAACGCCAAGCAAAAATTACCCGATGGCACAATTGCTGATATGCCAAATATCAATGGCTTTTATTCAACTGCTAATAATCGAGTGATTGCTGCATCATTATTAGCTTACTATTTCAAAGAAAAACTTGATGATGTTGAGAATATGCGAGCAGTTCGTTTAGATCCAGAAATGCCGCTTCATGCTAATAACATTAAATGGGGATCATTAACTGATCAACATTGCTCTCGATTAGGACATTTACGAAAAAAGGTTAATCCAGAAAATATTGTCCAATTTGTTTATCTTACAAAGGATGAATTAAAGGAGTATTCAGAATGGGGGAAATATTATATTAAAAATGATGGTACCGACGTAGTCGCAAAGTTTAGATTTAATGATGAACTACGCCAAGTTACTATTAAAATAGGAAAAGATGGCTACCATAATGCAACATTCCATATCGATAACAAACCAAAGAATATTCGTATCAATCGATTAATGGCGCATATTCATCATGGACTTGACTTGGACGATACTACCAAAGTAGTTGATCATAAAGATGGAGACATTTTAAATAATCACCCAAATAACTTGGAAGTGGTTGATCATACTGAGAACGTTCGTCGTGGTGGCTTATCATTGAGACTATTCAAAGTAGACCCATCAACTATGAAAGTAGTTGAGACTATTCGATGCGTAAGTGAGTATGTGGAAACACGCAAAGAACTTTCTAAGAAGACAATTCAACGAGTTTGTGTAAGCGGAGAAGTCTATAGTAACTTTATTTGGCTAGATCAATCGAAGGAAGGCACCTTATTTACCAAAGATGGTAATGATATTACTTTAACTATTGTAGCCCAATCAATCACCGATATAGCTGCTGATGTCCAATCTCAGATTGAATCGTTGTGTTCGCCATTAGAAGGTAATCTTCCATCAGATGCTATTCCAGTTTCATTTGTCGGCGACCAAGAAAAGGCGGTTACTAAACGTGCTAATATAGATGTTTCAATCCTAGATACTATTTCATCATTCGATAAGAGAGGCCTTGGCAATGTTGAATCGCGTGACTTACTCAATGTTCGTATTACAGATCATTTACCTTGTTCCTATGTGTTATCATACCATGGTAAGTCTAAGAGCAATCAGTTGGTATTGTGTTGTAGCTCGTTGATTATCTATACTCGCTCCAGTGAGAATCTCTCTTTGAGTGAGCGTAAGTGTCGCATATGTGATCCAACAGTAAACCGCGAACAGTTTGATCCTAAAATCGAAGAAGGCATGATTCCTATATATGAATATTACTCAATTGATCCTAAATATTCAAATGACACTCCATTGATGCTCGTTAAAAGACATGATAATATGGTAAGCGGTATTCTTGCGAATAATGGTAAATACAGTACTAACAATGTTGCTCGTATCAGAATGTCCTTATTTGGTAAGATAAAAAATGATACGGATAAATGGATTAATAAAGCAGGTGATTATCCGAATCGTTTTGATTTCAATCATCGCTACTGGTCCTTCTACGGTCCAGTAAATAATAGACTTGATGAAGAAGCTGCCATTGAAAGGCAATGGTTAACTTCTCGTCGCATGGGGTGTTCGAGCTTTCAAGCTTTAAAAGCCAAGGTACTTGGTTGAATCATTCAGCTACAAAAATTGATTTTTTTTATTAAATATATACATTGATATGTTTCGAATTGCTTCTATTCCAAAAAAGTCAATCATGATGATCAAAGGAAGTAGAATTAATCCATTTACTATTCAAAACCGATCGACAAGTTTTACACCGAATAATTGTAATTGGTGTGTTATCAATTCTGCATGCAGAAAAATTGCTGAAGATGAAATCAAAAAACAACTTACCGAATTTGAAAAACATTTTACCGAATTCAAAAACGTACATAAAGTTGATATGCAATGGTTAAAAATATTTAGCGTTTTTGGGTTGACAACTGGAATGGGGCTTGCAGGTTGCTTGCTGAAAAGTATTGATGACATCAATACCCATATGCATAGTATTGACAAGAAGCTTGACAGTATTGACGAGAAGTTCGACAGTATTGACAAGAAGTTCGACAGTATTGACGAGAAGTTCGACAGTATTGACGAGAAGCTTGACGAGAAGTTCGACAGTATTGACAAGAAGCTTGACGAGAAGTTCGATGAATTGAAAGCTCTTATTATTCAATCCAACAAACGCGGATGGTTTTATTAAAAATTTCCATGTAGTATCCATCTTGATATGTTCATTTTTTTGTGGCTTAAAATTGCGCCTATCCCTGATATATATAATGAGACTAATGCTAGACACCCTTTCAAAGCGTCGTTTGAAAAAATCATTTGAATCTTGGTTTGAGGAAACTAATTTGGAAACAATATTGGAGTATAATTTGGAGTTGCTACCGGTGCGTATGGATATTGACCTGAATTGTTTTGATTTTGATTTGGCAAACGATTTGACCCATTTGAGTAAGGATTGTTTGCTCAATTTGCTTTCCTTTAAAGGCGGTGTATTGTTATTATGCCAACAAGTAGAGTTGCTCATTGATAAAGATATCTTGCACCATTTGTTCTCATCTCCATTTATGGATGAAGAATCATTGTTGATACTATTAATGGATCAGCGTGTGATCGATTCTGGAGGTGAGATGTACTTGGAACATTTGGCTCGCAACCCGAATATTTACGAATAGGTGCATGATTTTATTGCTCAAATCATTCGTAAAAAATTGATTTTTTTCTGAAATAACATAAAGAAGCCCTTTACTCAACTATGATGCGCTGCGGATTTTGCCAAGAAACATTCAACTGTATTGACAAGTGGGTCAAGCATATCGAGATTGAAATTAAGGTTATTAGCACCATTAATAGTCGCGGCCCATTCCGTTGTCCATCTTGTTATCATGAATATAATTCATTAGAGACTTTAAGTAATCATTTGAAGAATCGAAAATGCTATTCATATAATTCTAACCAATATAGTTGTCTGATTTGTAATTCATCATTTGTATCTGAGGCGAATTTGCTACGCCATACTCACTTTGGTATTTGTGTGCAAAAGAAAACTGAGCAATCATATCGCTGCGCAAATTGTTTCACTAATTTTACATTATTATGTAATCTCCGTAAGCATCAACGTTTAGGTATATGCAATTCTCGTCTTTCAATAGTAGATTCCAAGGTATATGAAGACATGATGAGATCAACTGCTCAGCAATTTAATGCGCCTACAACTTTACCAATTGATCCATCGAATGTGAAACCTGTCGCACAAAAAGGTCCTCCTATTACAAGGATTAAAGAAATTAAACTATTGAGTTTGTCTCAAAATGTTAATCCTTCCTATTCACTGATCAATATATATAATCATAGTAATCGGGCCTGCCCTCGATGCTCTAAGGTACTAAAAAGTAAAAATAGTTGGCTCTACCATGTATCAAATGTTGCATGTGTATCTACCCGTGATATCACTGATGAATTATTGAATACTCCAGGTGCGCAAGAATTGTTAAAGTTGTATGATCCAAAATGGCGTTTATGTCCAATTTGTTTTAGAGTGTTAAATAACAAGCATAATTGGATTTATCATGTTTTGAATGCTATATGTATTGGTAAGAATAATGCAGCGCACCAAATAAAACCAAACTTAAATCGTCAATGTAAGTTTTGTTGTAAGCTTTTCGCCTCATCAGCCAGTACCCGCAAACATGAAACAACAACTTGTCGTTTTAGAATAAAAGTTTATAAATGCGATTGGTGTGATCAAAGTTTTAGTCGTCGAATCGAAATGGTAAAGCATTTGAAAGCAATTGATTGTGTTATTGATCCAATGGTTAAGTTTGGTACATATTTCTCCTTGGACACAAACATAGAACCCATAGATGATATTACTAACAATTTCTTCGACAATGCCATTAATGCTGCTGATACTACGAGTATTACGATAAAAAATGAATTAGACTTTATAAGCAACATGGTTGAATCTATTGATTATGCATCTTTAACTGATCTTGATCATATCTTAATCGATTGGCAAGACCAAGATCACCCCGGCGAGACTATGATGATTTAACTAATCATTTGGAAATCGCATGGATGCTTATATGATTACATATGTATGTTTGCATTTTTTTTGTCTAAAATTGCATAGTTCTTAAGATAATATAATCGATACGATTAAGATGTTTCCAATCCTTTCAAGCTGGGAAGAAATCCAAAGTGGCATCATTGATAAGTATATCCGTCGTCGTCGCGGTGGTTCTTCTACGACATTGGATGCTCGTTCGCGTAAGCATTTATATGCTGAGATAAATAGTAAATTGCAAAATCCTTTGTATCAAGATTTAGATAATGAAGCAATAATCTCTACCTTGCGTTACATCTATTGGGAGACAAGAGCAGGTATATTTGTTTCTATTCGTAATAATAAGTTGGAAGCATTCTTGCCGTTCGCTAATGCGCGATATCGTAACGATTGGTCTTCCGAGTTAAGTTTCGTCGGTGTAGATTCATCATCAAAGCATCCAGTGCGTGACTATTTAGAATACAAGAGTATGGTATTGAGCAATGGTAAGAATAAGCGTTCTCGAGGTAATGTAATGTTGAACCCATCTAACTGGTGGGCTAATCATCATTTCTTAAATATGTCTCCTCGACCTGACGTTTGGGGGCAGCATAGTTTACAAGAATATCATGATATGATACACGCTTGCGTATCGAGTCGCGTTGTTGGGAACGTAATGTTTGTTATCAATAAGCGCGATCATCCTGTACTACGTTTAGACTTACGTAAACCTTACACATTCTTGTATCGAGGGCGTGCACCTCTTGTGAGTCATCCGAAGAGTAAGTATGCTCCAATCTTAACTTCTTATTCTAATCCGGAATATTTGGACATTACTATTCCAATTGTCCAAGATTGGACAATCGCAACTAATCCGGAGAATTATTATCCGATCACTACTGATATTGCTTGGAATGATAAGCAAGAGATAGCTTTCTTTCGAGGAGCAGCGACAGGTCGTTTGCTCGTTCGCAATAATAAGGTCCATAATCAGCGTATCATGCTTGCGGAGTTATCTACTAAATGGGAACAAGATAAGCCTAATCTATTAGATGCCGGTATTACCAGTTGGAACTTATCGGACAAGATAGACTCAAATGGTGTTGTCCGATTTATTGTGCCAAGTGAGATGGAGGCAAGAGGTGTTTCTTTGAAAGCAAAGATTCCTATGAATGAGCAAGTATGTTATAAATATTTGATCAATATGGATGGCCATACCGCGCCTAATCGTACTAGTTGGATCTTATCATCTGGTTGTTTGATGCTATTAGTAGAATCATTGTTCAACGATACAACTTGGATAGATCGCAACTTGAAGGCTTGGGTTCATTATGTTCCTGTAAAGGCTGATCTTAGTGATTTAGAAGAGCAGATAATATGGTGCAAAAAAAATGATGATGAATGTAAGAAGATAGTACGCAACGCTAAGGTGTTTGCTCGAACTTACTTCAATAAAGAAACTATCTGTGATTACATGGCTTACCTACTCAACCGTATCCATGCTAATAAGCATTAAACAAAATCGAATTGGTAAGACATTCGTTTTAATGCTGATGATGACCCAGGTAAAGACGGATCTAATGGAGGAGTCATAGACGTTGGGAATGAAATATTAGCTAGTGGGTTCATTATGTTTGTTTTTTGTGGCACTTCTGTATTCGTTGATGTGGCATTTACATTTGTAGGAATCTCAGCTACCTTTGTAGTTTGTTGAATTGGTTGATCATTAATTCTTACTATATCAACGTTAAGATCAGGTAGATGTTTGATTGGATATAGTGTGTCTTTATTCAATGTATAATAAGTTCCTCTTTGTTGCGCGATGACCGCATTATGGCCAATAAAATTGGAAGCATCAGTTGGGACCTTTCTCCATTGCGTATGTGGGTATATGCCATTACTAATAAAGATTGTTATGCCGAATATTAGTAGGAATTTAATTAGTATCGGTGTTTTATCTGAGGTGCATGACCCATTCATAAAGTCCAATACAATAAGATAGACAATGAGCCCAATCAGCGCTATGGATAATAGTAATATAAGATTAGCCTTTCGAGTGAAAAGCCTCCACCCCCATTTGCCGAATCCAAATTTCGCTAAAGCATTTGATGAAGTATCTACTTCAAACCTATTCGAGATAGTGTTCATGTCTCGCTATATCAGTTTGCACATATTTGCCAATGTGGGTGTAAAATTGATTCAAATATGATATAATATAAATTGCTTCAATTATGAATGGCTTTGCTCTTGTCTCGGATGTCGATGCATTCTTGTTCGAAAACTTCGGATCAATGGAAGATAATTTTGAAATGATTGATATCAGCTCTTGTCCTAATTGCCACGTCCATATGTCTGTTAGAACTAACCAATATATATGTGAGCGTTGTGGTTTCATGCGAGAGAATGTCGAGGTAGCTGATCATACGTCCAATATCTCTGATAATAATTACAGCGTTATGGCTACTGGTATTCGTTGTATTGGTAACAATGCCTACAAGTATCAATCTATCTTGAGATCTAATTGTAACTCAACTGAATCCAATAGAGAGACATTGTTATCGAATGTTCTCTTTGGAAACTCTCGCATTGGCAAGAACATTTCTATTCCGAAGGAAGTACTCTTATCAGTAGCAGATCAGTATCGCCATATTGGCCAGTCTGGAAACGTAGCTCGTGGTACTATCTTCAGAGCTATACTTGCAGCTTTGACTTACTACGAATGTTTGAAACGCCGTTATAGTTTCAAACCTGTAGATATCTATACATGGTTTGACATTGATCCTTGTACTTACTCTAAAGGGGATAAGAAAGTTCGTGAGCTATTAGACTACGGTTTATTGGATGTGGATCTTCGAGAGATTCAAGTTGAGGAGAGTTATGCGTACAAGTATGCGACTTCTCTTAACTTCACTACTGATCAAATCGCGTTCATCATTGAGTTGCTACAATTTGTAATCAAAAATAACCTAATCAACCCCAATGCCAAGTCAAGCACAAGAGCCTTAGCTGTCATCAACTTCTTCATTACTGCGAGTAAGATTAACATGAACACACATGCTTTTGAAGAGCATTTCAATTGCAACTTTGGTTCTGTAAGAACTTTGTGTTTGGATATGGCTGAGCGTTTCGAGCAAGTGCGTCATTTGTTCATCAAATACAACATCCCATACGATGGGGTCGAGTATCATACAAAGAAAGCTATCAAACGTAAGGTCAAGAAAGGATCACGTATCGCTTTATAAGTCGATAATGAATATCGATGCGAGAGAGAATAGCATCGATTGAATGATCTTTTTTTGTGAGTGATAATCAATTAGCTTACATGTTTGATATGGTTTCTATTAAGAGATATAGACCAATGAGCTCATTAAGTAATACCCAAAATGGGCGATTAAGAGATGACGATTTGTTAGCATATAATGGGTTCAATTATCTGCTATACCGCCAAGCTCCTCGAGAAACTACCAAATCGGTTGCAACGTTTTCGACTGATATCAATCCAAATGCGGTAACAAAAAAAGATATCATCCTTGCCTTAACATCCGATCAAAACAAGAATGAAATAACTCAGCGGCTAGTCTCTCAAGTAGTGTTGAACGCTACTATTAATGTGGCTCATATTAAGAGCGAAATTTCTAAATTGCTACAAGGCTGGGTTGATATGGGTAAGTTCAATAAATTAGACCAATTCTTGTCACTCAATAGCATGATTGATTACTACAACGCTGAGTTTATACGAGACTTTAAAGATATGATTATACCATTTCACCCTGAACAAGTCAAGAGTGTCGTTAACCCTAATGGCATGTATGTTCAACAAACAAGAACCTTGTCCTATAAGTCCAAGCCTCCGCCATTTTGGGAACGTTCATTATACAAGCGACTAGAGGATCGTACCCGAGATCTTCCTATTGATGAGTCTGAGAATTACTTTATGAAACACAAACTGACGGGTAAGGAGCTCCCACCTAGAGCGCGTTCTGATGGTATCTTTGAAAGAGAAGAACCAGCGTATCGTTTACTACACGCACAATCGCATCAATAACTTATTGAATAATAAAAGCAGCCTGACTGTTACGCTTGGGTTGCTTTACCATGATAGCCTAAATAGTGTTTACTTGGGATATTAGTTATTGGTTCAGTTCTAGGTTCAGTTTCATCTTCAGGCCATGCCTCTGTAATAGTATTCATATTTGCATTGGCTGCGTTTTGCCTTCTTTTGAGAATCCTAGAAGCTGCGGCTAAATTATTATCAGCATTTGCAAAGGCATTTTTTTGTGCTTGCTGTGTTTCTTTATTCTCATCATTAAACTTACGACTATAGATTATGTCATACATCTGGGATCTAAATGCGTTCAGATCATTGAAGATTTTTTTTATCGTAGCATCATCGGCACTAGACAAACTTAAATTTGGTTTAAGCAATTCACCTATTGGGATACCTGAAGTTGTCTGCATAGCAGGTAGTACATTCACATTTTTAGTATTTCCATTAACGCTTGTTGTTCTGTCTACTACTCTTGTCTTAAACGCATCGGCACTGGACGGGTTGCTTGTAGTATTTCTATTCGTGATTGATGGTTGCATTGATGGTTGGGCTGGAGGTTCAGGCGGTAACTCAAGAGGAGTATACATAAAGTCTTTTATATCATTACTCAAACCAGTAAAACTGTCACCAATATTATTAGCTACAGTTGATGCATCATCTTTGATCTTTTTAATCGATTGACTGGTTTTTTGGAATGCCTCTTGAGTGCCTTCAGCAAATGAAGCAACGTTTGATGCAGCTGTAGATGCTAATTCTTTAGCCTTATCAAGTAAATTACTAATTGTAGATTGTGATTCTGGAACACTCAAACGTTCTCTTGTATCTTTATGGATGTCATCAAATGATTCTGTAAACGCTTCTTTTGTTTCTATTACCGCGGCTCTGACTGGTTGTAGTGCGTTATCAATACTTTGTTTGACCGGTTGAAGCGCGTTATCGATACTTTGTTTGACTTCATTAGAGGTATCATTTATCGATTTTTGCATATTGAATTTGAGTTCTTCTGCTTTCTTATTAAGTTTATGCGCTGCTTCATCTTTCGATTCACTCAATTTATCTAATATGGTTGATTCGTATGAATGAAGATTATCTGAAACATTGGAAGAGAGGTTCTCAGAATCAAAGTTTGTATAAGCAAGTTTAGATAACATACGTAAAGTATTGTGGTCAAAAGATACCGCATCGGTAAATTTACTTTGATCATTGGATGTCGTTATATCAAGCTTCTTAACAATAACAGTTAAAGTCGAAGCATTATTTGGTTTATCACTAGGAGTAAATATAATCTCACCTAGATCAATAATCTTAATAATCATATTGATGAGTAGATTCTTCTCTTCAGTCATTCCACAGTTACTCATATTTTGAATGAGTTTGTTGATAGTTTTATGTCTCTTTAACACTTGATATATGCTGTTGAATAGACATAGCATATTTCCTCCAATTGATTTAAGAATTAGAATATCATTTTTAATATTGTATAGTTGCTTTCTTAGTCCAGAAAGTTTGTTATTCAATTCGTAAAGTGGCGAGTTGTAATCCTGTTGGACCTTATTGCTAGCATCATCTCCTATTTTCTTAAATAAGAACCCAAGCTCTAGTAATAGTTTCAGGGTATCTTTATTCAAGATGATTTCTTTTTTGCTATCGGCATCGATAATGAACTTTTCATCAAACACATCTTTTTGGTAAAGCGTTTTGGTAAATTTCCCACTGGCTGAAAGAGAAACTAAAATCTTGATTTGATGATTGAATGAGAAGTTTGATAATAAGAACTGTTTAGTTTCGGAACATATTAATTTACTCCTTTCAGCTTCTATAGCCGCTTGTGAAATTTCTTGTTGTCTTTTCATTTTCCTTTCAAGTTTTTGTGCCTTTTTAGCAGCAGCTGTGGTTCTCAATTGTTCATTTTCTAAATCAGCTTCATATTGCGCTTGTTGGGCAGCAAGTGCATCGGCCTTTTGTTGTTGCAATTCTTGTTCTTTTTCAGCGAGAAGTCTTTCAGTCAAAGCTTTATTATCAGACTCCATACGTTCAATGAGACCATTTAGTCTGGCTATTTCAGTGTTGCTCGCCGAAGATTTCTTTTGTGAAGCCATTAGTTGGTGGTAATATTGGTCTTTCATGTCATTAGCTCTTTGAAGCTGACCAGCAAGTTCTGTATTCTTAGCTTGTAACTCTTTTTGTTTAGTGATATTTGCATTTAAGATTCTTTGTATTTGTTCTTGTTCTTGCATGCTTTGTTCCTCAAGGCTAGCGATTCTTTGTTGTAGCAAACTCTTTTGTTTCAAGAATTCTTCTTGTTGTTCTCTAGTGATATCGCTACTAATTTGTTGAGCTAGTCGTTCACTGTCTTGCTTTAAGCTAGTAATCGATTGATCATATTTAGTTTTAATACTTGATAGTTCCTCCGTGCCACTTTGGACTAATGAACGAAGATTATTTAATTCTGTATCGTTAGATAACTTTTGCGATTCTAATGTGGTCTTTTGAGCAATGATTCCATCAAGCGTTGCTTGCAATTGTTGGTTTTTATCATACATTGCAGTAGCATCTAGCTGGGTAGTTGCAAGTGTTTGTCGCAACTGATTCAATTCAGCATTATGTTGCTCTTGGTTAGCTTTTTGATGTTCGAATTGTTGTTGCATTTGTTCTTGGAAATCTTTATTCATCTTTGCAATTGCTAATAGATTTTGTTGTTCTATTTGTTCTTTCTCTTTA
>JACCDM010466687.1_pt1 | contig 11346 bp, 9 predicted proteins | sample 7445851 | NCBI WGS metagenome assembly JACCDM01 (sample SAMN15323438, study PRJNA562643) | freshwater metagenome | isolation source: river surface water | place: USA:Blue River Watershed | collected 2017-08-16
CATTCGTTGGTGGCTTCTCAGATTCAGCTAAGGCACTTCAGATCTCTAAGAACTTCGAGCAGCAGGGTGCAGATGTAATCTTCCCGGTTGCTGGTGGTCTTGGTGGCGCAACAGCAGGTAACTCAATTGCTTCAAAGAAGTCAGTTGTTATCTGGGTTGATACCGATGGATTCGTAGCTGCACCACAGTACAAGAAGGTACTTCTTACTTCTGTAGTTAAGGGTGTCGATACATCTGTTAAGGGTGTAATCCTTGACGTAGCAAACAACAAGTTCTCATCAACAGGTTACGTAGGTACCCTCAAGAATGGTGGAACAAAGCTTGCTCCGTACCACGATCTCATCCGCATGGTTCCTTCAGCGCTTCGCTCTGAGGTAACTAAGCTCGGTACAGATATTTCAAACAAGAAGGTTTCAGTTAAGTAATTAACTAAAACATTCCGACAAAACGGAGCCAGCGAATTCGCTGGCTCCGTTTTGCTTTCCCTTTTTATTACCCTTTTACTTTGTGGAAAGGGGCATTAACGAGTAGATTTACGCACATGTCCCTCGAATTGCGCGGCATCACAAAGCGCTTTGGTGCACTCACCGCTAATGACTCTATCGACCTCAAAGTTGAATCCGGAGAGATTCACGCGATCCTTGGAGAAAATGGCGCCGGTAAATCCACGCTGATGAATATTGTCTATGGCCTGCTCTCGCCAGATGAAGGCACAATCTCAGTCGACGATAAAGTAATTGATATTCAATCGCCACTAGATGCGCTTGCTGCAGGTATCGGCATGGTCCATCAGCACTTTATGTTGATACCTGTCTTTACCGTTGCCGAGAACATTGTTCTAGGGCATGAGAAAGTGAAGGGGTTAGGTTTTCTCGACCTAGCGACCGCTCGCGAAGAAATCAAGCGTGTCTCTGCTGAGTTTAACTTTGACGTCGATCCTGATGCTCTCGTCGAAGATCTACCGGTTGGAATCCAACAGCGAGTAGAAATCATTCGCGCCCTTATTTACGATGCAAAGGTTTTGATTCTTGATGAGCCGACTGCGGTATTGACTCCGCAAGAGACCGATGAGCTCCTTCGCAATATGAAGAAGTTGCGCGATCAAGGAACTGCAATTGTCTTCATTACTCATAAGCTGCGTGAGGTTAAGGAAGCGGCAGATAAGATCACAATTATTAGACGAGGTGCGGTTGTAGGCACTGCTTCGCCATCTGCCAGCCAAGAGGAACTCGCTTCGCTGATGGTGGGTCGCCCTGTCTCACTCGATGTTGATAAAGCGGCGCCACAGCTCGGCAAGGTGATGTTGAAAGTTGAGAACCTCAATATTCACGATCACACTGGCCGTACCCTGGTCAAAGACATCTCCTTCGAACTTCATGCAGGCGAGGTTCTCGCAGTTGCCGGCGTTCAAGGCAACGGTCAATCAGAGCTCGCAGAGGCAATTGTTGGTCTACAAGAGCATATTGAAGGCCGCATAACTCTCGATGGTGAGACGATCAAGGTAGGTAAAGTTCGCGACGCCCTCCATGCAGGTATCGCCTTTATCCCTGAATCACGTGAGCAAGATGGGCTCATTTCATCATTTAGCATCGAAGAGAATCTCATTCTTGATCTCCATGATCTACCTCCCTTCGCAAAGGGTCCAGTTATCTCCCAGAGCGCTGTTGCAGAGAATGCAACTAAGCGAGTTGTTGAGTTTGATATTCGAGCACAATCACCAAAAGATCCTGCTTCATCACTCTCCGGTGGAAATAAGCAGAAGGTAGTTCTGGCTCGCGAGCTATCGCGTCCCGTAAAGCTGGTAGTTGCATCGCAGCCAACACGAGGGCTTGATGTTGGCTCTATTGAATTCGTCCACGAGCGAATGATTGCTGAGCGCGATTCTGGAAGAGGAGTTCTCCTCTTTAGTACCGAACTTGATGAGGTAATTGCTCTCGCCGATCGCATCGCAGTGATGTATCGCGGAGAATTTATTGCAATCGTTCCGGCAGATACTTCGCGAGAAGAACTCGGTCTCTTGATGGCGGGAGTAAAGAAATGAAGAAATTCCTCAAGAAGATCACACTTCCAGCCCTGGCATTCTCCATGGCGCTCTTCGTCAGCGGATTGCTCGTCGCATTCTCTGATTCAAAGGTCCTTGCACTCAAGTCATCTCCACTTTCGATGATTTCAAAGGCCTTTTCAACTGCTGGCAACGCCTACTGGGCGCTCTTCCGTGGGTCCATCTTCGATCCAGAACTTGCCAAGGCAAGTTTCATTGAAGGTTTCTATCCACTTTCAGAGACGATCGTTGCTGCATCACCTCTCATTCTTACCGGCCTCTCAGTTGCACTTGCATTTAAGGCTGGGCTCTTCAATATCGGAGCGCAAGGACAATTTATCGCCGGCGCAATCGGCGCTAGCTATGTGGGATTCCACTTCGAGCTTCCAGTTGTTATTCACACCATCGCGGCGATCGCTGCCGCACTTCTCTGCGCAGGTCTCTACGGTGGATTTGTTGGCCTCTTAAAGGCACGAACTGGCGCACATGAAGTAATCGTCACAATCATGCTCAACTATGTGGCTGGCTATTTCTTGCTCTGGATTTTGAGCACTGGACCTTTCTTGCGCCCAGGTCGTCAAGATCCACTTGCACCAGAGGTACAGATGTCTTCACGTTTGCCACACCTCTTCGGCTCAGAGCTTCGAGCAAACTTAGGTTTCTTTATCGCTCTCCTTGCAGCAGTTGGCGTTTGGTGGCTGCTCAATCGCAGCACCTGGGGATTTAAATTCCGTGCAGTCGGTGCAAATGCAGCTGCTTCAAAGACCGCTGGAATCTCTGTCGGTCGCTCAACAACGACAGTAATGTTTATCGCAGGTGCCCTGGCAGGTCTCGGTGGCGCTGTTCAAATTCTTGGATCAGAGCCAGCGCTCACCGCTGGTGTAGGTGGCACCTTTGGATTCGATGCGATCACAGTTGCCCTCCTTGGACGCGGAACACCGATCGGAACAGTTTTTGCCGCACTTCTCTTCGGTGCTTTGCGCGCCGGTGGTCTAACAATGCAGGCAAGTACAGAGACACCACTCGACCTCATTCTCGTAATTCAGGCGCTTGTGGTTCTCTTTATTGCAGCGCCAGCGCTAATTAAGGCGATCTTTAGATTGAAGAGCGTTGACGAAGGACAAGCTCTCGCTTCGAAGGGATGGAACGGCTAATGACAACCCAAGAAGTTCGTACGCTCTCTGCGCCAGAACGTCGACGTCGCCGCGGAATTATCACTATGGGAGCCTTAGGACTCTTTGCCCTTATTGTCTTTGCAATTCTTCCCAAGGAAGGCCAGCCAGTTACCTACAGCTTTGTCTTGGGTGATGAGTGGATCCTCATTAAAGAGTGGATCGTTAATTCGACCTCTGCAAGCTTGGGATTTGCAATCGCATCCCTCCTTGCGGTGGCGTTAGCTACCTTCCAATTTAGAGCAGGGAAGACAGTTCGCCTCGCGAGTGCGATCTTTGCAATCTCTTTCTTAATGTCATTCCTCAGCTGGGCTGCGGCTGGAAAGTTCATTCCATTTACCGGATTACTCCAGGGTGGACTTCTGCTTTCAGTTCCATTGATATTCGGCGCAATGGCTGGCGTTCTCTCAGAGCGTTCAGGCGTTATCAATATTGCAATCGAAGGCCAGCTCCTCGCTGGCGCCTTTGTTTCAGGAGTGTTGGCTTCATTGCTCCATAACAACTGGTGGGGGCTTCTCTTTGCACCTATCGCCGGTGCGCTCATCTCACTTCTACTCGCAGTCTTTGCCATCAAGTATGGAATCGATCAAGTCGTTCTTGGATTCGTCCTCAACGTTCTGGTTATTGGTCTCACTAGCTTCCTCTATAAGAAGTTACTGATCCCTTACCAATCAGAGTGGAACTCAGCGATCGCATTTAACCCAATCAATATTCCAATTCTTTCCAAGATTCCAGTAATTGGGCCAATTCTCTTTAGTCAGAGCATCATCGTTTATCTGATGTATGTAGTAGTCGCTTTTATCCACGTTGCGCTCTTCAAGAGTAAGTGGGGTCTACGTACTCGCTCTGTGGGAGAGAACCCAACTGCTGCAGAATCTGTTGGCATTGATGTCAACAAAGTTCGCTTTAAGAATGTTCTCTGGGCTGGAGCGGTCGCAGGTCTCGGCGGTGCATTCTTTACTCTCGGCGCAGTCGGCTCATTCAGCAAGGAGATGACGGCAGGAAAGGGCTTTATCGCTCTCGCCGCTCTAATCTTCGGTCGATGGTCGCCAATGGGCGCAGTTGCTGCAGCGCTCATCTTCGGATTCGCCGATAACTTGCAGGGGCTTTTAACCATCACAGGTACACCAATCCCATCTGAATTTATGTTGATGGCTCCATATATCGCAACGATTATCGCGGTCTCGGGATTTGTCGGGAAAGTTCGAGCGCCCGCAGCTGATGGAATCGCCTATAAACGCGGCGGCGGTTCTCACTAATGCAGATCGATTGGCAACTCTTGCGCAATGAAGCGCTGGCGGCGATGAAGAAGGCCTATGTACCTTATTCAAAGTTTCCAGTGGGAGTTGCTGCGCTCGTAGATGATGGGCGAATCGTTACTGGCTGCAATGTAGAAAATGCCAGCTATGGACTCACTCTCTGTGCAGAGTGCGGATTGGTCTCGTCGCTAGCTGCGACAGGTGGCGGAAGACTTATTGCATTCGCCTGTGTCGATATTTCAGGTAATCCGCTGATGCCATGTGGCCGCTGTCGCCAATTACTACAAGAGCATGGCGGTTCAAAGTTGCAGCTTATGACAGATGAAGGCGTAAAGACGCTCAATGATTTACTACCGTGGGCATTTGGTCCAGAAGAAATCGATACCCGAATTAGCAACGCGAATTTGGATTGAGGGAGAAGCCGATTGCCATGATTGAGCCATTTGCAGCTGTTGAAATCATCTCTGCCAAACGTGACCGCAATGAGCTCACAGATCCTCAGATCGATTGGGTCATTGATGCTTACACACGTGGCGTTGTAGCCGACGAGCAGATGTCTGCACTCCTTATGGCAATTTTGCTCAATGGAATGAATTCTCGCGAAATCTCACGTTGGACCAATGCGATGATCAATAGCGGCGAACGTATGAACTGGTCCGCTCTAGATCGTAAGACGGCAGATAAACATTCAACAGGTGGAGTAGGGGACAAGATCACTCTTCCACTAGCACCGCTCGTTGCAGCATGTGGAGGAGCAGTTCCACAGCTTTCAGGACGTGGCCTTGGACATACCGGTGGCACCCTCGACAAGATGGAGTCAATTCCAGGGTGGCGCGCATCGCTATCGAATGAAGAGATGTTGCAGGTATTGAAAGATACCGGCGCTGTTATATGTGCAGCAGGTGCTGGTTTAGCGCCTGCAGATAAGAAGCTCTATGCCCTTCGTGATGTCACTGCAACCGTTGAGGCAATTCCTTTGATCGCATCATCGATTATGAGCAAGAAAATCGCAGAAGGAACATCTGCGCTTGTACTTGATGTAAAGACTGGTTCTGGCGCATTTATGTCAGATCCAAAGAAAGCCTCTGAACTTGCTCGCACCATGGTTCAACTCGGCGTCGATGCCGGCGTAAAGATGCGCGCACTTGTCACTGCGATGGATGTGCCACTTGGCCTCACTGCAGGAAACGCTTTAGAGGTCCGTGAATCGGTTGAGGTACTTGCAGGAGGCGGACCGGCTGATGTTGTTGAGTTAACAATCTTGCTCGCACGCGAAATGATTGATGCTGCAGGTATCGTCGGTAAAGATCCAGCAGATGCGCTCAAAGATGGCAGTGCCATGGATCATTGGCGACGTATGGTTGCAGCGCAAGGCGGAGATCCAGATGCGACGCTACCTGTTGCTCGTGAGAAGCATGTAGTAAAGGCAGCAAATAGCGGAATCATTACGACGATGGATGCGATGAAGGTCGGCGTATCAGCCTGGAGACTGGGCGCGGGACGTTCAAAGCAGGGCGAACAAGTTCAGGCAGGCGCCGGAATCGAGATGCATGCAAAGCCAGGCGATTACATCGAAGCTGGAGCTCCACTCTTTACTCTCCACACTGATGAGGCAGCTCGCTTCGAACGCGCCCTCGAGATTCTCGACGGTGCAGTAGCAATTGTTGAAAATGGGGTCGTTAACCGATTGCCTCTCGTTCTCGAAAGGATTGAAGGATGAGCGTTGTAAATGCAGATCTCTTGAAGAAGCCAACAGAAGGACAGGTAAAGCGTCTACCTAAGGCGCTATTGCACGATCACCTTGATGGCGGACTTCGTCCGGAAACCATTATTGAAATCGCGCAGGAGATTGGTCATACCCTTCCAACGTACGATCCAAAAGAGCTAGCTGAGTGGTTCCGCCAATCATGTGACTCTGGTTCCCTTGTTCTCTACTTAGAAACATTCGCACATACTGTCGCTGTAATGCAGCGTCGCCAAGATGTCGTTCGCGTTTCTCGCGAATGTGCAGTCGATCTCGCTCGCGATGGCGTTGTCTATGCTGAAGTTCGCATGGCGCCAGAACTCCTTACAGAGAAAGGCATGAGCCTCTCTGAAGTTATTGAAGCGATACTCGAAGGATTCCGTGAAGGCGAGAAAGAGGCGAAGGCAGAGGGAAACACGATTCGCGTAGTCTCGCTTCTCTGCGGCATGCGCCAAAATAAACTTTCTCAGGAAGTTGCAGAGCTCGCTGTAAAGTATCGCGATAAGGGTGTTGTTGGTTTTGATATCGCTGGGCCAGAAGATGGATTCCCACCAAGCGATCAACTCGATACCTTCGAATACCTTCGCAAAGAGAACGCACACTTCACCATCCATGCCGGCGAGGCCTATGGCTTGCCGTCGATTTGGGAGGCAATTCAAATCTGTGGCGCCGAGCGACTAGGACATGGCGTTCGTATCGCAGATGATATTGATTTCAATCACACGCCACCTCGTTTAGGACGCCTCTCTTCCTATCTTCGCGACCGTCGCATTCCTCTCGAGATGTGTCCATCTTCAAATATTCAGACCGGTGTAGCAACATCTTTCGCTGATCATCCGATCGGAAAATTGGCGAAGCTTCGTTTCCGCATCACAGTCAATACCGACAACCGCCTTATGTCAGCCACCTCTATGAGCCGTGAGATGAACGAACTTGTTAAGGCATGTGACTGGAACTTCCTCGATCTCCAGCGCGTCACCATTAACGCGCTCAAGAGCGCCTTCATCCCATTTGAAGAGCGCCTTCTCATTATCGACGAAATCGTTAAGCCGGCATATGCAGCAATCGCTGCAGAATAAGTAGAGGATTCTGATTATGGCTAAGTACACCTTGCGAGAAGTTGCAAAGACAATTGATTACGCACTTCTACGTCCAGAAATGTCACGCGATGAAGTGCGCGAGGGTTGCGAAGTTGCGCTGAAGTACGACGTTGCATCTGTCTGTTGTAAACCTGCCGATGTAGCTTTTTGTGCAGAGATTTTGCGCGGCTCGGATGTTCACGTAGGTACTGTGGTCGGCTTTCCACACGGTAACTCAGCTACCTCAGTAAAGGTCTTTGAGACTAAGCAAGTTGTTGCCGATGGAGCAACTGAAATTGATGTTGTCATGAATATTGGTTGGATGAAATCGGGAATGTATGACGAAGTTCGCGATGAACTTGCAGCAGTCGTTGCTGCCGCTGGTGGACACCAGGTCAAGGTCATCCTTGAAAATGCATACCTCACCAAAGAAGAGATCGTGAAAGCCTGCCAGCTCGTTGAAGCATCGGGTGCCGATTACGTGAAGACATCAACTGGTTTTGCCCCAACCGGTGCGATCCTTGAAGATGTAAAGCTGATGCGAGCATCTGTCTCAGAGAAGATGGAGGTGAAGAGTGCAGGCGGCGTGAAGAACCTCGACATGCTCTTGGCCTTTATGGATGCCGGCGTAAAGCGCAGCGGTGCATCAGCTGCAGCTGCAATGCTCGATGAATTTAAAGAGCGTTTCGGCGCTTAAATTATTGAGTAAGAAATTCGCGTAGCGGCTCACGAAGCTCATTGATCAGAGCCGCTGACTCTTGCCCATCCTTGGTGATGACCTCGATATAACACTTCATCTTCGCCTCAGTTCCTGATGGGCGGATGATGGCGCGGATACCGCCCGCGAGCCAGATCCGTAGGCCATCAGTCGGAGGCAGGCCATCTGTAGGCGCTGCAAGGTCATCTATAGCCTCTACCGCACGTCCCGCGATCTCTTGAGGGGGATTTGAACGCAAAGTAGCCAAAAGGCGGGTAATCGCCCCCATATCGGAGACTCGGATAGAGATCTGCTCTGTTCCATGGAAGCCGTGGCGAGCCCAGATCTCATCAAGGAGGTCGGCGAGGGTCAGACCTTCTCGCTTAAGATCCATCGCAATCTGCGCCAGGAAGAGGGCGGCTGATACGCCATCCTTATCGTTGACGGTCTCAGAATCGACGGCATATCCAATCGCTTCTTCATATCCATAGGCGAGATCTTCAATCTTGGCCAACCATTTAAATCCGGTGAGAACCTCTTTAAAGTCAACGCCATAGTGGGCGGCAATTTTACGAAGTGCAGATGAAGAGACGATTGAGTTGCCCATAGTGCCGGCCGGTTTAGTGCGAGCAATCCATTCACCAAAGATCACACCAAGCTCATCGCCACGGAGCATCCGCCAACCAACCTTTGGATCATTGATTGCCGCTGCGCAACGATCGGCATCGGGATCATTTGCAATAACAAGGTCGGCTCCAAAGTCACGCGCCTTAGCAAGAGCTAAATCGATTGCACCAGGTTCTTCCGGATTTGGAAATGCGACAGTGGGGAAATCTGGATCCGGAGTGCATTGTTCATCTACAAGAATGAGCGTCGCAAATCCGGCATGGTTAAAGACTCGTTGAACCGTCTCGGTTCCAACTCCGTGCATCGCGGTGTAGACAATTTTGATATCGCCAGGACGCGGCGCTAATTTAATAGTGCGCTGAATATATTCTGTAATGACATCTTCACCTAAGACGGTCCACTTCTTTCCGCGGGGGAGCGACTTCAGAGATGTCACAGCAGCGATATCACTGGCTATATATGTATCGGTAGGGTTGATGATTTGAGAGTTGGCGTAATTGATTCCATCTGCGGTTGGTCCGATATAAACCTTGTAACCATTATCTTGTGGAGGGTTATGGCTCGCCGTCACCATGATTCCGACATCACATTTGAGGTGGGCGGTTGCAAAGGCGAGGACCGGGGTTGGAAGTGGACGGGGAAGAATGTAGACATCCATTCCGGCGCCGCTCAAGATTTCTGCAGACTCCTGGGTGTAATCCTCAGATCCATAGCGTGCATCGCGCCCAATAACCACTGACTTCATTCCGCGAGCTGCCATATACGTTGCAATTCCAGCAGCTGCGCGACCTACTACAGCGCGGTTCATACAGGATGGCCCAGCACCGATAGGGCCACGAAGACCTGCAGTACCGAATTGAAGAAAGCCGCTAAAGAGCGGCGTCAGAGCCGCCTCATCACCTGCATCGAGAAGTGCTTGTAGATGTGCGGCAGTAACAGGATCTGGATCATCAGCAATCCAGGCCTTTACTTCTTCAATGAGCGCTGCATTCATAAGTGCAGGTTACTCGCTTGAAAAGAGTTAGACGAGCTTTGGGATTGTGTTCTTCAGCAACTCGCCCATACGGCTTGCGGCGGCTTTGCCTGCAGCAATTACTTCTTCGTGATTGAGCTTCTCGCCAGTCATTCCTGCTGCCGCATTAGATACGAGAGAGATTCCAAGAACCTCAGCGCCCATCGCATGTGCGGCGATTGCCTCTGGCACAGTAGACATACCGACGAGATCGGCGCCCATAGTGCGCATCATCAAAATCTCTGCCGGTGTTTCATAGGTAGGTCCGCGCCAGTGGACATAGACACCTTCTTGAAGCGAAGAATCTTCCTTCTTCACAATTTCACGGATGCGCTTGCTGTAAAGATCGGTGAGGTCAACAAATGTTGCACCAGAGAGCGGTGACTGGGCAGTTAGTGAGATGTGATCACGAATAAGGACTGGCTCACCAACCTTGTAAGCCGCATTGATTCCGCCACAAGCATTGGTCAATACAACAACTTTGCATCCAGCCTTAACTGCGGTTCGGACTCCATGTACAACTGGCTCCATACCCTTACCTTCATAAAGATGAGTTCGACCAAGAAATACAAGTGCACGAATTGATTTACCTTCATGCTCAATAATGTAGGAGCGAACTTTTCCTGAGTGACCTTCAACCGCCGGTGCTTCAAAACCTGTCAGTTCATGTGCATCACACTCATAGGCCGGTTCACCTAGGGCATCACATGCGGTTACCCAACCTGAGCCCATAACAAGTGCGACATCGTGCGATGGCACCCCGGTGCGTGATGCGATTTCAGATGCAGCCTGTGTTGCCGCCGCCATTGGGTCTTTATAGAGAAGTTCTGTTGAGGTCATGCCTCAATAATGTCACAGAGAACGGTGCCACTTGAAACTGTCTCACCTACAACAGCCTTCAAGTTCTTTATCACACCGCTCTTATGGGCGTTCAACGGCTGCTCCATCTTCATCGCTTCAAGGACGATGATGAGATCTCCGGCCTCAACGCTCTGACCTTCTTCTACTGCAATCTTTACAACTGTTCCTTGCATTGGGCTAGGCAATCCATCGCCAGAGGCGCCAGAGGCTGATGCCTGCTTTGCTCGATGGCGCTTTACGACAGGTTCTGGGGCATGAACCAAGATTTCGAAGCGCTTTCCATTGACCTCTGCGACAAGTTTTTCGGCAGCGGCGCGAGTTTGAGTATCAATGGGTTCAGATGCGTAGGCAGGAATCTCATTGACGAACTCATTCTCGATATAACTCGTATAAACCTTGAAGTTCTCGGTGTAGTTGGAATCTTCCAAAATTGCACGGTGAAAAGGGAGAGCGGTGGCGAGCCCTTGAATTTCAAATTCGGCTAAAGCTCGACGAGATCGTTGAATTGCCTCTTCACGTGTTGCTCCAGTGACGATCAGCTTTGCAAGTAATGAGTCAAAGTTTCCACCGATGACATCTCCTTTTCGGAATCCAGCATCAACGCGAACGCCAGGACCAGTAGGAATCTGCCACTCTGTTATCCGACCTGGCGCAGGTAAGAATGATCGACCTGGATCTTCACCATTAATTCGGAATTCAATTGAATGTCCGCGAATAACTGGATCTTCAAAACCTAGCTCTTCGCCCATGGCGATTCGGAACTGTTGGCGCACCAAATCAATACCGGTAACTTCTTCAGAGACGGGAGGCTCAACCTGGAGGCGAGTGTTCACCTCAAGGAATGAGATAGTGCC
>JACCDM010803093.1_pt1 | contig 11344 bp, 5 predicted proteins | sample 7445851 | NCBI WGS metagenome assembly JACCDM01 (sample SAMN15323438, study PRJNA562643) | freshwater metagenome | isolation source: river surface water | place: USA:Blue River Watershed | collected 2017-08-16
GGCGGGCGGCTAGTTTGGTAGGAACCAGCAGCAGGTGCTTATTCAGGTCTATTGGGTGACCCTTGCGCCATAGCCCCTGTCCGGCCAGAAGCTCGACGAGTTTGGCTGCCGCCTCGTCGGCGATAGGGCCTCTCCAGCCACAGAAGACTCGGGAAGGGAAGGGGGGCTTGGCAGGCATTGTGACGGGGGTGACTCTGGTCTACCCGACACGTACCCGACTGCAACCCTCGCTGGCTAGGAGTTGCTAAATATTATCCACAGGGCGTGTGGGAGGCCTGCGGTACTTGAACGTCTTCCCATTAGGCTTGCGCGCCTGCAGGGCTATAGTCTCGGCGTCGCGCATACGAAGGTAGTCTCCATGCCCCTTGCTTTCTTCGGTGTGTGCGTCCTCGACCTCTGAATCAATGAGTTTGATGATCTTCAATAGCCTTACCTTCAACGTATCTATGGCGCGTTCAGAGCAGGCGTTCCCAGTGGCGTCCTTGTCTGGCCTGACTGCCAATGCTGATACACCAGGAACCAGGTCGGTGAACTTGGTATATATTGCGTCTTCTTCACCCTTCTTTTCGTTGGGGGCTTTCCCGGGGTATAAAATGATAGATGTTACCGTACCGTAGATAGCCTCGTTGTAGGTGTGCATCTTGTAGATGTCCGCCGGCTTTGCCTTGGTCGGGTCGTCTTCGCTGAGGTCGCGGACGTTATTAATCCTAAACTTGGCGTCAAAATGTATGTAGGAGGTATTCCCGGCAGTTTCAGGCCGGCGGGATGGTGACGATGCATCGCGAAGTTTGATGTAACTCTCAAGGTCGGTTACAGGGGTTTCGCCAACACGCTCAGGTTGTAAGATTTCAATGGTGTAATCAGGCTTTAGCTCGACGGAATAACTAGGGTTATGTGAACCTGCTTTACCTTTCGCTTTGAAGGATCTGTTGTAGTAAAGTGAAATGAGCAGGTTATTCCGGCTTCGAACTATGCAGAGAGGGTCGCTGGTGCTTTTGAAGATTTTAACCTGACCTTCGTCCTCGTAAGGGAGTTCTTCGTGGATCATTTTAATATCCTTTGATATTTCCTTTAGCGCTTTCTTAAGGTGGGAAATCAGCCAAAGTTCGTATAATTTTGGCGCATCCCTGTTTTCAGCCTCTGGTGAAAGTAGGCCTTGTGATGATAGTTCCTTGATGCTCAGGCCGAGGTTGCTTGTAATCCAGGCCCGGAAAAGCTCTCGATAACCAGGGCGCTTCTGCAGTACTTGACTTTGAAACGGTATGGTTTGGATATCGGCACATTCCTTGAATGGGGCAAGACGTAGAAGTCTCCCGCATTCCTCGGCATAGGCTTTGGCGTCCGCTGCGTGAACTTTGCCATAGCGAGACGCCTTTTTGTGGATTGCCTCGCACGCATCTTTGAACTGACGCAGGGCGAATCTTGTAAATTGGTTTGGCGGGGTGTCGACAGACTCCAAGCGCTTGTCTTCGAGAACTTCAGCAGGTTTAAGCCTGCGATTCCCTGGGTGTCCTGATCCGCTGTTTGCCCACCTAATCCGCGAGATGGGATCTTGCATGGCATAGCGTCCATTGGCGGCCGATGCGGGTAGCCACTTGTGTGAAGAGATCAGTTTGGTGTGCGTCTTCGATTTGATAATCGCGCAGCTACTTTTGAGTCTGTTCAAAGGTAGCGCAGCCTTGAGCAGGATATACTTACCGAACGCATTCTCCTTGTTGGCTGGAGAGCCAGCCTTCAGGTGGGCGGAGGTAATACTAGCATTGTCAACAATCTGGTCTAGGGCTTCCTCCGTGAGATCCTTTAGCATTCGAAGGTATTCATCTTCGTAACCTATCTTAAGCGAAGTTGATTCAACTTGGACGTACGTTTCTCCGTCCAACCTAATTACCGCTGAACCTAGGAAGTTCTTAAAATTAAAAGTCCCAATCGAATTACCTTCATGGCCGATTTTATTATTCAACGACCCCCAGGTAAGATTGCTTAGTTTCTCGTGAGGCTTGGCTTCGGAGATAGGTTTTCCTGCCGTTCCGCTTAAGAGTGCCCATGAATATTTTGTATTTTCTAGCAGTCTAAGACTGCTGAGGAAACTCGAGGAATCTAGGGTGATACGGAGCTCTGGTCCTGTCAGGGTTGGAGAAAAGACATCCACCTTTTCTCCGTTTGGAGTAGGCACTTCCTTCCATTCGTCTTGGGTGCTCGGCCATTGGAAGTCTACCTTATCCACATAACTGGTTGCTCCGAGGTAAAGTGCCGAATCGGTTGGCAGTCCGCGTTTCTTAATGAGGAAAAACGTCGGATCTGAGGTGCTCGCTTCAAATGTTAGACCTGGAATCCCTTTTGAAAGCTCGATCAGTTCACTTGGTTCTAAAGTCTCTTCGAAAACGCCGGCCGGTATGGTCGTGAATCTTCTAAGATCATCGTCTTCCGAAGTTAATTTGGTGTAGTCGATTTCGTGGTGAGATGCGGATTTGCCGATTACTTTTACATGCAAAAAATCTCCGTTATCATGGCTTTCTGAAATGATCAATCCGTCGGAATCGGAGAACTCATCTGGTACAAAGAAAAGTCTACGATCGTTAAGGTCACTGTTTTCTAGCCAGATTTTCCTGGATTCGCCTGCCGATGACGGGGTCCCGATGAAATGCCAATTAGACTTTTCGTTTTCCCGAAAAAGAAACCAAGAAACACGCTTTATAGCCGCTGCTTTCACTGGATGAAGCTCACGAAATGCTCTCTATCCAGGGTGGCCTTCATGGCGCCAAGTTTTTCGCGACATTTTGTGAGGTCGCCCATGGCGTCCGACGTCGCAAGGAATTTATTCTGCAGGTGTAGGAGTAGGTTTTCGGTCGTCTCCTTGTCTCCGTCCTTAGTTGTGATCGTAAGAGTTTCAGCGGAACCGTTTAGTTTCGGAAGGATTTTCTGCAGGAACGCTAAATCAATCAGGTCGTTTAGAGCTGGTGGCTCTCCCAGTATGTCGGCGTTTTCTTTGAGCAGTCTGTGGCTGATGAAGATATAGTCTGCAGTTTCCTGTGCTGTTCTGTGCGAAAAACTGAAACGAGTTTTACTTAAGGTCCTCCAGGCGTCCATGATTCGCTTTTCGATGACTTTCTTATCGTCCTCTTTGTCTGTGAAAATATCTACCGATTTGCGGAGCTTCATGACGCGGTTCTCTTTGAAGAGCATGCCGGACAGGGCATCAGTCCATATGCCTTTCTCGCTTTCCTTTTTAAGTTCATCGGCGGTTTCCGTATCAGCTGTTTTTTCCCAGCTGGCTTTTAGGCCTGCGGTAATCTGAGCTTCATCTGGCTTGAACTCTATCACGTGGGCGCGGTCCAGCACCTTTGGGCTGAACATGTGGGTGGTCTCGTCGATGTTGACCGTGCCGATGACGAATAGGTTATCAGGCCACTGGATGCGTTGTTCGACCTTTCCTTCGACGTTTCCGTCGGTGGAAGGCATGCCATCTTTGTTCGCGTGCAGCTTGATGGTCGAGGCTTCGGTATCGATCTTCTTGGACTCCATGATGCTAAGGAAGTCGGAGAAGTATCTTTCTACATGGGACAGATTCATCTCATCCAGGATGAGGAAAAAAGGTCGATCCGGATTTCGTGAAGCCCTGATGATCAGATCTAATGCTTTGGGCACGGTGTAGGTAGGGCTCGAACCGAGGATATTCTCGTAGCCGAGAAGAGGGCGGGTGTCTGTCCAGTCAGCGCCTACGGCAACGACTTCATACTCTGCTGCCTCGCCGGCGGCCTGCTTGCGGCAGATTTTTCGTGCTACTTCTATGGCGCACTTCGTCTTACCTGTGCCAGTCCCTCCGGCAAGTATGACGAATGGTTTGGACGCTAACGATGTGATTAGTCGGGTGGTTGTGTTCATTAAAGTATTCTCGTTTGAATTTGATTTCGATAGGGTGTTGTCGCCAATGAGCGTAGGTTTATACCCAAGTGCCTCTAGGCGCCTAAAGCATGGCCTGCCTGCGCCGCCGATAAAATCTGAACCTTTAAGTTTAATACCCGTTGCAATTTCATAGGATAGGGCGATCAGTGGCTTTGGAGGGTATGATTCCCCATCAATTTCCACTTCATATCGAACGGCTTCATCAAAGCCCTCAGGCGTGCGGTTCTTATCAAGTTTTTTTGCCGCTTTTTTAATGTCACCCTCACCAATTACTTCGAAGAATTCGGTTGGTTCGTCTGGGTAACGTTGTGCGTTTATGCAATTAGCAGGAAACCCGAGTTTTTTGAATAGTTCGGATGCCTGTGAGTTTATCGGCGTGAGTTCTTCACCGGCCGATTGTAGAAACACATCAGGATTGTCCTCCCACTCTTTTTTAAATCTGTGGTAAACTTTCTCGGCGTTACCCGTATGCTTTCCGCCGTCCCTTATCTCGTCAAAATTAGTCACCTTCAGCGACCAGCTTCCACGGTTTCTTTTATTTTTACGACTTAAAGCGATTAGACTGTAATCACATCCGTAATCAGTGTTCTGAAGTTTTATGCCTGTTCTTTTGGTGGCGAGGTGAAGAAAGTACGCGAACCTATGATCACTATCACTGAAGAGGTTTTTTTGTGACATATGTAGCTTTTAGTTTATTTATATCCTTCGCCTTTACTGCGTCTCGTGACTAGATGGATGTGTATTCTGAATAATCATTCAGAGGGTTTTTATGTCAACAATTGCCGCATCATGATGTCATGGATCCAAATGACACGACCGACCTTTTGCTGTAGTTGCAGGTTTCAGGGTTGAGCTTTTATGATGTTTTTAATGTAGTTTTTATTTAACCAAAAGCAGCGGTGTTTCTCTGTGCCAGGGTATTTGTCGTAGCGTGATTTTGAGTCGTGCGGCCGGACATGGATGATTCGATTGCTTTTCTGGCCTGGCATTTCTTCGTAGGCTCCATCTCGCGCTTTCTCTACGGACAGCCTCCAGGCCTTTTCGGCCTCATCAAGGTCAGCTTCGGGGAGTGAGTGGAAGATTGCCTTCTCAAATACGGGATCTTTTCCTTTGTCCATCTCGCGCAGGAAGATGAATAGGAACCGGTTGGTAAGCATGCTGTAGAGTTCGGAATCCTCCCAAACGTCCTCGGCGGCCAGTTCGTTGTACTTAAAGTGGGGGAACGAGACAGCCTCAGCTGGGATACCGTTGGTCTGTATGCGCACGGTCTTGATCTGAAGGCCGGTGTTCTTGAACTCCGCCAGGTTGTCGGATTCTTGATCTTGGCTGCCGGAGAGTATCTTGTTCAGGAATTTGCGCATCCGTCGGGCATGCTTGTCCTTGCTCTCAAACTTGCCAGTTATGCTTAGTTCTTCGCAAATTTGCACCGTGGTCTTTCCGGCGTACTTGTTGAGGCGCTTCGTGACGAAGTCCTCGAAGCGGTCCTTGGCCTTTCGGTAGAGGTCCATGCCGTCCAGGTGGATTTCGGGCTCAGGTGCTTTGCCTCCGGCCCTATGGCTCAGGAGGCGCTCGTAGATTTGTGATACGAAGGCCTGCTTGAGGGCAAAGGCGCGCGGTTTTGCTTTTTCCTTATTGTTCGCTTGCTTGACCCTGTCTGTGGCCTTTGCGCCCTTAGTGCATGCACCTAAGATGTTTGTCAGGCTTTCGCTGATTAAGTGAGCGTCGCCGGCTTCAACGTAGGATCTAATTAGTTCCCAGTCCTCTCGTATCATCCGTAGTTCAGTGGCGTCCGGCATCCAATGGTCGACCAAGAGGACCTTGAGGCCCAAGACGTCAGCGCCTTTTGCATACTCGTAGAAGATCAGGACTAGGCTGCTGAGCTTTTTCTTTGCGTGGCTGGTTTCAAAGGTCTCCTTGAGGATAGATTTCTCTTCTTCTTGATCGCCTCCGCCGAAATTAATCATGCAGATGACCAGGCGCTCCTTGGCGCTAAGCTTGGTGCTACGTCCTGACTTAACCCGCTTAAGGCCAGTACACTTGAGTTCGGCCCAGCCCAGGTCAGGTTCCTTGTCGGAGTTGGGTCGGTAGTAGAAGTGGCCGGCTTCAATAGCGTTGCCGAATTTGCCTTTGGCCTTGCCGGTGCAGTACTTGGCTGCCTCTTCCATGACTAGGCCGAGCTCCTTGGGTGGAACTAGGGCGTTGATGGCTTCCCTGAGCGTTCGTCCCTCTAACTTCCGTGCATGGCACATGACCGACTCTCGGTCTGAAGGGTCGTAGGGTGCGTTTGGGAATAGCAGAAGAACTCCCGTTGCCATGCTTAAAACTGCGATTAACTGTCGACCTAGACGAGGCCTAATTCCTAATGATTTTGGCGCTTATAGTCAGGCTTTAGAGGGTCTCTCGCGGAACGCTTTACTTGCTAGGCTTAACTCCTACCAACGCCGCCCCGATGTTTTGGACGATTCCGACAACCAGGGCATTACCCATGAAGAACGCGCGGTGCTTGGGGTCTACTTCCGTGACTTTTCCATCAAGCATGCAGAATCGTGTGTGGCCTGCGTCGAACATGTTTCCTTGCTCTAGTTCCTCGGGGGTGAGGCGTCGGAAGTTGCCGGCTTTGATGCAGTCATGGTCGAGCACTTTTCCCTTCTTTGCCCAGTTCTTAGCGCATTCCCGGCAGATGACGTGCTTGAAGCGGGAAGGGGACGAGCCACCTTCCGACGTGATGATTGTCCGGAAAGGCCGGTCGAGCGGGTCGGGCATCGGAAGGGGGCCCTCCTTGAACTCGTAATCGAAGCGCGTATCGGCGATGAGCTGCCAAGGCACGTTCACTTGTTTGCCACTTTCTTCGTCGGTGATGACGACGGGTTTTCCAGCCGATGGGTTTTCTTTCCAATACTCGGCTAGGACTTTGCCCCAGGTTCGTTTCTGGGAATTGCTCAGCTTAGCCTTGATACCTGCTTTCTCAAACAAAGCCTGGATGTGGCTGAAGGTCGTCAGATAATTGGTGCGCGTCTCGGTCTTGTTGCCCTTTTGGTAAACCCAGGATTTGAGCGACTTACTATCGATGATGAACTCTTCGGGGATCTTCTCTTCGGGCTGGGACAGCAGGTCCCCAAGATTGATGCGAGTACCTTTATGGCTCGGGTATACTTTGGCCGTCCACACTTCAGGTTTCCCTGATTTAGTGGGAATCATCAAACCCGCGCTCTTGAAAGGGTCGTGTTTGGCGTTTCCTTTGTTGAAGTTTTCGGTCAGCTCGTGGGGCTCGCCCTCGATGATGGTATGGTCAGGGCTCCAGCTAGCCTTTTCGAATAGTTCCAGTTGGGTCGTCTTCTCGGAGTCCTCTTCGGATTCATCATCGTTATCTTCGATGATAGATGCGGGCTTTGTCGTCGGGACGGGGAGGGCACGAGCAAGGATTCCGTCGTTTAGGAGGACATTCTCGGGCGACTGCTTGGCTCGCAATTTCCCAAGTTCTTCGTTGGACTTGTAGGCGACGATGAAGACTCGGCGGCGACGCTGAGGCATGCCGTATTCGGCGGCGTTTATTACTCGCCACTCGACCACGTAGCCAAGGTCGGCCAAGCACTTGAGCATGATGGAGAAATCCCTGCCACGCTGCTTGGCGGGTGATTTCACCAAGCGGTCTACGTTTTCAAGAATAAGGAACCTGGGTTCGTACTTCTTGGCGATTTCGTAGATAGACCACCATAGCACGCCTTTCTTGCCTTCGATGCCGCGCGACTGGTTGTTCGGCTTTGCTACCGAGTAGTCTTGGCAGGGGAAGCCACCTACGAGCACGTCGTGGGGAGGAACTTCGCCTGATGCGATGGCATCCTCAATCAGTTTATTCGAATGCTTAGAGCCCTTTTCCTTTCGGAAGGCGTATTCGTAGACGCGCGATGCCCATTGCTTGGCGCTACCGGGTTCATACTGGTTGCTCCAGACGACCTTGAAGGCTTTGCCCTTGAGCACATTTTCAAGCCCGATGCGGAAGCCGCCCACGCCGGCAAATAGCTCGACCACTCTGTAGGGCTTGCTTGGTGCCTTTAGCGAGGCCTTGGGCTCCTTGGACTGTTCAGATTTCCTCTTCTTGAAGCTGTCGATGACCCTTTGGGCGAAATCTAGGGCAGCTTTGAGGGTGCGGGAAGAGGGCTTTTTGGTCTTAGAAGGGGGCATGGTCTAGGAGTCTGGTCCCGGTCGCACCCAGATCAATCCCAAATCATGTCCCGTGGCAAGATCGATTTACCCCTGCTCGGAATAAATCTTCAGACTCTAGGAGTGTTATCAATCAGACGTCTCTTCATCATCTTCATCTTCGGATGAGATTTCTCCTTGGGCTTGGATTGATTCTTTTTTGTCCAGTAAGCCAGCCCCTTCGGCCTTGGTCAGAAGCAGTTTCTTTCGCGCCTCGATGAATGTCGCATAGGTTTCTTTCGTCCATACCGTCGGGGGCTCTGGAATCAGGTGGTTTTCCATGAACAGCTTTTTGGCCCCAGCTGATTCTTTTTCGATCAGTTCGAGGTATTCGTGGAGAGGGAGAGCCTTTTTGTCTGCCGAATTTTCTTTCGTGGTCAGTGGTGCCAGGTTGGCAAGTTGGTCGATGTCGCTCTTTGGTATTTCGAGTTTCTTAAGGAGTGATTGCGGTACGAGATGATCTATATCCCTCTTGTTTTGTGGGTTTGAAGGTCTGAAATCAAGACCGGTGAGCATGGCCTGCATAAGGAATAGGACCTTCGATTTCTTTTTATAACTATTCGCGAGGAGCTGGGCTTCTGTGAACTTGATGGATTTGCCGGTCTGTTGCTCGCAAAGCGTCAAAAGTTTTGCGGCATCTAGGTCCTGGTCTTTGCTGAGTTCATCACAAAGTAGGTCGAGTAGGGTGTCCTTTGAGCCTGAAAACACTGAGGAAGTCGCAATCTTAGAGATAAATAGAGCAGCTTGTTGCTTGTTCTTTTCCGTTTTCCATTTTTCTGGCCATTTGTAGGCGAAGTACATCAACGGAAGGGCTGAGTTCTTGTAGGTGAAAAGCTTGATATCGTCGATGGGCGTGTAGGCCGGCATGAAGTCGACGATATTGGTTACTGCTCCAGAAATCTTAGCCCAGTCGCCCTGAATTTTCCTGAGCATCTCCGGGTCGCGGAATTTTTCGACCTTATAGGCCGCTTTTTTACCGAAAATCATCAGGCAGAACTTCAGGATGAAGTCTTGCTGGAACTCGAATTTGTTCTTCTTGAGGTCTTCGCGGAGGTCATTGATTTTGAATACTGCTGCATCCCAGTCGCTGCTCAGCAGGGCGAATAGAAGCTCTGATTTCTCAAGCTTAGTTCCCCCGTTGTTTGTTCTAACGAATATCTCGACGATATCGCTTTCAGTGAATTTATCCTTATCTACGACCGCATCGATAAGGACGTAGTTTATAAGCTGGTCCGATGCGAAGTATTGAACGAAAGCTGCAGTATACTCTTCGATTTGTTCTAGTTCTGCCGGAGTTGGTTTCACTCCGCTTTCTTCCAGTTTTTTCTGACAGAACTTCCTCAGTTTATAAGCATTGGTGTAACCCATCATTTCCTTGACTGTGATGCGATGCTCGAAGCCGTCACTGTCTGGGTTGATGAATTCGAATTTATACTTAAGGGGTGGATCCGAGTTTGTTAGCTTGGGGTCGCTAGCATTGGCGAGTATGTCAAAACACAGCACCTTGCCTAGATAGGTGCCTCTTGTGCCTATAAGCAGGGCTTGGAGTCGTTGCTGTCCATCTAGTACGAGGTGCTTTTCCTTTTCGTCAGCCGGCGTGAATAGAGCTCTGGGGTCGATGTCTTTCGTGAAGATTTCAGTGAACTTCCTCTGGCTTAGCTTCTGCTTGGTTTTCCAGATAAGCAGGGATCCGATAGGGTACCCCCTCATGACGGAATCGAACAGCGCCACGATCTTTTTGTCCGACCACACGAACTTTCTTTGGATGGCGGGCAGGAAGTACCCTCCGTCGGCATTGATCTTGTCGAGTATGGTGTTTAGGTGGTCTGACTTGTGGCTCATGGCCTCTGGAATGACTACTCTGCCAGTATTGGCAATGTTTAGGGCTTATAATTCTTAAGCTTAATAGGAAATTCTGCGTGCAACCCTCGTTTCCTAGGGCATGGTGGTTGGGTCATGATTCCCCCTTCTGACGGTACATCCTCCAATTCCCCTATCGACGCCATTGAGACGACCCTCGGCGAGTTGCTCTCCGGCGAGTCTCAGTTGCGTATTCCTATTTACCAGCGCCCGTTCACTTGGGGCAAGAAGGGTGATCCGGGCTGCAACGACAAGCTGGTCAAATTCGTGGAGAGCATTGGAGATATCATCTTGGAAGACGCGACATGCGGTAAGTTCTTCGGGTTCCTTGTTTGTCTGCCTAAGCCTGAGTCACGTGTGGATGTTGAGCCCTATTATAACGTAATCGATGGCCAGCAGCGTTTGACGACCCTGTCACTGATTTGCCTTGCTGCTTGCGATGTGGCGCAGGCTTCCGTTGTCGGACCTTGCCCCAGGGATGAAAAGGACGCCGTCGCGGACTTCATCCTCAGGACTAGGGAGAAATTCATCCTTTTTAAGGATAAAGTCGTTCCTGGCATGCCCATTTCGGTAGACGCCCTGCGTTTGCGTCCGGCCAGGGATGACAGGGAGGCCTACGTCAAGCTCGTTAACGGCGATATGCCGGCGGCTGATTCTCCGATCGCGAATGGATACAGGATCGCACGTCAGACGATTGAGGAGCTTATTTCTGATGGGTTTTCCGTGAAGTATTCTGACACCGACCCGAGGGTGATTGACCGCATCAGCCGTTTCTTCGAGGGTGTCGAGAAGATGCACGTGGTGCAGATGCGTATCGTGCGAGAAGAGCTCGGAGTAAACTCCATCTTTGAAAGCATCAACTACGCCGGAGAGCGCCTCTCTGACTATGACTTGATCCGAAATAAGGTGATCGAGGGATTCGAACCCTCTGCCGATTCGGAATCAAATTACGAGAAGCGTTGGGAAAAGATGGAGGATGCTTTCCGCGAGGCTTTTGGTTCTGAGGACTATGAACGGAAGCTCGAATCTTTCATTCTATATTACCTCCGCATCAAAGCTGCGTCGTCTAGCATGGGGAGTTCAGCCGGCGTTTCCGCCAGCAATGTGTTCAAGAAGTTCATCGAGCTTGTTTTTCATACTTCGAAGTCAGACCCTCGACGTCAGGTCATTGCTGATGCGGAGTTTGACGAAATCCTCACTTATTCGTTCCGTTATCTTCGATTGGTACGGCCGGCACATACGCCCTCGGCGATCCTTCCGGTGCTGCCCGCAGGAATAGCGAAGACATGTGCGTGGTCTGACTCCACGGTCTTATCCCTTCAGTCGTTTGGGCGACTCGGTGTCGATGCCCCGATTCCATTCCTGTTGGAGTTCGTCGCCC
>JACCDM010868109.1_pt1 | contig 11325 bp, 7 predicted proteins | sample 7445851 | NCBI WGS metagenome assembly JACCDM01 (sample SAMN15323438, study PRJNA562643) | freshwater metagenome | isolation source: river surface water | place: USA:Blue River Watershed | collected 2017-08-16
AATCTCAAAGTTTGAATATCCACATTCAAGATGTCAACTTTGGTAAATTAACATCTATGCACTTCCACGCTTGGAAGCTCGGTTTGAAGACAGGTATGTATTACCTACGTACGAAAGCGGCAGCAGATGCGATCAAGTTTACAATTGAAAAACAAGCTGAAGTTGCTATCGAGCAAACAAATGATGTGAATGAGACTGAGTTGCAATATGCAGCACACGCCGCACAAGCAGCCGCATCATTTTCGACAGATGAAGCACAAAACAAGGCTGACATGACCTGTTCATTGGATAATCCAGAGGCATGTGAAGCATGTGGATCGTAATTAAACACTTGAATAACACTCGAAAATCACTTAGCTGCCCAGTTAAGTGATTTTTGTGTTTAACCCGCGAATCAAAACCCATGGGGAATAAAACGATTCTTGTTTCAGCTTTTTTTGGTCTGATGATACTCGGATTCGTTTTGAGATTTTATCACATCGGATCATTCAGCCTCTTTGGTGATGAAAAGCAGAGCATCATGATCGCCGTTGGAAACACCAATATCGGCGGGATGTATGACCTGATGCAACCTGGTAAATACTTTACCCCGGGAGATTTTTGGGCTCCTCGCGGAATAAATGCGTGGCTCGATGCAGACGCACGAGGTGACGTTAGCGGAAACAGTCTGGTTCACGATATGTTGCTCAAACTGGTAGCATTCATTTTTGGCAAAGGTGATGCAACCCTACGTAGTATTTCAGTCATTTTTAACATGATGACCGTTTGGCTCATGTTCTACTGGTCACGCAAAATCTACCCCAAAATTACCTGGCAAATTGCCTTGTTGGCATTTGCAGTGATTGAACCGTTTTTTGTGGTGTATAGCCAACAAGCCCGTAATTATGCAACTTCGATGTTTTTTGCGACGGCATCCAATTTCTTTTATTGGAAACTTATTTACCCCAAAGGTGAACAAGGGATCAAATCGAAGGATTTGACGGGGTGGATATTAACGAGCATATTGGCGCTTTTTTCTACTTATTTAACTGCTCTAGTGCTCGTCGGTCAAGGTGTATATGCCCTTCTGAATTTGCGTTCAAAAGAAATATGGACACGCTTAAGTGTAGGTGCAGTCGTCATTTGTATCCCTTTTCTTGCTTGGATGATTCTAGGTCCCGGTCGGTATTTTTTAGCTTATCAAGCAGATGCTGGGGCTCAATATTTAGCTTACTTAAACGCAAATGGCCCAATACCTGGCTGGATCGAGGCAGCTAATTTTAGTAATTTATTGAAACGGACCGTGATGATTTTGTCAGATATGTTTTTTTGGACGAATGATTTGTACGCCAAGCAGGGGTATCGTTTCGGTGGTGTTGCTTTAGTGCTTTTTGGTTATGGCCTATATACCTGGCTGAGAGATATCGCACCTGAAAAGCGCCGTATCTATATATTCGGTTTAATTCAAATTTTACTACCTATTTTGGTGTTAATTGGAACAGCGATTAATGCAGGAACAACTACCGGATTTTTTATCCGCTATGCCGGATTTGGGCTTCCATTTGGCATTTTCATCTCGGTAGGTTTTATGGAATTTGTTTTCCAGAAGCCAATTTGGATTCGTTTGGTAGCAGGTTTGTTTGTGTTTATCCAGGCCTATTTTTTAGTGTTTGCCTTCTTACCTCTTTATCAAGATAAGCCTCAAAAATACACATCTTCTACCGGTCGCATTCGAAATCCCTACATTCGAATTGCGGACAAATTGCATGAACAATATGAAGTGGGTGACACCATTTTATATCCATCCCAAGTGACAAATTTTCTAAATTCAAAGCATTTGGCGGGAGGTACTTACAGTGTTGCAGATGCGCAATTAGTTAATTTATATTTGTCGCCATCAGATAAATTTATCCAACGAATCGATACGCTGCGAAAAGATTCCGTAATTTTAAAGCGAAAAAATGGGGCACAAATCCTGATTTTTGATTTTAACCAAGGTAAATACCGCTATTAATTTATGTCCAATTCGACACCCCAAGTTTCATTTGTTATCCCTGTCTACAACGAAGAAAGTAATCTTCCTATGTTAGTCGAACGCTTGGTGAAAATCATGGATCAATCTCCAATTACGCTGGAGGCGGTGTTAATCGATGACGGTAGTCGGGATAATTCGCGCACCATGTTGCAACAATTAGCCTTGAGTGATCCCCGTTTTCATATCGTTTTACTTTCTAGAAATCACGGACACCAATTGGCATTAACAGCTGGTTTATCTGTTGCCCGCGGATCCGAAGGCGTTTTTGTATTAGACGGCGACTTGCAAGATCCACCTGAATTATTGGAAACTTTTTACGCAAAACATCAAGAAGGCTATGACGTCGTCTATGCTGTTCGTGAAAAACGTAAGGAGATTTTCTACAAACGTTTTGCCTATTTTATTTTCTATCGGATATTAAAGAAAATTGCCAATATAGACATCCCGTTAGATAGTGGTGACTTCTCTTTTATCAGTCGGCGTGTGGTTAATGTGCTCAATAAAATGCCTGAAGAGAGTCGTTTTATTCGTGGTATGCGTACTTGGATTGGCTTTAAACAAATTGGTATTGCATATGATCGTCAAGAACGTGCGTCTGGCGATTCTAAATATTCATTTAGCAAATTAGTCCAACTTGCACTTAACGGGATTTATAATTTCAGTGAATTTCCGATCAAGTTTGTGACTTCGTTAGGTGGCTTTGCCATTATCTCATCGGTTATCTATTTGATTTCCGTTATTATCAAGAAACTGTTTTTTGATCAAGTCATTGAAGGTTTTACCGCCTTGCTATTTGTGATTATTTTGTTTGGTGGAATTCAATTGATGGCGATCGGGGTACTGGGAGAATACATTTTGCGTATTTTCTTCCAGTCAAAGAGTCGGCCTAATTTCATCATCGAAAAAGAAATTTGTGCAGGTAAATATGTAGATGAATAAGATGAAGATATCGGATTGGTGCTTACGGTTATTTTATGTGGATGCTGTTCTTGAACTATTAGCACCTTGGTTCTTCCCCGATTTACGTTTTGTGACCAAGCCACTTCTCATGCTTCTGTTAGCTGGGTTTGTTGGCCTCGAATCCAAATCCCTATTATTTGTGTTATTATTTGCCTTTTTGGGCGATGTGTTCTTGTTGGTGCCCGGTGAATCTCCCTTGTACTTTCAGTTAGGCTTGGGGAGTTTTTTAGTTATGCAATTTGCCTATATCCGTTTATTTCATCTTCGCTCGAAAGGACTTTGGCATTGGTCATTGTTTCCTATTGCCATGTATGTTGTGAGTTTACTCGCGTTTTTATGGCCGCACTTGGCTGATGCATTGCTTATTCCTGTTGTCGTCTATGCCATGGCACTCGGTGGAATGCTTTATTTCGCGATTAAATTACGTGACCAATTGCTTTTCTTGGGAGCCCTGTTTTTTGTTATTTCAGATAGTTTATTGGCTTTAGGTAAGTTTTATTATGCTATTCCGGGGAATTCCTTCTGGGTCATGAGTACTTATATACTCGCACAATTGTTACTCATCACACGTTTGCGTAAATTGCAGCTTACGAATTAATTCTGGGTTCACATGATCAAGCAGGAAGTTGCATCTGTTTTAGCCGACTTATCGGAAAAATTACAAGGAAGTTTATTTACGGATACCGTCATGAAGACCTTGTATGCCACGGATGCATCCGCCTACCGCGAAATGCCTTTGGGCGTTGCGATTCCTGAAACCCAACAGGATATTGAAACGTTGATTGCTTTCGCTGATAAGCATCAAATTCCGCTAATCCCACGCACTGCCGGCACCTCTTTAGCTGGCCAGGTTGTTGGCTCCGGATTAGTAGTTGACGTATCTAAATTTTTCAATCGCATTCTGGAAGTAAACAAAGAGGAATCTTATGTTTGGGTTGAGCCAGGTGTTGTGCGTGATGTGTTGAATGTGGAGTTGAAAAAGCACGGTTTATTTTTTGGCCCTGAGACTTCTACTGCAAATCGTGCCATGATTGGTGGGATGGTTGGGAATAACTCATGCGGTTCTAATTCAGTCATCTATGGATCTACCCGTGATCACGTATTGGCCGTAGAAGGCTATTTGTCTGATGGTACCTGGGTGACTTTTGAGGCGGAAGATCCGTTTGAAACAGTAAAGAAATTGCCAGCAGGAAGTAGACTGCATTCGATTTATACGCACACGTTGGATGCTTTAAGTAATCCAACGAATCAGCAAAATATTCAATCCGAATTTCCAAAGCCAAGTATTAAACGACGTAATACGGGTTATGCCGTGGATATGTTGTTGAATTCCAATGCATTTATTGCAGATAAACCTGCGTTCAATTTTTGTAATTTATTAGCAGGTTCAGAGGGTACGCTGTGTTTTGCGACACGCATTAAACTGCATGTAGATGCTTTGCCTCCTGCCCATTTGGGATTGGTTTGTGCGCATTTTAATACGATTGATGAGGCGTTGCGGGCCAACTTGATTGCATTGAAATTCAATCCTTCAGCGTCAGAGTTGATGGATCATTATATTTTAGAATGTACCAAGGCCAATGCCGAACAAAGTCAAAATCGGTTCTTTGTTGAGGGAGATCCCGGGGCCATATTAGTTGTTGAACTACGTGCCGATGACGCTGAGAGTTTAGCGAAACAAGCGCAAGAAGTTGAGAAAGCGATGCGTGCGGCAGACTTGGGATATCATTTTCCATATGTGACCGGAGGTGACGTGAAGAAGGTTTGGGATTTACGTAAGGCAGGTTTAGGCTTACTTTCTAATCTTCCAGGTGACGAAAAAGCTGTTGCTGTTATTGAAGATACGGCGGTAGACGTCAACGATTTGCCTGCATTTATTGCTGAATTTAACGAGATATTAGCGGCTAATAATCTTTATTGTGTGCACTATGCCCACGCGGGTTCGGGGGAATTACACTTGCGCCCAATTATCAATTTAAAGACAGAAGAAGGCCACAAACAATTTCGCCATATCGCGGAAGAGATTGCGCGCTTAGTGAAAAAATATCAAGGGTCACTTTCAGGGGAACATGGGGACGGTCGATTACGTGGTGAATTTATCCCTTGGATGGTGGGTGAGGCGAATTACCAATTAATGCGCGAGCTAAAATCTTGGTGGGATCCCAAGGGAATTTTCAATCCCAATAAGATTGTGGATACGCCACCGATGGATACATTCTTGCGCTATGAGGCGGGCCAACAAACCCCTGAGTTTCATACAGCGTTCAGGTATAAAGATCAAGATGTATTGCAGCATGCGGAGCAATGCAATGGATCAGGTGATTGTCGGAAAACGCCTGTTTCTGGCGGTACGATGTGTCCTTCTTTCATGGCTACGCGAAATGAAAAGGAGACAACTCGTGCACGTGCCAATATTCTTCGTGAATTTTTGACACGTTCTACGCAGCCAAATCGCTTTAATCACAAGGAGATTAAAGAGGTAATGGATTTGTGTTTGGCATGTAAAGGCTGTAAAGCGGAATGCCCATCGAATGTCGATGTGGCCAAGCTAAAAATGGAATTTTTATACCAGTACCAAAAAGAAAACGGCACCCCGTTGCGCAGTTGGTTAGTCGGTCATTTTGCCACTATTTCTTCTTTCGCTTCCTATGTACCTGCACTTTATAATCTAGTGATGGGTACGCCATTTTTGCGCCGTATATCGAATCGATTAGTGGGCTTCCATCCGGAGCGCACGATGCCTTTGTTGGCCAACCAAACGCTTTGGTCTTGGTTGAAAGGGCGGAAATCCATGGATGCGAAGAAGGCCGTTTATTTGTTTGTGGATGAATTCACCAACTATAATGATGCTGAAGTGGGGAGAAAAGCGGTGCTTTTGCTAGAAGCTTTAGGCTACGAAGTTCGTACGATGGCGCATCCGATTTCGGGTCGCTCATTCTTGTCGAAAGGGATGTTAGATGAGGCGCGCAAATTAGCTCAATCCAATGTGGAATTGTGGTCATCATTCGTGACGGAAGAAATTCCATTAGTGGGTATTGAGCCATCGGCAATTTTAACGTTTAGAGATGAATATCCAGATTTAGTTTCGGATGCGTGGTTGGCAAAAGCCCAGGAACTAAGCAAAAATGTACTTTTATTAGAAGAATTTATAGCACGTGAAGCTGATGCGAAGCGTATTGATAAAAAATTATTCAAAGCTGATAAACGCTTGTTGAAGCTGCATGGACATTGCCAACAAAAATCCATGAGTTCATTGGTGGCTGCCAAAAAAGCCTTGTCATTACCTGAAAATTTTGAGGTACAGTTGATTCCGTCTGGATGTTGCGGGATGGCAGGATCTTTTGGATATGAGAAGGAGCACTATGATTTGTCGATGCAAATCGGGGAATTAGTGTTGTTCCCAACGGTGCGAGCGCAAGGGCCTGAGGTCGAAATTGTGGCTTCTGGAACAAGTTGCCGACATCAAATTCACGACGGTACGCAACGCCACGCGAAGCATACCGCCGAGATATTATTTGAGGCGCTGGCTTAATTAAAAGCGCCAGCGGACAAAAGCCTCCATGGCCTCGTACTCAGCGAGGCCTAATTTATTATACAATTCTGCTGTGCCGCGGTTACGCTCTTCGGCACGTTGCCAAAATTCCCGTGAATCTTCACCTTGGAATACGACACCATCCTTTTGGGATTGGTGTTTGAAAATACCCATACGTTTCTTGAAAACTTGGTCGGGTGACATAGGGACTGCCATTTCAATTTGATCGATATCCCATTCAGCCCAGGCTCCTTTGTACAACCAAACCCAGCAATTCTTCATGTATTCACGGTGTTTCAAGCGGGTAATCGCCTCAAAAATTGCGTCTAAACATACTTTGTGGGTTCCGTGTGGATCGGCTAGGTCGCCAGCGGCGTAGATTTGATGTGGCTGAACCTCCTCGATAATATCCATGATTAATTGGATATCAGGTTCGGTCAATGGCTTTTTACGAATGGTTCCGGTTTCATAGAAAGGCATATTTAAGAAATGGGCATTCTCTTTTTTAATGCCAACGAACCGACACGTGTTTTTAGCCTCACCTTGGCGAATGAGCCCTTTGATCTCGCGAACGGATTCAATGTCTACTTCGGAGTCACGCTTCCCTTTCAGGAACTTAACTGATTCTTTATAGATCTTATTCGCTTTCGCGTTGCTGCTATCAAATTTTTCGTTGAAGTCAATCACAAATTCAGCAAAACGTAATGCTTCATCGTCCGCTACGGCAATGTTGCCGGATGTTTGATAAACAACATGAACGTCATGTCCTTGGTCATGCAAACGTTGGAAAGTTCCTCCCATGGAGATGATATCATCGTCGGGGTGGGGGCTAAAAATGATGACTTTTTTGCGTGCTGGGAAAGCGCGTTCCGGTCGATGGGTATCGTCCGCATTCGGTTTTCCGCCTGGCCATCCCGTGATGGTATGTTGTAAGTAATTGAATACTTCGATGTTAATGTCGTGCGACTGACCGTATAGGGACAATAATTCAGACATGCCATGTTCGTTATAATCTTTCGTTGTCAGTTTCAGAACAGGCTTATTAAGCGTAAGCGAAAGATGCGTGACCGCTTTTTTAATCATGTTGCGATCCCAAGTAACGGAATCTACGACCCATGGAGTTTTGATGCGCGTTAATAGGGACGCAGCGGTTTCGTCTAAAACGAAGGTCGTGTTCGGATGCTGCTGTAAATACGAAGCAGGGATGTCTGAAGTTACAGGCCCTTCTACGGCACGTGCAACACTTTCCGCTTTATGCTCACCCCAGGCGAGTAAAACGATGCGTTTGGCGTGCATAATTTTATCAATCCCAAGCGTGATCGCTTTTTTAGGCACTTTTTCTAATCCTCCAAAGTCAATTGCTGCATCGATTTTCGTTAGGATGTCGAGGGTCATTAAGCGCGTTTTTGAGTTAATGATTGATCCAGGCTCATTAAAACCAATGTGTCCATTCCGGCCGATTCCCAATAAATAGAAATCGAATCCACCGAGTTTTTCAATTTTATCTTCGTAGTCCCGACAAAATTCCGGTATCTTTTCATAGGCAAGTGTTCCATCTGGAATATGGTAATTTGTTACCGGTATGTCAACATGATCAAAGAGTTGCTCTTTCATGAAGCGCGTATAACTTTGGACAGAATCGGGTTCCATCGGGTAGTATTCGTCCAGATTGAATGTGTGAACGTTCTTGAAACTCAAACCTTCTTCCTTATGGAGGCGTATTAATTCCTGATAGACCTTTTTAGGAGATGAGCCTGTGGCTAATCCAAGAACTGTTGGTTTTTTGTCCTGGTTATTTTGTCTGATCAGTGATCCAATCTCATGGGCTACCGCTTTTGAGGCTTTCTCTGAGTCGTCGAAAATGTGGGTTGGTACCCGTTCGAAACTAATGGCTTGTTCCATAATTTATTGATTTGCAGTTGTTTTGGCTGAAACAACAATGAAGTCGAGTTCAAGTGTTTCAAATATGCGGAGAATCGTTTTGATTGCTGGGTTTCCTTTTCCAAGTTCGATGGAATGGATTGTTTTGATGGCTACGCCACTTTTTTCACTCAATTCCTCCTGTCTAAGGTGGAGGTTATTTCTTTTTTCACGTATAATTTTTCCGAAAATTTTCAGGTCCATTGGTTGGTTTATTGGCTAGTGGCACCAAATTACAAATTTATCTGATTTAAAAAACAAAACGGAATTATATTACTGATTGTATTTGAAAAACATCAAATAAAACAAATCTCTCTTTTTGGCGTTATCTTTGTTGTTTAAATAAAAGTATGTCGGCACGCCAATTTTTAGTTTTCGTTTTATTGTTTCTCGGATTTTCCTCTTTTGCCCAAAAAGCAACGTTGAGTGGTTATATTAAAGATGCTTCGAGTGGTGAAGGTATCATCGGAGCCAGTGTTTATGTGAAAGAATTGCGTGTGGGAAATGTCACCAACACGTATGGATTTTATAGTTTAACACTTGCGCCTGGCGAATATACGCTCTTATTTTCCTCTTCAGGTTTTATAAAAACGGAACGCAAAGTCAGTTTTTCAGGTAAGAATCAGACGCTCTCAATCGAGTTAAAAGAGGAGAATAGTCAATTAGAAGAGGTTCGCGTTACTGCCAAAGCTGTAGATGAAAATGTGAAGAGTCTAGAGATGTCGGTGAATAAAATCGATATCAAAACAATCCGTAAAATTCCTGCGCTGTTAGGGGAAGTTGACCTAGTTCGTGCCATTCAATTACTTCCAGGTGTATCTACCGTAGGAGAAGGGGCGACGGGTTTCAACGTGCGTGGTGGTGGTGTCGATCAAAACTTGGTTTTATTAGATGATGCTCCGGTGTACAATTCATCTCACCTATTTGGCTTTTTCTCCGTTTTTAATCCAGATGCGGTGAAAGACGTTAAGTTATTTAAAGGAGGAATTCCTTCTCAATATGGCGGACGTGCTTCATCCATTTTGGATGTAAAAATGAAGGAAGGGAATGCCAAGAAATTAGAAGTTAACGGTGGTATTGGTGTTATATTTTCGCGTTTATCCATTGAGGCACCAATAGTTAAAGACAAAGCATCGTTTATCGTGGCTGCGCGTCGTTCTTATATAGATATCTTAGCTAAGCCTTTTTTGACTGGAAATAATAAGGATGCGGCTTTTAGTTTTTATGATTTGACAGCGAAAGTAAATTACAACATCAATACTAAAAATACGGTGTTCCTATCCGGGTACTTTGGTCGTGATGTATTTGGTACGGGATTTGGTTTCAACTGGGGGAATAGTACGTTGTCTGCCCGCTGGAACCACGTATTCTCGAACAAATTATTCTTGAATGCCACGACTTTCTATAGTAACTACGATTACTTGTTGGATTCCGATTTGAACAACAAACGTCCGAACGATGCGTTTCGTTGGACTTCGAACATTGTCAATTTGAGTTTCAAGCCAGATTTCACCTATTATGTGAATCCGAATAATACCTTAACATTTGGGGGGCAGGTGATTTCTTATGAGTTTAAACCTGGCAAGGCGACTGCTTCATCTAATGGAGAGAAGCGCCAGTTTGGTCAGTCAAATAAAACGGGTATTGAGAGTTCTGCTTATGTAGGTCATGAATGGAAATTAAATGATCGCGTGTCTGTTCAATACGGCGTTCGTTATTCGAATTATGATTTTAAGAGTACTGATGGGGTGTATTATCAGCGGGTGGCTGTGCCAACTTCCATCGATAATCCATCTGGATTTACATTGATGCCTAAGGAAATTGATCCGAATAAAACGGTGGCAACCTATGGAAACTGGGAACCACGAATGGCGTTAAATATGAAAGTGGGAGAGAACTCTTCATTAAAAGCGAGTTATAACCGATTGGCACAATATGTACATTTGATGTCCAATACCGCTGCTTCGACGCCTTTGGATGTTTGGACTACGTCAACAAACAACATCAAACCGCAGCTGGTAGATCAAGTGGCCTTAGGTTATTTTAAAAACTGGGGTGAAGATGGAAATAATTATGAGACGTCGATTGAAGTCTATTATAAAGACATGCAAAATCAAATTGACTATGCGGATCGGGCGAATTTATTCTTGAATCCATTGTTTGAAAAAGATTTATTGTTTGGAAAAGGAAGAGCCTATGGAGCTGAGTTTTATGTCAAAAAGAACGTAGGTAAATTGACCGGCTGGACAAGTTATACACTCGCGCGCACAGAGCGTTTGATCCAAGGTTTGAATCAAGATCAATGGTATGCGAGTCGCTACGATCGTACACATAATTTAAATGTGGTTGCCCAATATGCCTTGTCGGATCGATGGTCATTTGGAGGAAATTTTGCGTTGATCTCGGGAGTGCCGTATTCTGTTCCTGCACAAAAATATGTGTATGAGGGAATTGCCTTTCCGCAGACATTGCCAGGTACGCGTGGAAATATCCGCGTTCCAGCATACCATCGTTTAGATTTTTCAGCGACCAGAAAAAATAAGAAAAGCTTATTTAAGAAGGGAACATCTGAATGGGTATTCTCTATTTATAATGTGTATAATCGTCGGAATCCATTCTCGATTTATACACGTGCGAACACGGACAACACTCTAAAAACAGAGGCTGTTCAATTATCAATTATTGGGTCATTTGTCCCAGCTGTTACGTATAATTTTACTTTCTAAGATGCGCTACCTACTCCTAATTTTAGCTTTATTTTTGTTTTCGTGCGAGGACGTGGTGATGTTGGACAGTCCAAGTTCACCAGCCTATTTTGTGGTTGAATCTACCTTGACCAATTTGCCTGGTCCACAGTCAATCAAGTTAAGTAAGTCACAACCATATTTCGATAATTCCA
>JACCDM010503734.1_pt1 | contig 11322 bp, 10 predicted proteins | sample 7445851 | NCBI WGS metagenome assembly JACCDM01 (sample SAMN15323438, study PRJNA562643) | freshwater metagenome | isolation source: river surface water | place: USA:Blue River Watershed | collected 2017-08-16
CTTTACCCTGCAGATCGACCTTAAAGCGACAGTGCAAGACGCTCTCTTCCTCAGTAGCCAAGCGTGCCATGGCGGTGACGGACTCATTGCGAACAAAGCCAAACTCAATGGCGGCCATTGGTGCCCAAGCACCTTCGTATTCGCGCTTAATCAACTCCATAATGCGTCGACTTACACGTAACTCGGTAATTGATAATTTTTGATAGCTGGTTTTGGGCTGCATAAATACGCCATTACCACCAAATACCTTATCGGTAATCATGAACAGCAAATGGGGATCAATTGCCCAGCACCCTAAGCCTTGGGCGTGCGTGAAATTAACCAGTTCAATGTTGGAGTATTCCGGCATAGACTCCAAAAACTCACCGTAGTTCTTAATACTGGTACTGACTGCCTTTACATCCACACAAACACCAATCATATTGGTTAACTCAGAGCGCAAGTTGCGAGCAAAGGCCTCATGCACAATTTCCAACGCGGGCATGCGTCGGTTATTCACAAAGGTATTGAGATTGTTAAATACGGCTGCTTGATGTTGGGTATTCATAGTTCGTCACACTTACGCATAAATACTGATTCTACCGTCGGGCGTAATGCCGGAGCGCCCAAGCGAGGAAAGGTCGCCAGCGAGAGCCTCGGCACCATTTCCATTAATGGCGTTACCCGCAGCAAATCCTGGATTGAATGCAAATGGCACATGATCCGATTGTCCTGAGCGATCGCGCATATCCAAACTGAGCGAGAGGCCCATTTGCGCTAACTGCTCTTTTAATTGCGATCCACCCTGCTCTAAACGTGCCTTGGTCGAATCACTTGCGCCTTCAACAATTAAGTACGCCTTGCCATTGCCGTCTAAACGCAGATCCATTTGAATGGTTCCTTGATCCGGTGGAGTGAGCTCCATAATGACACGTCCACCGCCCTCACGCAAGACACGCATCACCTCAACATGCAAAGGACCTGTTACAAAGGATGCCTGCTGGGGCTCCATCCGCAGTGGGTATGGGGATTGGGATAAGCGTAGTTCTTGGTTAAAGACCGAGGTAATGGTTCGGTTGGTGGGGTCACCAGTCGGTTCGGCAACGGTATTACTCGAGACCTTGATGTTTTCTTGATTATCAAGTTTGAGGTCAATTTCTTTGGCCATCAACTCCTCAGCCATACCAGGTTTGGCCAGGTTGGCTTCATTCAACTTGGCGTTTTCAGCGCGCACTGCTTGCACTTGATCGGCACTATCCTCATTCGCCACGAACACTGATTCGCCATCGACTGGGGTCAGGCTTTGGGTAATTGCAGCTCCGTCATCATTGCTTGCGACTGCTTTTGCTTCTGGCATGGCATCCGCAGCGGCTCGCAAGGCTTGAGGATTGACTGTCACAGACGCATTCGTTGCTTGAGGGCTAAGCACATCAACCGTAACGCCAGTAGGCGCTTGAGGCTTGGCGGGTGCATTGATAGCAACTGCTTGGGGATCATTTGCCACCTCAGCCTGATTCATCACTGGGGTATTGGATTGTGCGGTTAATTGGGTTTGGGTTTGGGTTTGGGTTTGGGTTTGAACTTGTGCAGTGGCAGCACTCGTTTGCTGCGTTTGGGCTAGAGCTGCCGCATCGGCAAGGGCTTTTGCGTCTTTAGCACTCAAGGAAAGCGCTTCAGTTGGCTTTGGTAGATTGCTTATATCAATTCCATCCTGATCTTGATTGACCAGCACGTTTGCCTCTCGCAGCGCTGAACGAGCCAGAAGTTCGTCAGAGACTTGAGTGTCGACTACCTCTTGGGCGGCGCTAGCAACGGTTGCGTTGAGTTGACGAAGTGCATTGGCATCAGCATCACCAGAATCAACTTGAGTTGGCAGCATGACCTCAGGACCATTGGCTGAGAGATTCAAAGTTTGGGGGGCATTCTTTTGATTAAGATCCACTGAGACCGCAACATCAATTCCCTGATTGGCAGCCAAGGGCTCGATCACTGGCGTATTCAAGGCCTGAGCGCTCACTTGAACGTAGCCAGCAGCCACAGGAGTTTCTGCTGGATTGGGTAGTTGCTGCTCAGCCAAAGTGGCAAGCGGATCTTCGGAGGAAGAGTCAACCGCCACAGGGCTCAAGGACTCTAAGGATAGTTCTTGGGCAATTTCTACTTGGGGCAAGGTTGGTACGGCTTGTGCTAACTGGCTCGCATCTACTGCATCGGCAATATTTGCAGTCTGAGCGGGTATAACCTGTCCAGGAACAGGCAAATTTTGCAAATTAGGGGGCAAATCACCTTGGGCTTGATCGCCAAAGTCCAGATTGGGATCGGTTTGGCCTTGGTTTTGTTTGGCCGCCTCAAGTTCGTCCGGAAAGCTTGCAACCCCTTGATCTAAAAGGGCTTCGATTTGATCAGGCGCAGTTCCAGCGATCGCATTGGGCGCTGGATTGGGTGAAAGTACGCGGATTGGGTCAATATTTGCCATCTATGTTTCCCTATAAGTTAAACATAGAGAAGCATTTTCCGTGCCAATTTACTTTTTAAGCCGGGATACCAGGCTATCTTCGAGCCGTTTTCCCTCTTTTTTCTCCTGATCCTGGCGTTGCTCTGCCTTTTTGCGCTTGAGAACCTTCTCAATCGAGTTCACTTTCAGTTGCTGAGCAACGGCCTGCTCCCTTGAACGATCGGTAGCATTTTTCATGCCAACAATCTGCTTCTTTTGCTCCTCCACCCCAAGCTCTAGACGTTTACGGAAGGCATTGGAATCTTGCAAGAAGGCGACGGGCACGCCCTGTTGAGCAGTTTCCATCATTTGCGAGCCATATTCCTTAACGTAATCAATCACTTGTTGATTAAACTGCTCGCTCTTTTTTAACTCAAAGTTGAGCTTCTTGAAGGTGGCCTGGGCCCGCTCTTCCCGAATCTTTTGAATCTTTAAAAAGAGTTTGAGGGCATCGTTTTTCATTTCGATGCCTCGGCAATGGCGATTAAGGCCTTCACTGAATCCTCATAGGAATAAACCTGAGTGACGTCCTGACGCAAAAACTCCTGAATTTGGGGCCATAAACGGATTGCTCGGTCAAAGTCCGGATCAGACCCTGGGGCGTACGCGCCCATATTGAGCAAATCCCGACCACGCATGTAGCGGCTGTAAAGTTGTTTTACACGCCGCGCTGCCAATAAGTGGTTTTCATCTACCACACGCGGCATTACCCGCGAGATCGATAGTTCGATATCAATTGCAGGGTAATGGCCACTATCGGCAAGCTCGCGCGAGAGAAAGAGATGGCCATCGAGTACGCCTCGGGCGGTATCCGAGATCGGATCATTAATGTCGTCCCCCTCCAACAAGATGGTATAGAAGGAGGTGAGCGACCCTTTGGGGTTGATACCGTTTCCAGCCTTCTCAATCAGCTCAGGGATTTTTCCGAAGACGCTCGGGGTGTAGCCGCGCGAGACTGGAGCTTCACCAAGACTCAAGCCAATTTCTCGCAAAGCCATGGCAAACCGAGTCAACGAATCCACAATCAGTACCACATGCATGCCTTGATCGCGAAACCAACTGGCAATCTCCGTTCCATACCAAGCACCCTTCGCTCGCGCCAATGGCGAAGAGTCTGCTGGAGCAGCCACGACTACCGCTCGTTGCATGGCCTCCTCACCCAATACATCCTCGCAGAACTCGCGCACCTCACGACCGCGCTCACCGACGAGGGAGATCACGATCACATCGGCTTTGCAATTACGTGCCAACATTCCAAGGGTGACGCTTTTACCAACACCAGAGCCTGCAAAAATACCAAGTCGTTGGCCCCTGCCCACCGTCAACATACCATTGACCGATCGAATACCAGTATCTAAGGGCTCATGAATCGAGTTTCGGAGTAATGGGTTGATCGACTTGCTCGGACGCTTCACCATTTTTTGATCACTGCCCGGCTTACCATCCAAGGGGCGACCAAATCCATCGACCACGCGACCCAATAATGAGAAATCAATTGGTAAGGGCTCTACCGAGGCACGAATCTTAAATCCCAGATTGGTTCGAAATGGTGTATTGGCAGGATAGACCAAGGCGCCTGGAGCAATACCATAAATCGCATCAACAGCCATCAGAAATGTGATGCTGCCATCAAAACCAATGCATTCCGCATCAATCACGCTGCCATTGGGGCCCGATATGATGCAAGCGCCGGAGCCAATACTCAGCGGCAGTCCTTCAACCTCTAGGACAAAGCCCGAGACTTTTTTAATCCGCCCCTCACGAATGGAGCGCGGCGCCTCTTGCAAAAAATCGCGAGCGTGATTAATTTTGGCTTGGAGTTGTTCCGGCAATAGCGTTTGCATGCGGACCTAACTCAACTCACATCGTTTGGTGACGACAGTCCTAAGGCAGATCGAACCAGTGCCTTGCGCGCTTCATAGCCCACATCAATGCGTGCGCCGGAGATTTCAACATACGCATGCCCTGGTGGCACGTCTGCATCGATCAACACCGTGCAAGTGAACGGTAGACTCGACTCACTTACAAAGCGATTCCAAACCTCCGCTTCCTCCTTACGAATTCTTAAAAAGACATTCTCACCGGGTCGTGGTAAACGCATCAATGCCTCTTGAATGGCGGCCACAAATGGCCCACGCTCTAGGGCATCCGACCCGCTCACACGTAGCGCTACCTCATACACAAACTCATTAAGGGATTCAGAGATAGCTTCGGGCATTCCTTGTAATGAGGCAAGTACCTCTTGAAGCGCGGTCTGTAATGCATCAATTTCCTTTTTAGCATCGTCATAGGCTTGTTGATAGCCCGCTTGAGCGCCAGCCGTCGTTCCGGCAGCGAGCCCCTCTTCTTCACCTTTAGCGTAACCCGCTTTATAACCCTCAGCAAACCCTTCTTCGTATGCACTCTCCCGAATCTTTGCCAGCTCTTCTTCAGTGATTGCAGGCGGTGGCGGGGGCGGTGGAGGAACAGGTTCCTCGACAACTGCAGGCGCAATGCTGCTAGTTTCTTGAGCAGGCGCTTCAACCACCGGGGGGTCAAAAGATGGTGGGACCCATTTAATAATCATACGTCAGACTTATATCAGGTCGTCTTTGTGTGCGGAGCGCAAATAGATTCGGCCTTCGCCCGCCAACTTACGAGCCAACTGGATGATCTCGCGCTGATTCTCCTGAACTTCGGATACGCGCACGGGTGGCAAGGTATCGAGCTCATCCCGAATACGTTCAGCAGAACGACGGGTCAAATTACCAAATATCTTGTCGCGCAACTTGGGGCTCGCGCCTTTGAGAGCCATGATGAGGACATTCTGTGGAACTTCTAGCAACAAGGTCTCAAGTGATGAGTCCTCGACATCCAAGAAGTCCTCGAACACAAACATCTTCTCAACAATCAAATCAGCAAGCTCAGGGTCGTACTCCCGAATACTGCTAATTGCACTCTCGTTCTTCTTGATGTCCATGAGGTTCAAGATGTCGGCAACCGGACTAATACCACCGACTCCGCTCACACCTTTCTCGGCTACCTTGCCAACCACTTGAAGCATCGCGTCATTAAGTACGCGCATCGCATCCGGATCAACTTTATCTAACAAGGCAATTCGCAACATCAATTCATTACGCTTCTCTTCAGGGAACAGCTCCATCAAGGCTGAGGTTTGCTCCGGCTTCAAGAACGTTGCGAGACTCGCCACAATTTGTGGGTGCTCGTTCTTAATAATGGAATACAGCTCATCGGTATTAAAGGAGGCAAATGCTTCCAATCCCAATAAACGGGGTGGCTCGCCCTCACCCAAGATTTTGATGGTTTCTTCCAGCACGCCTTTACCACCAATCGTTGCATGCGAAGTGGTAATCGCATGAAACTCCCGCAAGACTTCAACCACAATTTCTTTTTCCAGAAATTGCATGGTTGCCATGCGCGATGAAATCTTTTGTACCTCTTCAGGTGTTAATTGGCGCAATACCTCAGCCGATACATCAGGGCCCACCATCAACAGAATGAGCGCCACTTTAAATACGTTATCGCGATCCTCAACACCATCAATCGGAGCCTGTATCCCCAATTGCATCGCTTCACTTAAGCGCACGGTTCCCTGGGGATCACCTTGATGCAGTTTGTATTTATCAACGGACATATTAGACCGACCCTTCGGGTTTATATCCATTGGTGAATAGATCAGATGAGGATTGCTCTTCATCCTTCTTAGGAACCTTCCAGCTCTTGAGCAAAGATCCAATCACTTGCGGATTGTTCTTCACGTAGTCGGCGGTGTAGCGCGAGAGCTCCTCGTAATCTTTTTCAAGCTTCGCCACTCGTTCTTTTTCTTGCTCCACTCGGATACGCTCCCGCTCAGCAGCCTCTCTTGCGGCAATCATAGCAGGATCTTCAGGCTCTGGCTCGGGTTCTGGAATCTCTTCAACCAACACCGGTTCCACCACGGGTGGTGGCGGAGGCTCGGGCTGGAACAAACTCTTCGCAGCACGATAGACCAAGAAAATTGCCAGGAGAATCAGGCCGTACTTCAGTAACTCTTTACCAAGCTCAATCATCTCAGGCTGTTTATAAAATGGCAGTGCTTCGCCTTGGTCGGATGCAAACGGGATGTTGGCCACGCTCACGGTATCGCCACGCTTCTCGTTATACCCAACCGCATCGCGCACAATGCTGGTAATTTGCTGAAGCTCTTCTGGCGAATATGGAGCTGCAGGTGTTTCTACTTTGCCGTCTTTGATGACGGGTGGTTTGTAGTTCACCACTACCGCTGCGGACACGCGCTTGAGTTGACCACGGTTTGCTTTGATAACCTCAATCGCACGATCGACCTCATAGTTAATCGTGCTCTCACGACGTTCGGAATTTGGACCCGATGCTCCACCGCTTGGTGCGTTCAATTGCCGCGCTTCATTATCGGCTGCCAAGGGGCCAGTCAGCGGAGCGGTTGGTTGTGGAGGTGGTTGATTGGTGAGTGCGCCAGGAACCGCGCCCTTCGCACCACCTGCTTGCCCAATCGATTCCACATTTTGTTGACTACGAATTGCCGCAGCGTTTGGCGCTGAGTTCTTACCAAAGGTCTCTTCGGTCCGAGTGCGCTCATCAAAGTTCATGTCCACGGTCACTTGCGCACGCACACTATCTTTGCCCGTAATGGGCTCCATCAAGAGCGCCACTCGCCGAGATAGAGCATTTTCAAGCTCAGACACGTATTTGAGTTGCGATGCATCCAGACTTTCTGCGCGAGCCGCATTGTTCTGAGAAAGCAAATTGCCATCTTGATCAACTACGCTCACCTGCTGTGGGGACAGCTTAGGTACTGAGGAGCTCACTAAGTAGGTAATGGCCACCACTTGTTGCGGCTCCAAGAATCGTCCCGGGTACATTTGCAAGACTACGGATGCTGTGGGCTTCTCCTGATCGCGCACAAAGGCGGTTTGCTTAGGAATGGCAAGATGCACGCGGGCAGATTTAATCTGAGCAATTGAACTGATGCTGCGTGCCAACTCTCCCTCGAGCGCGCGCTGGTAATTCACTTGCTCGACAAATTGGCTGGTCCCCAGTTTTTGGTTTTCAAGAACCTCGAAGCCAACAAAGCCGGACTTCGGTAAGCCCTGACCCGCGAGTTTGAGACGAGTCTCATAAACATACTTTTCGGGCACCATGATTGCCGCGCCACCCGGCGTGAATTTATATGGCACATTCATTTGCGTGAGTGAGGCAATAATCTGCGCCCCATCCGCTTCATTCAAATTGGAGAACAGTACTTTGTAATCGCTCTTCGTATTTGAAAGTGACAGAGTCAGTAAAACCGCGACTAGGAATGCAACGGCAGCACCCAGTCCCAACTTTTGGTTGAAATTCATCTTCTCAAAGCGAGTCTTGAGAAGTTCCCAGGCATTCTTCGGTGCTTCATTGGCAACCGGACCATCGCTCATCGTGCCAGCAGCATCGGGGCCGCGCACATTGACGGAGGCGGCACCGCTATCTGGGTTCATGATGGATGATTCGTTATTTTCGGCCAATTTATTCGCTTTCTTTTTCTAAGTAATAAATAGTGTATTTGTCGAAAAAGTATCAAAATTTCCAAAAAGTATATATGAATACAATAGCTTATTGAAAATACATCACTTTTTTCCAACACGGAATCGTCATGACTCAGGGTAAAACCTCACCCAACCCGACCACCTCCCAAGAGTTGGAAGAGGTTTTTGCCCTCTTTTTGGAGGCCTCCAAAGCGCTTGAGGCGCAGCAAACAACGCTCCAAGCCCAGATTGATCGCTTAAGCCAGGAGCTCGTAGCCGCCAATAGTCGTCTCTCGAGTCTCTTAAACTCTCTGCCGTCGGGTGTAATTCTTCATGAAAATCATATAGTTATTGACTTCAATCCGGCAGCGCTGCACATCATTCCAGCGCTACAGAAGAATCAAACCTGGCATATCCCCCCGCATTGGAAGCGCTCCAACTCAATTCGGGAGGATGAATACGTCGTTAAGGTTGGTAACGAAGATCGCATCTTGCAAGTTCAAGAAATTAAGAGTGGCTTACGCAGTGTCCTGCAGATTCAGGACATCACCTCCACCATCTCCGCGCGCCTTGAGAAGGAACGCAGCGATCGCTTGGCGGCTATGGGCAAGATGACCGCGGGCATTGCTCATCAACTCCGAACACCGTTATCCACCGCACTCTTGTACGCCTCGCATCTAAGTGATAGCGCACTCGCGGACGATCAAAAGCAACTCTTTGCAACGCGGCTCAAGACGCAGCTCATGAATCTGGAAAAGCTGGCAGGCAATATGCTGCACTTTATTCGTCAACGGCCACAACAAAACAGCTCGGTACCCATTAATCAAATCCTCGACGAGGCATGTCAGACCGTCAAGATTTTGTGCGATGAGCGCCAGATTGAATTGATTCAAGAATTTGCGAGCGATGGCATCGTGGTCAATGTGGAGAAAGAAGCGATCGTGGGCGCGCTCGTAGCGATTCTGGAGAACGCCATGCAGGTCACGCAATCGGGTCAATCGATTGAGATTCGTTCACGCGAACATGGCGGTCGCCTCGAAATTGAAATCGAGGATCAAGGTCCTGGCATTGCGCCCGACATGATGGAAACCTTGTTTGAACCATTCTCTACGAGTCGCATTACTGGCACCGGCTTGGGTCTTGCGATTGCTCGCAGCGCGATTGATAGTCACCGCGGTGAAATCTTGGTGAGTAACCGCGATGGCAAGGGTGCACGCTTTACGATTGTGCTGCCTTGCCTCACAGAGCTCTAGAATACGCTTATGAGTAATCCACCGGTATTAATTGTTGAAGACGATGACGACTTGCGCGAGGCCATCAAGGTTACGCTCTCACTCAAAGGCATTGATTGCAAAATTTTTGATCGGGCCGAACTTGCTATCCCCCAGATCACGCCCACCTACCCTGAAATCTTAATTACCGATTTTCGCTTACCCGGCATGAATGGCATTGAGCTCTTGCAAGAAGCGCGGCGTCGCTCGCCCGATTTGCCAGTAGTGGTGATGACCGCCTATGCCGATGCCAAATTAGCGGTTGAGGCACTACGGGCCGGTGCTCGTGATTTTCTGATTAAGCCTTTTATGCCAGAGCAGCTCGTGGAGGTCATAGGGCGCTACCAGCGCGAGTCCAATCCGACCCATGGCAAGAAGTCCTCTGCCACCCAGGAAATTATTGCCGTTGATCCGGCAACACTTGCCGTGATGGCCCGCTGCGAGCGGGTCGGTAAGACCGATACCACCGCCCTTTTGACCGGTGAATCCGGAGTTGGTAAAGATATTTTTGCTAGACAAATCCATCAACTATCCAAACGTTCCGGCAAGCCCTATGTGGCCATCAACTGCGCCGCGATCCCCGACACCCTCCTGGAGTCCACCCTCTTTGGCCATGAGAAAGGGGCGTTTACCGGGGCCACCAAATCCCAGCCGGGTAAGTTTGAGCAGGCCCATGAGGGCACCCTCTTTTTGGATGAAATCGGGGAAATGCCCCTAGAACTGCAAGCCAAATTACTGCGGGTCTTGCAAGATCGGGTGGTCGAACGCCTCGGTAGCCATGAGTCGATTTCTTGTGATGTGCGCATCATTGCCGCCACCAATAAGGATTTGCAGGCGAGAGTCGCTGAAGGTAAGTTCCGCGAAGACCTGTACTTTCGTCTGGCGGTCTTCCCCATTCGGATTCCGAGCTTACGAGAGCGTCCCAAGGATATTTTGCCCCTAGGTGAAGCGTTTTTGAGGCGGTACGGCTCCACCATGGGCCGGTCCGATGCCCGTCTAAGCCCTCAAACCCAGGCCGCTTTGCAAAGTTACCACTGGCCAGGCAACATCCGGGAGCTTGAAAATGCCATCCAGCGAGCCCTTCTTTTAAGCGATGACCCCTTGATTGAACCCCACCATGTGGAAATCGAGCCCCAAGTTGGCACAAGAATTGCTTATAATCAAGAAGATAGCACTTTATCTGACCCTAAAGCAGACGACGTGCCGACCGATATTAGCTCCCTCGAGCGTGAACACATTTTGAGGGTGCTCGCCCAGGTAAAGGGTAATCGCAAAGAAGCGGTTGCAATTTTGGGAATCTCGGAGCGGGCACTACGGTATAAGCTCAAGGCGTATAAAGAGGCTGGCTATGAATTTGACTGAATTTAACCTAGAATAGACGCATGAGTATCGAGAAGATGAACGCCCTACTAGCGCAGATCCAAGCGCTGCAGAAGACGAACGAAAGTTCGATGGGTGCCCTCACGCCGCTCACCAACCCCAGCAATCCTCAAGGCGTTGACTTCAAGACCATTTTGCAAAACGCCATTGCCGATGTGAGCGATGCCCAGAACAATGCGCAAGCCAAAGTACAAGCATTCTCAACCGGTGACTCTTCCATGAGCTTAGAAGAAGTGATGGTTTCTCTTCAAAAGGCCAATATTTCCTTCCAGGGCATGCTCGCGGTGCGTAACCGCTTAGTGGATGCCTACAAAGAAGTTACCAATCTCCAGGTCTAATTAGACCAAGCCACTCATTCGCGGTTTTGATTTTCTCGAGGTGCTGCCTCGATCTTGCCATCAACCTGGTGCGCCCAAGCAATCACTTCAGCCACCGCCGCATAGAGTTGGGGTGGCACCAAATCATTTAAGCGCAGTTGCATGAGGAACTCCACCAGGTCCGGCTCAACCCGGGTCGGAATCCCAAGCTCCTTCGCTTTATCCAATATTGCTTGGGCTAAATAGCCTTCGCCTTGACCAACCACCCGAGGTGCGATGGCTCTCTTTTCATAGGCGAGCGCCACGGCCGTGAGTTGCTTGGGATTAACGCGCTCGCTCATACACCCTCCTCAGCATCCAGATGATTC
>JACCDM010731412.1_pt1 | contig 11305 bp, 10 predicted proteins | sample 7445851 | NCBI WGS metagenome assembly JACCDM01 (sample SAMN15323438, study PRJNA562643) | freshwater metagenome | isolation source: river surface water | place: USA:Blue River Watershed | collected 2017-08-16
CCAACTAGAGGACATTCTCCGGAAAATCATGGATATGGATGCCGGCATAGTTGATCACACAATCATTCTCCCCGAGCGAAAAGACGCGCCCGCGGAAACCGAAGAAGTCGTGCGCACATCGAAGAAGGCGACCATTGGTACTTACAACTTTCCGCAATACGGAGGTCAACTCAGTTTCCCAGCCATGCCAAACAACATGCCTTCTGCATTTTACGTCAAGGAAGTTGATGGTGTTGCCAACATCTACTTCTCACCCATCCCGGGCGTCCGCATACGAGTCCCCTCAGTCATCGTAAAAAACGGCGCCATCGACATGATCAAAGCAAAAAGTGTCAAATGTAAGTTCGAAACACTCGAGCGATGCATGGCCATGCGAAATATCCAGTGTAGTTTCGCGCATGTCGGCGAAAGATACTCGATTGTCAGTTATCCATTGCGATGTCTCTCGAACCCCACCGTCGGAAATGCTTCGACCCTCTTTCGCGACGCGCCAATTCTGTCAAAGCGCGAAGTGTATTTGCTCATCACCCGAGGTCTCGTGGACCTCATGGTTGGGGTTGTTTGGATGCTCAAGAACCCCTGTGATGCAGTGATTGATGACATCGACGTAGTCTTCTGACCGAGGCTTATCACCCCCGTGGCCCCACGCCAGGAACGTAAGAAAAAATGATGACATTGTGACTTTGGGAGTTTTTAGAGGTCTTCGACGTGATTAAAGTGATTAGAACGATGTTGTCTCGCGATTTATTCGATATCTTCGACGTCTTCGAGATCAGCCAAACCTTTGCCTCCCTCGACTTCGGATTCTTCATCCGACTCTTCGCTTGACTCCTCATTTACCTCTTCGACTTCGGCTTTTCTCGATTTGTCCGATTCGACAAGATCCACGTTGAACGATGCCACGAAGAAGTAACAGATGATTGTTCCAGTCAATGTACTTCGTTTCTCGACGCGAATTACATCACCGATTGTTGCGCCGATCCAAATACACTGAACATCATGTTCGATAATCCTCGGCAAACAGATAACATTTGGGATGTTCAGATCATACTCCAATGCCTTGATTTCGTCACGAGTCATGATGGTGTGTTTCCCGGTTCGAATATGATCCGGGGCATTATGGAGGTTGATATGCAAGTAAAAGGAGACTTGAAGATGTGAATGTTCTCGCACACGAAGAACGATTCGACGGCGAACTGGGTCTTTGCAGAAGCATAGTACAATTGTTGGTTTGGGGATGTTAAGCAACTTCTCGATTTGATCCACGTGTTTGGGGTGTTCGGCTTCGACGCTGAACAAATAGATGATGACGGGTTTCTGTGATCGAGGATCCACGAATTTGGCAGATACATACTGCTGGGACTTCAGGGCGGTGTTCAAATCAGTTAAAGACATGCTCTTATCTTGAGCAATATAGCCTCGCATTTTGGCAAGAAGAAAAACATTTTCGTAAAGCTTTTCCATCATCCATATAATAGTGTGATCAAATTTTAACGCACAATGAAAGACTCGTGCGGAGCACTGCTTTATACCGTAGTAAACGGGAAAGTAGGTCTCGTCCTCGGATTCGAGAACGGCCACTGGATGCCCTTCAAAGGATGTCGCGAGAAGCACGAGACAATCGAAGCCGCGGCGATTCGCGAGATCTACGAAGAGACTGGCGGCTATTTGACGCTAAAAACGATCAACCTGGCGTTGTGTTACGAAAGTGCCCGCAAAAACTACTACATCGGCTGCGCATATGTCTCGCGGCATGTTATTGAAACCTACAACGAGAATGTCTCGCGATTTCGCGGATGTTTCGCCGAGAAGAGTTGCCTCAGGTTCTTTCCCTTGGATCAACCCATGAAGTATCACCACATTGTTGAATCCGTTTTGAAGGTCTATCGTCCGTTTTTGGAGCTGATGCAACGGCTTATCGACTACAAGGGAATGATCTGCGATCAGATTCCCATGAAGTTTATGATGTCGCTCGAGCGAAAAAAGAGGAGTTGTCCTCACTTGAAAACCTGAGTTGAGCAGATATTCACTCGCTTATTCCGTACTTCTTCAAGACAACATGCAGTTTTTGGCACACATCGATCAGCATTTCGACCCGAGTTTCGATGTCGCCATAGATACCCGAGTGCATAAAGATTCGATCAAAGATCTGATCGACATACCATAGTGCGAGTTCTATTTGCGACAAATCCTTTGGCGCTTTGATCTTCGACAGATTTTTTGGCCCTGCTGCAATCTCGGTTTCGATGCTCTTCATTTTTTTGTCGATACCTTCGCTAAACTTCAGAACATCTTTGTTGATCACCTTGCGTTCCTCATAGAGCGATACATAGTCAACAGGTTTGAACTTGGGATAGATACGTTTCAGAATTTTGACAAATGCCATAGCCGGAAACTTCATCAGCTCGCGATAACTCGTAGAGATGGCGAACTTGCAGAATCCGTAGTAATGGAAGTCTTCGATGGCCTTTTTGAACTCAGCCATTTCCGTGGAAAGCTTCGGGTCGGAAATATCCAAGGCCAGACGGTTGTCCACGCCTTGGAATGCTTCAAACCGCTTATGTGATGATGCGCCGGAAATGTTCAAGAACAATAGGATAGCACTGGAAATGTTGGAATAACCTTTCTCTCGCAGAATGTCCCACCAGTATTTGTCGAGCTGTTCAAGGTCGTTCTTCTCGTCGTCGAGTTTGTGTTCGTCAATGTACTCATTTCGAGCAATGATGAATGTCTTGATGATGAACTCGAAATGCATCTTGACACTGTTGAAAAGTGCCTCGGTGCATGGGTCGAGTTGCTCCATCACATGACTGCTGAGAGTGATTGTCTCGATCATTGACTTGTTCTCGTGAAGCATTTTGTGAAGAACTTCGAGTTCCTTGCCTTCAGTGTTCGCCAATTCGATGTGATCTTTGTCCGTGTATGCTTGCGAAAACGTGTTGACAAGCTTGTACTCCCATGTTGAGGGAACATGAAGCAGCTCTTGGGCCTTCTTGAGAATCATCGGAACAGTGAGTTCACCCATGTTGGTCTTCTTGAATGCCACCCACAAAATGTGTTTCATACGAAGATCGCTCATGATAGAACCTTTGATGGCATAGGATTGACCCCCAATAACGCTATAGTCAGAGATTCCCTCCGAGACAAATCCGCCGATGTACTCTTTGTCCGTCATTTAGGCAAAACTTTGAGATGCTATAATATAGCCCGAAACAAATCCTTCTATGTCATCTTCGTTGACTCAAAAGGCCAATCAGACGGAAGCTGTGTCTGATGACGAGTATGTCTGCCCTTATGCGAAGTCTGACGGAGAATCCGGCATTTTCGAAGATGCCGAAAAGATTGATTCCATAGAGATAACCATCACATCCGATGACAACGAACAATCGACGAATTCGCCCTCGGCTGAGTCTCGAGAGGATTCTGCATCACCCAGAAACAGTCTTTCCGATGATTTCAGTAGTAACACGAAACATACTCCGACGAGTCCGCGGCGACATGTTGGTTCTTCAGATGTCCATGCGATGTTTGCAGACGATGGATCAACCCCTGACGGAATATCAGACCACGATGCAAACAGCTCTTTCGGACATGTTGAAGATGTGCAAATCTTTGAGGAAGAGGACTCAAACGAACCTGATTCAGTGGCACAACACGCGGAACCACACGTCGCCGGGGGCGACGGATCTGATGGCGAACGTGGTCGAATCGGCGGAATATTCGAAGATTCTGTCGAAGAAGATCCACCAACTCGTGATAATTTGCGCGAGGGAGATCCCTCGTGGACCTCCGCCGATGTTGATTCAGACACTTTCGAACTAGGAATTTTTGAGAAAGCATTGGAATCTGTACCTCCTTCAGAGACAATGGATGGGACGGCCGATGGCGGTGCCGAAACAACGGATGCACCTGGTGGAGTTGAAACAACGGATGCACATGTTCATGGTGGTCTCCCGCAGGATGTGCCGACTCCCGTAGTCACTCATCCCGCGCTTGAACCAGTTGTCGCACAGAGTGAATGCTCGTTTGCCGCTGGACAAGCCCCGGTTTGTTCGAGAGGCGAGTACGTGGACAAGATGCGAACGATGCTCGAAGAAAAAGGCGTCACCCCACCTCAAGACCCCAAGGGTATCGTAGAACTTGTCAAGGAACATCTTGGTTGCGATACCGAATCTTGCATCTATCGTTCATCAGAGTTCAAACAGTACTTGCCAGATGATTGGCATCCAAGTGTCCTTGAAGAAATGTTCAAACCAGATGGCCCATCCGACTCATTTAAGCTTTTGTCGAACGTCAACATCGACGGCGTTTTGGGGCAACTCGCGCAGAAGTATATGGACTTTTTCCATATTCCCTATCAGATGCGCGATTTCGAAAAGTACAAAACTGAGCTGGCGACTATCGATCTTGCCGATAAGTTTCAGCAATTCAAGAAGTTCGGCGTTGTTCTCAATACTGATTGGACAACCGGCAGGGGTATTCATTGGTTCTGCTTGTTCGGTGAAAAATACGAGCAAAAAATTGACCTCGAGTACTTCAACACGAGCGGTCGGCCACCCCTTCCGGAGGTCCAAGTTTGGCTCGGGAAGACCGCAGCAAGACTTGAGAAGCAGTTTAAGATGCCGGTAAACATCGTCCAAGTGGCCAAAGTTGTCCTTCAAGATGACGAACATAGCTGCGGTGTGTGGTGTTTGTTCTACATCTGGGCGCGTCTTCTGGGTGTTCCATACACTTGGTTCACACCGAAGAATGTGAATGACAAGTTCATGCATTGGCTCCGACAGAATTTGTTCCGATGAAACAACTACTTGCTTTTTTGTTCTGCATTCGCGTTGTGTTGTTCTGTTTTCGTGTTGTGTTGTTTCGCTTTGTCATCTTGTGAGGCTTGTTTCGCATCTAGTTCCTCTGTTTTCGCGGGAATGTCGGTTGTGTATAAAGCTATCAAATCGTAGCAACCGGCATGTATAGCCCATGGGAATCGATCAAAGACCATCACCTTTTCGTTTTGAAGAAGGAAGCATCCGCATAAACACCTTTGCGCAAGCGGCATTTCGTCGAAGCTCGACATAACTACACTTGGCGGAATCAAAATTTTGACAAAAAATTCCGGCGCGGTGATAGTTTATCGCATTAGATATATGTGGTGATAGAAATCATAAGATGGCAAGTCCTACAGGGGTTTACGTCAACTATGGGAGAGACGTTTCGACTTTTCCCGCAGAAGTTCGACCGAAAATCAAGACGTGTATTGAGGAGTATCACACATCTATCAAGACTATTTTGAGCCACATCCGAGAATGGACAAAGGAACCCGGTAATTCCAAGCACAAAGATACTTTGCGAAACGTATCACAAATCCTCACAATCACAACTCAAGAGCAGGTGTTTGCATCGAGTGCCGAGAGCATCTACAACTTCCGTAATGCGATCCTCGGCCAAGATATCCAATTTTTCATGGAGCACTCCTTCGAAGAGAAGGGTGATTCCCCGCAGCTATTCGATAATGTCGTGATGATGTGCCGCACAATGATTCGCAGTACTGGAGAGACCAAGAAGGCTGAAATATGGCTGTGTATCTCGAACATGCTGCTGCAGGTGTTGCAGTACCGGAGTCACCACAATGGGTCAAAGAAGTGAATGTGTGTTTGTTTTTTGACCACACACTTTCGATGCAATCATGAGGATAGCCATATAACCCCTTAGAGAAATCGAGAACCATAAGTTATACATCTAAAAAAGATGGCACGGACACTCGTTGTTAAGAAACATATTGACCCTGAGGAGACGAAGAGTCTCAATGACATGTTCCGCCAAATGACAGGTTTGGCTGAAGCAGATGTCGAGATTCTTCATCCGAAATTTCTCAAGATCGTCGGACATCTCATTATGTTGCAGCGTGTGATCGATCAGTTGGGCTCGTTTAAGGCAATTCGCGATGATCATCCGTCTCTTATTCCTCGAATGGACGAAATCCTCGCTTTTTCGAGCTCCATGAAGGATTACGCACTGACTTTCGGTAATCTGAGTACCGAAGATACGCCGGAAAACAAACACAACCTCAACGTACTCTTTAAGAGTCTTTCCAATTCCGAGACGATGAATGTGCTGTTTGCAACTGGCACCAAACTACGACCCTACAAAAACTCATTTGAGAAGATGGAAAGTCTTTCCGGAGAGTTTATTTCGCTTGATTCGTCGATGAACATGCGGTTGTTTGCGTTCACGAGCCTCAATATTCACGATCTTTGGCGTACCGCGACAGATGCAAAAAAGAAGTACGTACTGACCATTCTGCACCATATTTGGAAGAACATATATGCACTGTACCGGCTTATCACGAGCCCCAACATCGACATCGACAAGTTCTCGCATATTGTTGTTCGTAGCATCAAGAAGCTCAAAGATCACATTCCTCGATGCGATCTTGCGTTCAAGCGAATCGAAGAGGCAGTTGGTACGCTCAAGGAGAACTTTGACACATATTATCGCGACAGTGTCAAAGCTGCGAATCCGAACCTTATAATTGAGTCTTTCGTGCTTGATGTCAGTACAAGCGGAACCAGCAAGAACAGTCCGCAACTTCTGGGGCAGTTTCAGCAGATCATCCGATTCCTGCGGAGCAAGCAGAACAATGCAGGAAAGAACCCGAAGGTCAACGATCTGTTTGCAGTCTTGAGCAAGAATATGGATCGCCTCGGTGGATCAGATTCAAAGACTACACCTTCATTGGACGAGAAGTCGGCTGAGTCTGATGGTGTACCGAGTGAAATTGAGGATGTCGATGAGCCCGATGCCGGGCAGGATGAGCCCGATGCTGGGCAGGATGAGCCCAATGCTGGGCAGGATGAAATTCCTCTTGCCATTCCTCTCGAGAAGGATGAGTCCGATGACGAACAAGATGGGTCGAGCGAGGATGAATCGAGTGAGGATGAGTCGTCAGACAAATCAGCTCAAGATACGCCCTTCGACTACACACATTACTTGACAACTGTCTTGCCCAAAGACGCAACCCCGCAGTAAAAAACACCAAGACCCCGAGTCATTTTTAGGCATGAATTTATATTCAGCAGCCAAGTATAGGTACAATTACACCGTCAGATGGACGTGCTTCGATTCTTGATCTACCTGTTGCTGATCATCGTCTCCTATGCGATGGCCGACGAGAACTTCGCCATGCTTGTGTGTTTGATCCTCATTTGCCTCTACATATACGAACAAAGATATGTTGAAGAGCCTCCGCCACAGTCATGCGGCTGCACCAAGGCACCCCCATGCATGCGCCAGATTCCTCCTGTCGTGGAGTCGAATTCAAGCGAGAACGAATCCAATGAGAGGTTGGCGGATTTTGAAACTGGTCTTCCGACATGTGTCCCCGAAAAAGACAGCTTCCTCGGCCCGAGTCACGGGTTTGTCGATGGTGAGTACAACACTGCACTTCATCACCGAATGGGGGGTCGTGGAGACAATCTGTTCTTCAACAATGCTAAGTATCGAGGCACGCAAATTGTTCGACAGAATGAGCGACACCACAGGCCCAACTTCATGTTGGCAACGATCCTCAAAGAGGAAATGGATGCTGTTGAGCATGCAAATTGGTGGGAAGTCGATCATCTTGATCTGTAAGTGACAAAAAAGACATCATCTCCACTGATGATGCGGTTCGCCTTTTTTGTTGTTTTTGTTGGTCTTTTATGTTTTTGTTTTGTTTGGTTGTTTTTTCCGTTTTTGTTTTGTTTGTTTGGTTTTTTCACATGCAAAGCCCACCCACTACCGCAGTTCCATCTGCTCAATACTCCGCCTCAGCTGCCGCTGCTGCCGGCCGCTCATTGCGCTCGCTGCGCTTGCTGTTGGTCTGACGGGCGTTCTGCGGACGAGACTCACCGCCGTTGGCCTGGGACTCCCGGCCCTTGCGCGCCGCATGCCGGCGGCTCATCCAGAGCGAGCCCGCCTCGTAGGCCGCACCGAGCTCAGCGCTGGCGCCCAGGTGCTCCGCACCGACTGCGACGGTGAGGTAGGTGTCCGCGAGCCTCCGCTTCTCGTTGGCCTCGGCCTGCAGCGCCCGTCCACGAGCGCGAAGATCGGCGCCGACCATGTTCTGGATCACGGCCTCCTTGAGACGCTGACGCAGCGCCAGCTGCACGCACCGCAGCACGTCGATGCTTGGGTTGGCCCGCAGCGTGCTCTTGACGGAGCCGGCATTCTGGAGACGCGCAAAGGTCCCCGACTCGAAGCTCAGGGTCTTGCCGCCCGAGGTGGACTTGTCCGCCACGTACCGTGCGAGAGCAGAAGCGCCCGCCGCGATCGCCTCGGCCATGGCGTCGGTGATGATGCAGAACGGAGTGGTCCGGTCGCGAACCACCACCGGCACGGAGATGGAGACCTCCTCACCGTCGGACTCCTTCTGCTCGCCGAAGATCTCGAGCCGCAGCTCCTCCACCGTGCGCTTAAGCACGGGGAAGTCCACCGTGCCGACCGCGGCGGTCGCCGCGATCAGACGCGCAAAACGCTCCTGGAATCCTTGGATGTCGTCGTCGCTGATGCGGACCTTGATGGCCACGAACACGTTGAACGTGCGAAGAAGCAGAAGATCGCCCTTGGCAGTGCTGGTCACTGCCACGCTGAAGAGCCGTGTCGGAAGGCCCAGCCCCGTGTAGTACTTGACGGACCGTGCCATCAGGGCGGCGCCGGAATCGTCGATGAAGGACTGCAGACGATTGCCCTCTGGCGTCGTAGTCTCGATGTTGAAGTCGTCGTCACTCGATGCGGCATCAGCCTCCGCCTCATGAACTTCGTCAGTCGACCCGCCGAGGATGGCGAACTTGTTGGAGGCCATGAGGGCTTGAGTGTTTTGATCGATGCTACCCGAAGGTCAGATGTAGTCCGGAGACGTTGGAGAGAAGAGTTGGGAGAGCTGTGGTAGTAGGGCTCTCTTTTTCAATTTTTTCCTTTCATCCTGAAAACAAACATACGTTTATAGCTATATAACCGCATATTCACAAACAAGCAAAGAATGCAATCTCTCGCGGATATCTATAGATCATTGGAGGCCATCAAAAAGACACTGGCGCAATTTCACATACCTATTTCGAAGACCAAACTCCTAGAACAGTCTGTACGACATGATATTGATGATTTAGAGACATTGCTTAAGAACGCGAAGGACGTTCATCGCAGTTTGAAGCATCTGCTTCATATGCAACAGACTATTCCCAACTACGAAGCCGTTGAGACAATTTCTCCGATCAGCCACAAAAAAGAAGTACTATTTGGCCGGCAAATAAAGTGCGTGTGCGTCGACAAAATCACGGATATTCCGATTACCCCCATATACTATGTTTCGGCAATCGATCAATTTGCGGTCAATCTTAACGGTTTCATCATTCGGGGTAATATTGGCGATGTCAAACGCCATGGTCCCAGGATGCTCGAATGCCCTCAGGAATCGCGATGTGCCAAACTTAAGGCTGGCGAACAATGCGGATTTTGGCACGATGTGGACACTTTGACCAATTCCCCGGAATGTGTGCGAAAATGGTACGCGATACTCCGTCGTTGCTATAACCCAGTCTACATTCTCAAAGGTAGGGACAGTATCTTGAAAGAACTCGAGCATATGGAAGAGAGTCGTTCAATTCACGAACACATGTTGCGATGGGATCGTGATGTGTTGATGCATTTGATCTTACGATGGATTGTGCTGAATGAAGCTTCAGTGGCAAAAAAGAAAGCCCCTGGTGACTAGACATTAGCACATTCTAAGTACGTAGACATCATCAAGAAAAAGATGTTATCAAAAGAGTCATATGGCATTATCTGCTTTCGGAAGAGGCCGAGGACCCCACCAGAAGTTTTACTAGTTCAGAAGACAATCACACACGAGTATGGTTCTTTTGTACATGGGCGATACGATGTCAGTAACAAGGATGAGTTGATCAACTTATTCAACAACATGAACACTGACGAGAAGAAAGCACTCATCTCGCTAAACTTCGCAACCATATGGTATCGTCTTTTTGGAGAGGGAATGGATCGACCCATCAGCAAGTTGACGCAATACATGCACAAGAAGACCATCTTTGAGAAGAACTTTTGCCATGATAAGGGTGTGAAACTGCGCCAACTTCTCGATCAAACGACGTGTTTGGACGCGCCATGGGAGGCCCCCAAAGGGCATAAGAACGACAATGAGACCCCAATTGAAGCCGCCAAACGCGAGTTTATGGAAGAGACAGGGGCTAATGAGAGGGATTTTTATGTGCTTGACATCGAACCATACATCTACTCTTTTGTCGACATGGGGGTCAAATACACAATCACCTACTACTTTGCAATTCCTTCACCGACCTTCGTGCCACACATCCGATTCGACTCGACCTCTCGAAACGAAGTCTCGCAAATACGATGGATGTCGCAGCGGGACATCATGTCGTTGAATGTCAACAAGCAAATAGGGGCTCGGTTACTGACTTACCACAAAAAAACCATGCTTCTCGCGAAGGCGAAGTTCGGCGGAATGCGATATGTCCTCTTCCAAAACTTGATTTGGAATGGACGATTTTGGTAAATTCGTGTTTTTGCATCTTCACGGATCTGTTCAAATCTCAACAAGATCCATTTTGGCTTGATCTTTGATGCCTTTGGATAAGATTGATAGGAACTTGGTTACCTCTGCGGAGGTGTTGGAATCGCCGAAAGATATGCGAAGTACCCCTCGTTTGATGACGGAAGGCGCGTCGATTGCCTTAATGACATGCGATGCATCGGGCGAAGACGTCATACAAGCCGACCCAATCGACACAATCACCTTGTTATCGTCGAGAAATTTTTTGAGTTTGATGTTGCAGAATGGTGATCCTGTGTTTTTTGCAACGGCAAACATGAGGGTGTTCGGCAAGAATCGCCCTGGCTTGTCTGATCCGAGAATCACGAATTCGATGGGGTTGTGCGGTTTCAACGTAAGGTAGTCTTCGTAGTGACCCAACGGGAAGAGCGTTTTGAGGCCTTCAATTAGCTGTTGACGCAATGCGAGAAGCCTTGCGTTTTTCTCTTTGCGGGAGCTCATTGAGTATCGCAACGCAACAACTGTCGAGACAATGCCCGCAACATTCTCCGTACCGCCTCGGAGCCCGTTTTGCTGAGTGCCGCAAATAATCGCCGGAAGGTCATACCCATCAATAAGACTGTTCCGAATGACCAAAATTCCAACACCTTTCGGCCCGTAAAATTTGTGCGCGGATGCAGAGACCATGTCGAGGCCATTCTCTGCCAGATTCAAGCCATACTTTCCGAATACCTGTACGCAATC